>LUMI01000839.1_pt1 | contig 11990 bp, 8 predicted proteins | sample 729681 | NCBI WGS metagenome assembly LUMI01 (sample SAMN03860267, study PRJNA289734) | marine metagenome | biome: seawater column; feature: ocean; material: water; isolation source: Red Sea water column Station 34 - depth 10m | place: Saudi Arabia: Red Sea | collected 2011-10-15 | depth 10 m
TCAGCATGTTCTGCACTAGCAAAAGTAGCTGGGTTTCCGTAGTTCATCGTGTAATCTTTAGCCCAACCAGTTGCTGGCCATGCAGCAGTTCCACAATCTTTCCAGTTATTTGCTTCAGTGAAGCTGTCACAAGTTTTGTGTTCTGGAAGTTGTACACCAACCATATCATACTCACCAAAGAACCAATGTGGTGACCATAGATAAAGTAGGAATGGCTCTTTACGCATGTAAGCAGCTTTTGCTTCTGCGATAGCAGCAGCTTCTGTTCCAAGTTCATCAGCCTGGAAGTCTATTCCTAAAAGATCAAGTCTTTTTTGGTCATGACAGTTCCAACCTGCAACCGGACATCCAATAAGTCTACCTCTATTACCACTTTCAATTGTTGCAAATTTTGCTTTGTGTTTATTTAAGTCTTTCCAAGTTTTAATACCTAGTTCTTCAGCAGCATATCTTGGTATCCAGTAGTCTGACATACCGATTATTCCTGCTGTTCCAAGTAAATCTACACTTCCATCACCACTGTATGTCCCAACGACTTTACCTTCGTATATTAAGTCTTCATTTAACATAACAGTGTCAGCTTCAGCGTAACTTGGCCAACTTTCGCAAGCGAAGTCTAACTCACCTGCAGCGATTGCTTCCCATAAACCAGTTCCTGAAGGAAATACAGTTTGTTTAATTTTGTATCCCATCTCTCTTTCAAGAATTGCTACGGCAACTTCGCAAGTAATTATCCCACCAGTCCAATCTGCTATAGCTGCGTGAAGTCTTTTGGCTGCATTGGCTTGACCAAAGCTTCCAATTAACAGAGCTACAGAAAGAATTAGTGCTGATATCTTTTTTGATAACTTCATTTATTTCCTCTCTTTTTAATTAATTAAAAACACATTTTAGATCAAAATGTAATGGTATGTAAACCACGCAAATAGTACTATTTGTCTTAGCTTATTATGCCTAAAGCTTCTCTTTGTTTCTTAGTCCACGCAAGTGTAATTCTATCAATAATAATAGCCAGTAATACTATTCCGATACCAGCTGCTAATCCTCTTCCAGTATCTGATCTCGCAAGACCATTAAATACTTCTAAACCTAAACCCTTACCACCAATAAGTGGTGTAACTATTTGCATTGCAAAAGCCATAATTACAGTCTGATTAAATCCAATAACTAAACTTGGAATAGCTAACGGGAACTTAACTTTATTTAATGTTTGAATAAGTGTTCCACCAAATGATCTCGATACTTCAGAGTAAGTGCCAGAAACCTGTGTTAAACCTAGAGATGTTAATCGAATTATTGGCGGAATTGAATATATTACAGTTGCAAGAACAGCTGACACTGTTCCACCACCAAAAAACATTAGAACAGGAATTAAATAACAGAAATAAGGAAGTGTTTGCATTGCATCCAACACTACGTTCTGAATATTTCTAAATCTTTCATTGTAAGATGCAATTATTCCAAGAGGAACTCCTATAACGAAACACAGCACTACAGACACAAGTACTGAGGATAAAGTTATCATTGATTGTGTCCATATTCCACATGCACCAATGAATAGAAGAAGTACTGCAGTAATTATTGCAAATCTTATTCCAACAGTTACATAACCTAAAGCCGAAAATACTGCTAATGTATACCACCAAGGTATTTGAGTTAGAAAAACATCTAAAGGTCTTAACAAATTTAAATAAACAAAAGCTCTTAAACCTTTTGCAAAAGAAATAAATCCTGGATTTACAGTCAGGCTTTCTACTGCATTTGTAATTGGTTGTCTTATTGATAATTTCCATTCTTTTGGAAATGTTCCTATTTCTAAAAAGTAATGATCTATAAATGCAATTAGAAATAAAACTAAAAAATAAGGAATAACATAATATCTTTTGCTAATAAATTCACCGATGTTTTCAGCTGTAGATTTATTAAAAATTGAAACTAAAACTCTAAATACTATTGCTATAGCAGATGTAACTGTTTGACATATGATTTTTAACATCTTATTTCCAAAACTTAACGGCATTTCTAAAATTTTTGCGATTTGATATTTTTCCCAACTTTGTGGAAGTAAATAAAATCTTTGAACATCTGAAGGAAGTCTTTCTACATCTTTACTAAACGCTAAACTAAATCTATCAAACATTATCGCCATAAATAAAATACATAACCCACCTTCCATTGCCCAACCAACATCCAATCTTCTTATTGCTTGCCAAACTTGGCCACCAATACCTTCGGCACCTATAAAACATGCAAGAACCACTAATGCCAATGCCATCATTATTACTTGGTTAATACCCATCATTATACTTGGTAAAGATAATGGAATTTTAATTTTAAATAACAATTGAAGTTTACTTGAACCAAAGGAAGTTGCAGACTCAATAGTTTGAGCTGGCACTTGTCTTATACCAGTGTTTGTCAATCTTATTATTGGAGGCATTGCATATATCATGGTAGCCAATATTGCTGGCGCGCCTCCTATCCCAAAAAAAAATAATGCTGGGAACAAATATACAAATGCTGGCATTACTTGCATAGTATCTAATACTGGCTTCATGAAATTTTCAAATCTATTACTTTGTGAACACAAGACACCCAGTATAAATCCAAAAAATACACATAATAAAACTGACAGACCCATCAATGCCACTGTTTGTAAGGATGGTTCCCACATTCCTGTAGCTCCCCAAAAATAAACTACAAAAGAAGAGTAAATTCCCAATCGCAAACCACCCGCAATTATGCAAGGTATTACAATTATTGCTGCTATTAAAATCCAAGGAGACTCTAGCAAAAAGTCTTCTAAAAAATAGTAAGTTTCTTTTATATAGCTTGCTATAATTTTAGTGACCCATCTGTAATTTTTTTTTAAATAATCTTCTCCATCGTTCACCCAAGCTGTAAATGTAAATTTATCAGTGACTTCTTTAGGAAATTTTGAAGGCCCTTCACTTTGAGTAGATAGCCAGAGTGCTACCAAAAAAACAACTCCAATAATTACATAAGTTATTATGTTTTTCGATTGATTTGATTTATTTATTAAATCAGTTCTAGTAGCCATGTTCGCAAATTAAAATAAATAATTTTACATTTAAAGTAAAATATTGTCTATTTTTGGGGTAATATTATTTATTAAAAATGTCTGTAGAACAAAAAATCACCTGTACAAATATATGGAAGTTATTTGGACCAGACGAAAAAAGAATTATTAAAAACCTTGATAAAAATTTAAGTATTAAGGAAGTTCAAGAAAAGACAGGACACGTTGTTGCTGTAAAAGATGTCAGTTTCTCAATTCAAAAAGGTGAAACATTTGTAGTAATGGGATTATCTGGTAGTGGAAAATCAACACTAGTTAGATGTATTTCGCGATTGATTGAACCAACAGCTGGCATAGTGAAAATGGATGATGTTGAAGTTACAAAAATGAGTGCAAGTGAATTATTAGAATTAAGAAGAAATAAAATGAGCATGGTTTTCCAACATTTTGGTTTATTTCCTCATAGAACAGTCCTAGAAAATATTGGTTATGGATTAGAAGTAAGGGGAACAAAAAAAGATATAAGAACAGAAAAGTCAATGGAAGTTTTAAAAATGGTTGGCTTAGATGGTTGGCATAATAATTATCCAAGAGAATTATCTGGAGGTATGCAGCAAAGGGTAGGACTTGCAAGAGCACTAGCTGTGGATCCTGAAATATTAATTTTTGATGAACCTTTTTCAGCATTGGATCCTTTGATTAGAAGAGAGATGCAAGATGAGCTTTTAAAGATCCAAGAAAAGCTTCAAAAAACTATGGTATTTATAACTCACGACTTTTTAGAGGCAATTAAAATGGGAGACCACATAGCAATTATGAAAGATGGAGAAGTTTCTCAAGTAGGTACACCTGAAGAAATTGTATCTAATCCAAAAGATCAATATGTTAAAGATTTTTGTGAAGATGTTCCTAAATATAAAGTATTAAGTGCAGGCAAAGTCATGAGAACTGAGTGCTGCAATGAAACAAAAAATTTATTTGAGAATGGAAAAGATAATATTTTAGATAATTCTAAAATTGAAAACTTAATAGATAGGCTAATTGATAATGATAAAACTTATCCAGTAGTTTGTAATGAAAGTGGAAAGCTGTTAGGTGAGATAGATAGAGTAATAGTAATGAAATCTATGAGATCAAATCAATAAATTTGCTTATTACCTTCTATTGATTTCTTTTTAATATTATCTCTCCATATAATAATCATACCAGCAAAAATAATTACTATTACTCCAGGAAATAGTTGGCTCCATGGAGCTTCATTAAAGAAAATCCAACCAAGAATAAAAGATGACGGTATACCAAGATACTCAAATGAAGCTATTTTACTTGCTGAAATTAAACGGTAAGAATAAATAAACAATATTGCTGCTGTACCACCCAAAACTCCAGTCATTGTCATCAAAATAAAATCTTTAAAATTTTTAATTTCAACATGTCCTGTAGTTACAAAAAATAAAAGTAAACCACCAATGACATTAAATATTAATGTGTATAACTGTATTTTTGCAGTTGAATGATTGCCTTGAATGAATTTTAAAATTATGACAGTGAAAGCCCATGCTATAGCGGTTAGAATTGGAAAAATTGAGTACAAACTAAAAATTTCACTTGTTGGTTTCATTATCATAACCACACCAACAAAACCAATTATAACTGCTGACCATCTGTAAATACCAATTTTTTCACTCAATAAAATTATTGATAGTATTACTATGAAGAAAGGTGACGAAAAGGTTAGCGTCATTGCAGTTGCAAATTCCAGATTTACTACTGAGATAAAAATGAATACATTCATAGAAAGAAAACATATTCCTCTCAAGCAACTCAATATCAAAAACTTATTTCCTAAGTTTTTGAATATTGTTGAAAATTCATTTGTGAATAAGATCAATAATAACAAAGGTATAATTGCTGCTACATTTCTAAATAAAGTTAATTGAATTATTGAGTATTCATTACCTAAAAATTTAATAATAACCATGTAAAGATCTATACATAAAATTGCTAAGAGCATTGTAGCAATTGCTAAATATGTTTTTTTTAGATCTGTTTTTTCAGATGAAATTTTCATTTAATAATATTGAAATTAGTATAAGTTTTTAAAATATTATGCAAAATTTTAAGCTTAACGAAGAATTTTTATTAAATAATCAGGATTGGACATTCCCGACTTTTACAGCTTATGGACCTGGAAGATTTAAAGAAATTGGAAAGTTTTGTAAAAATTTTAAAATAAATAATGCATTAATCGTTACTGATAGTGGTAGTGTAAATTTACCATTTATAAGTGATTTACAAAATTTACTTAATGACTCAAAAATCAAATCAGATATTTATTCAAATATATCGCCAAATCCTAGAGATGATGAAATAGATTCTGGATGTAAAAAATTTCGTGAAGGCAATCATGATGCAATAATTGCAATAGGTGGTGGAAGTGCAATGGATGGAGGAAAAGCAATTTCTCTTACAGTTGATAGCGGTGTACCGTTATGGGATTTTGAATTTGAAAAAGAGCCACCAAAATTAACTATGGAAAATCCTTTTCCAAAAATAATTACTATTCCAACTACAGCAGGAACTGGCGCTGAAACAGAAGTTACTGCCATGGTCACTCATCTTGAAAAAGGAATGAAATTTTGTTTATGGCATCCAGATGCCCGGCCATGTTTAGCTTTAGTAGATCCAGAGCTAACTTTAAAATTACCAGCAAATCTTACTGCTTGGACCGGTATAGATGCAATGATACATGCAATTGAAGGTTATAGTGTTCCTATGTTTCATCCACTTTGTGATGGTTCTGCATTAGAAAGTTTAAATTTAATTTCAAAATCACTTTATGCAGCTGTCGAAGAACCTGATAATCTTTTAGCGAGAGGAGGAATGATTATTGGATCTTATTTGGGTGGAATAGCTTTCTTAAAAGGCCTAGGTTTAGTTCATGCAATTTCGCACATGGTTGGTGCTGAATATAATACTCATCATGGATTGACTAATGCAATTATACTTCCTGCAGTCATGAAATATAATTTACCTGGATTAGAAGAAAAAGTAAAAAGAATGTCAGAGGCTATGCAATTTGAAAACCATTCAATTGAAAGTTTTCAGGACAACTTAAATATAATTCTAGATAGATTAAAAATCCCTAAAGGATTAAATGAATTAGGAGTACCAGAAGATTGCCAAGAGAGAATAGCAAAAAAATCAATGTTAGACCAAGCTTATGGACAAAACCCTAAAAAGGCATCATTAGATGAGGTCAAGACTTTAGTTTTAGAGAGTATTAGACAAGCAAGATAGGTTTAATTAAGTGCTTGAGAATTTTTCTGTCCATCAAATAATTTCAAAAATAAAAAAAAGAGAAATTAAAATAGTAGAGGTACTAAATTTCTATTTAGATAGAATAAAAAAATTCAATCCAAAATTAAATGCTATTATTTCACATATAGATGAAACAAAAATTACTGAAGAAGCAAAATTAAAAGATGAAAATTTTAATAGTGATAATGATAAAGATGATATTTATGGTCTTCCAATTGCTGTTAAAGAATTATTTGATATTAAAAATGAGGTAACTTGTTATGGATATAAAGAGTTATTAAAAAATATCCCAAAACAGAACTCTTTATTAGTAGATAATTATAAAAAAAACGCAATTTTAATTGGTAAAACAAATCTCTCTGAATTTGCTGTTGGTTGTCATACTACTAACAGAGTTTATGGAGCCACCTCCAATGTTTATGATTATAGTAAGTCAGCGGGAGGGTCTTCTGGTGGTGCAGCAGCAGCTGTTGCAGCAAATTTAATTCCATTTGCAGATGGTACAGATATGATGGGATCTTGTAGAAACCCAGCAGCATTTGCAAATATTTATGGATTAAGACCAACACCTGGTGCGATTGCAGAAGATAGATTTGAAATTAAAAATTTAAAAGATTTTCCTTTAATATCTACAACTGGATGTTTTGCTAGGACTCCCAATGACATGGAATTTTTATTTAACTATATAAAAGGGAAGAATGTAAAGGATAAATTATCTTTCGATCTTAAAGATATAAATAATAAAAAACTTTCAGATTTAAAAATTGGATGGTGCATTGATCTAAACGAACAATATAAGTATGAAGATGGAATTGTAGACTTATGTGAAAATATTTTAAAAAAATTACAGTCAAATAATTTAAGTATTGAAAATTTAAAAACTGAAATTAACTCAGGAGAATTATGGTATTCTTGGACAACATTAAGAGCCAAAACATTATATGAAAACTTTTTGTTATATAATTTAAAAAATTTAAATGAATTACCTTCCCAAGCATATTGGGAATATTACCTTCGGCTCAATTATTTCCGTTTGAAAAGAACCTAAATAATCCTGAATTTATCAATAATAATAAAATTGACACTTATCATAGATATATGGAAGTCTATACATTATCAAGTTTGCTTGGTTTGCCAACTATATCTATTCCAGTAGGTTTTAGTAATAAAGGGCTGCCAATGGGAATGCAGATTATAGCAAATGTTAAAGAAGATAATAAAGTAATTAACTTTGCCAATTCTTATGAAGAAATTTTTAACTTTTCAAAATTTAAACCAAAATTAATGCAATAATAATGACCAGACATCCTCATCATTTTAAAATTTCTTTTGCATTAGCTATTGCAGCTGGTTCATGGGGAATTTATTGGTTACCTCAGAGAATACTAGAAGATGGAGGTTTGACTGGTGGCTGGGGAACAATATCCCAAATGGCAGTTGGAATATTAATATTATCACCAGTCGCAATTTGGAGAGTTATAAAAGGAAAGTCTATTGGATTGGAATTTCCTCTCACTGGTTTTTTTGTTGGAAGTGGATTTGTTTGTTATGCTCTTAGCTTTCTTCTTACTGATGTAGTTAAAGCATTAATCATGTTTTACATGATACCTGTTTGGACAACAATATTTGAAATTATATTTTTAAAAAAGAAATTTGGTTGGAAGAGGGTAATCACATTAGGTTTAGCATTAGGAGGTTTATGGATTGTATTCAGTCAAGAGAATATAATTCCGTTACCTCAAAATGCAGGAGATTGGTTGGCCCTTGCTGGAGGTGCACTATTTGGTGCTGGTTTAATTAGAATGGAAATAATTAAAACCGATGGCGTCTTTCCAATTATATTCACATTCTTTTTTTATGGAGGTTTAGCCAGTATACCTATTGGGTTATTCTTAGTAGATTATTTAGGACCAGTTCCATCAGTGGAGGTCATCATGTCGATGTCCACTTTTTTATTACTTATTTCGATATTTTATTTTATTCCTACAGGGGTAATAATCTTTTGGGCTCCAAGTAAATTAGGAGCCGGCTTATCATCTATTTTATTTTTAGCTGAAATAATTGTTGGTGTTGTTAGCGCTAGTATTTTAACAAATGAACCTTTTGGTTGGAGAGAAACAATAGGAAGTATTCTAATAATTCTTGGTGGTGTAATTGAAGTTGTATATGTTCCAAAGTCAGAGAAGAAATTAGCATAATGGATATTAATGAATTATTGAAATCAAAAAAAAAAGTCTTCTTAGATGGTGGAACAGGTTCAGAAATTCAGAGACTTGGTGGAAAAATGGGACCAGCTTTTTCTGGTTTAGCAAATGTTTTCTCACCAGAAATAGTAATCAAAGTACACGAAAGTCATATAAACGCTGGATGTGATATGATAACAACCAATACTTTTGGAACTGCAAGACATTGTCTTGAGCCTTCAAATTTAGGAGATCAGACTATAAAAATTAACATTGATACAGTTAAGTTAGCAAGACAAGCAGTCAAAAATTCTGGAAAAAAAATTAAAATTGCTGGAAGCATGTCAACATATTTAGCTTTGGCTGAAAATGAATTTAGACCTGACGCAAAATTTGTACCATCATTTGTAAAAGAAGAAAAAAATTATAAAGAACAAGCGAAGGTATTAAAAGAAGAGGGAGTCGAAGTGCTTATTCTTGAAATGCTTTTAGATATTGACCATGCTAAAATTTTGCTTAATGCAGCTTTGGAAACAGGTTTACCTGTCTGGGTTGGATTAAGTTGCTGCATAAGTAAGTTTGATGAAACCGTAGTAGGTAGAAATTTTAGAGCTGAAAAAGAGAGATCTATTATATATGACCCTTTAAAATATCCTGATGAGCCAAAATTCCTTCCTGAAGATAAAATTATAAATTTCGCTGAAATAATTAATTCACTCAAATCTATCGGTGGAGATGTTTATGGCATTATGCATAGTTGGTTTATTGATACAAAAGAGGGAATGAAAGTTTTAAAATCAAATTGGAATGGGCCAATTATGTTCTATCCAGAGATTCATAAATTTGACACTAGTACTATGCAGGCATTAATAACTGAAAATGAAATTGAATTTGTTGATAAGTGTTCTGAGTTAATAGACGATCAGGTAAAAATTATTGGGGGTTGTTGTGGCGTCACAGATAAACATTTAAAATCCTTGATAACAAAATTTTCTTAAATTAGTAATCTTTACTAATTATTTGGTCTATCATATTTACCATATCTTTTTTATATTTTTCATTTGTTGCAGATTTAGTCTCTAAGACAGAAAAAAACGCAGCAACAACTTTTGTTTTCAAATTTATTCCTAAAAATTGGCCCCCATACCCAGAGTGACCAATCCAGTTACCGCATTTCATTAATGAATTAACATAACAGACAAATTTATCCTTAGATAATTGAATGTATTTGGGTCCCTCACTATTAATAGTTTTACTCAAAAAAGTTTTAGAACCAATATTTTTTCCATTTATACCTTTTCCAAACCTAGAAAAAAGTAAACCCATTCTTAAAAAATCTCTTGTAATTAAACTTCCACCTCCTGACATCCACGGTGTTCCAAATCTATCTGTACCTATATACAATCCTTCTTCAAATCCTGTTGCTTCAACTGTTTCCAACAGCCATTGTCTTAAACTTTTTTTACTTACTTTCTCTACAATTAGTCCAATAACATCCGTATTAGCTGATTTATAATGCGCCAGATCGGTATAATTTTTTAAATCTCTATCCTTTAGAGATTTAATTGAATTTAAATACTGTTCCTGGCTTTGAATGTTTTTGCCTTTAATCGGCAGTCTCCATCCTCCCACAGGCTCATGTAAAAATGAAGACGAATAAGCTTTTGTATAATCTTCACTATATAGATTTACAATGTTCATGTCTAAAACGTCTTTTACTTTTGCATTTGCATAACCACTGCCAATTTTTGGCAAGTAAAATGAAATTTTTTTATTCAAGTTAATTAGTTTTCTGTCTATCAGCTTTCCCACAAATAAATGTATAAACATTTTTGTAATTGACATAATTGTTTGTGGCTGATTTGTAGAAAAGTCCTTAGCGTACTGCTCGAATAAAATATCCTGATCTTTACCAACTATTAAAGAGCAAAAAGCTTTATTCTTAGTTAACTTTTTTACAGAAGATAATTTACCAATTCTCTTATTAATTTTTTTTTTTAATTTTAGAACAAAATCTGATCTAAGGTATATTCCATATCTATTAATTTTATATAAATTTCTAAAACCCAACCTTCTTTTATTTGGGAGATTCCATTGAGCTTTATTATCTTTTCTCGTAACTAATTCTGGATTTTTTTCTGAAATAATTTTTTTCAAATTAGTATTTTTTATCCAAACTTAAGAGATTTATTTTTCTCGTACTTTTGATGATAGCCTTCTGCTTTACAATAGTTTTTTTCTTTGGAAATCTTTGTAGTAACTTTTCCATCTAATTTCTCATTCATTTCTTTTAAAATTTTCTCTGCTGTATTTTTTTCATTATCATTATTATAAAATATTTCAGAACGATATTGAATTCCTACATAAGTTCCTTGTCTATTTTTTTGAGTTGAGTCATGAAGTTTAAAAAATAATCTGACCATGTCTTCATAGCTTAAAATATTTTCATCATATTGAACTTTAACTACTTCTATGTGACCTGTATCTCCACCACAAACTGCTTTGTAAGTAACATTAGGATCATCACCTCCGCAGTAACCACATTCGGTAGATAATATTCCTTTTATACCATCGTATTTAGTTTCGTCCCAAAAACAACCAATACCACCAATAAAAGTTTTCATAATTTTACAATATATTATTTTTGCTAACCCATTTTTTTGCAATTTCCAAATAATCATTTGGTGAAAAATTATCTACAAATTTCCAATTTGGTTTTTCATAATAGCCTTTGTTAGGGTATGCACCAATAACTCCATTGTAATTTTTTAATGCAGTGTCTAAAGCTGCACTTGTTGTTTTAATATCTGAGTGAGCAATTAAAATTGGTCCTTTATGTAATTTGCTAAAACTTTTCAATGATTCATCTAAATCCTCATAAATTTCAGTTTTATTCTTTACATCATCATAACCAAGCGTAATATTTTTTGTATTTTGATCTATTACACAGGAAATGGAAAGCCAAACAGGTAATTTTATATTTGAAGAACACTCAAGCATAGTCTCTACAATTTCTGCTTGAGACGTCATTGCTTCTAAAATTATTAAATCAACACCCTCATTTGATAAAATTTTAATCTGCTCATTAAAACATGGCTTCATGTTCTTTGTTCCAAGTTTAAGAAAACTTCCATAACTTGAAACACTTCCTGCTAAACAGACGCTCTTTTTTGAATTATGAATTGATTGTTTTGCAATTTGAACTGCTTGTTTATTAAATAATTCAATTGAGCCTTCATATCCGTGTTTTCTAAGAGAAATTGGAGTTGTAGCATAAGTATTTGTTGTAATAACATCAGCACCTGCATAAATATAATTTTCATGCACTTCTTTTAGAAATTCTGGGTTATCTACCGAACATTTTCCACACCAGAGGTTTTGATCCATTTTAGCTCCTTTTTTTTCAAGCTCAGCACCTATACCTCCATCAAGTAAAATAATTTTTC
>LUMI01000370.1_pt1 | contig 11953 bp, 8 predicted proteins | sample 729681 | NCBI WGS metagenome assembly LUMI01 (sample SAMN03860267, study PRJNA289734) | marine metagenome | biome: seawater column; feature: ocean; material: water; isolation source: Red Sea water column Station 34 - depth 10m | place: Saudi Arabia: Red Sea | collected 2011-10-15 | depth 10 m
GCCAGTTCCCCTTCCGGGCGGCGTGCTGCCATAGAGCGGCATGGACGGAAGCCACGCCGCCAGCCGCGGCATGGCGCGGGTCAGCGGGTGCGGGGTGATGGTGAATTCGTCACATTTCCAGTCCGGCCGCGCGCGCTGCAGTGATTCCGCAAGCGCCAACGCCTGCAGCCGCATGCCGGCGGTGCCGTCGCTGACCACCCGGACCAGCACCGGACCTGTCCCGTCGATGGCTGTGGTCTGCGGCATGTGGCGCGATCTCCAACTCGGCCTCGGGACAGGGTGGCGTGCCGGGCGGCATGTCACCCTTTATTTCTTTAAAAGAAAATACACTTTTTCCGCGCAATAATCTTGCGCAATTTTCTTGCGCAGTCGCAGTCCCATATTTATCGTTGTTACCACTGGCGGAGGTTCATCCGCCACATGGCCAAACTACTTGGCAAACAGCATGGATCGGGAAAGAATGGGTCGGAAAGCATGGCCGGTAAGGTAAAGCTGGATACGGTTGACCGCCAGATCCTGAGTGATCTGCAGGAAGACGGCAGGATGACGAATGTCGACCTCGCCAAGCGTGCCGGCATTTCCGCGCCGCCCTGCCTGCGCCGTGTCCGCGTTCTCGAGGAAGAGGGCATCATCCGCGGCTACCACGCCGATATCGATGCCGAATCCCTCGGCTACACCGTTCAGGTCTTTGCCTTTGTCGGGCTGACCAGCCAGGCCGAGGCCGATCTGCAGCAGTTCGAGGAGATGGTCAGCGCCTGGCCGCAGGTGCGCGAGTGCCACATGCTGATGGGCGAGACCGATTTCCTGCTGAAGATCGTCGCCCATGACTGGGACGACTTCCAGAAATTCCTGACCTCGCGCCTGACCCCGGCGCCGAATGTCAGCCATGTGAAGACGGCGCTCGCCATCCGCTCGGCCAAGAACATGCCGGGCGTTCCCATCGACGAGATCGAGGGCTAGGGGTTAACGGACGGTGCTTGGCCGTCCCGCCTAGACCTTGCCCATGTCGAACAGCTCGATCGAGAGGATCTCGTAGCTCTTGACGCCGCCCGGGGTGTGCACCTCGGCGGAATCCCCGACCGACTTGCCGATCAGCCCCTTGGCGATGGGCGAGGAGGTCGATACCAGCCCGCGATTGATATCCGCCTCATAGGGGCCGACGATATGGAAGATCGATTCCTCGTCCGTATCCTCGTCGGCGACTCCGACCGATGTGCCGAAGGTCACCTTCTCGCCGGACAGTTTCGTGGCGTCAATCACCTCGGCGCGGCTGGTCACATCCTCAAGCTCGGTGATGCGGCCCTCGATAAAGGACTGTTTCTCGCGCGCGGCGTGATACTCGGCATTCTCCGACAGGTCGCCATGCTCGCGGGCCTCGGCAATGGCATTGATCACGGCCTGGCGCTCATGCCCCTTGAGGTGCGCCAGCTCTTCCTTGATCGTTTCCAGCCCCTGCGGGGTAAAGGGAATCTTTTCCATCGTTCCTGTTCGTCCTGCCGGCCATGAAATCGGCGTGAAGCCGGCGGCCGGTCCTGTCATGTCTCGGTCATGCCGCACGGCACGGAGCCGCCGGCCAGTAACAGGTGGCAGGCTGGCGCGACCGCCTTGCTGACGCCATGTGGCTTCCGTCACAAGCCGGCCCGGCTGCCGCCCGCGGCAGGCAGGATGCGTGCGGCGGGAAGCCGGATCAGCTGGCAATGTCGGACAGAAACCCTTGAAGCGTACGAACGCCAAGATCGCCCTTTTGCAGCGCCCTGATGGCCTGCGCGGCGGCGCGACTGCCTGATACCGTCGTATAGTAGGGAATTTTGTTCTTTAATGCGGTGTGGCGCAAGGAGAAAGAATCCCGCATCGATGCCGCGCCCATGGCGGTATTTATGACAAGCTGGATGTCGCCCGACAGCATCGCGTCGACGGCGTGCGGACGGCCTTCCATCACCTTGTTGATGCGGGTCGCGGGCACCCCGGCCCCGGTCAGCACGGTCATGGTGCCGCCGGTCGCCAGAATTTCGAACCCCATCTCGTGCAGGTCGCGGCAGATGTCGATGAAGGCAGGCTTGTCCTCGTCGCGAACCGAGACGAACACCCTGCCGGACAGGGGCAGTTCCACGCCGGCGCCGAGCTGGCTCTTGGCGAAGGCGAGGCCGAAATCGCGGTCGATCCCCATGACCTCGCCGGTCGATTTCATTTCCGGTCCCAGCACCACATCGCTTCCCGGGAAACGTGCGAAGGGGAAGACGGCTTCCTTCGCCGCGACATGGTCCGGCGAGATATCGTCAAGGTCGAACCCGGCCAGTTTCTCGCCCGCCATCACGCGGGCCGCGATCTTGGCCAGCGGCACGCCTGTCGCCTTGGCGACGAAGGGAACGGTGCGGCTGCCGCGCGGGTTCACCTCGAGAAGATAGATGTCCTCGTCCTTGATGGCGAACTGCACATTCATCAGCCCGACAACGCCCAGCGCGCGGGCCAGCGCCTCGGTCTGGCGGCGGATCTCCTCGATCAGCGTGTCCGACAGGGTCTGAGGCGGCAGCGAGCAGGCAGAGTCGCCGGAATGAATGCCGGCTTCCTCGATATGTTCCATGATGCCGCCGATATAGACGTCCTCGCCGTCGCACAGCGCGTCGACATCAACCTCGATGGCGTTGTTCAGGAAGCTGTCGATCAGCACCGGGTTGTCGCCGGAAACGACAACCGCGTCACGCATGTAGCGCTCGAGATCGGCTTCGTGATGCACCACCTCCATCGCGCGCCCGCCAAGAACATAGGACGGGCGGATGACGACCGGCAGGCCGACACGGGCGGTGATGTCGCGCGCCTCTTCGGCGGAATGCGCGATGCCGTTCTCCGGCTGGCGCAGCTTCAGATCGTTGACCAGTTGCTGGAACCGCTCGCGGTCTTCGGCAAGGTCGATGGCGTCCGGGCTGGTTCCGAGGATCGGGATGTTCGCCTGCTCCAGCGCGGCGGCGATCTTCAGCGGCGTCTGGCCGCCAAGCTGGACAACGACGCCATGCATCTCGCCGGCCTGGGATTCGCGGCGGATGACTTCGATCACATCCTCGTCGGTCAGCGGCTCGAAATACAGCCGGTCCGAGGTGTCATAGTCGGTCGACACCGTTTCCGGGTTGCAGTTGATCATGATGGTCTCGTAGCCGGCGTCGGACAGCGCATAGCAGGCATGGACACAGCAATAGTCGAATTCGATCCCCTGGCCGATCCGGTTCGGGCCGCCGCCGAGGATGACCACCTTCTTGCGGTCGGCCGGCGCGGATTCGCACTCGGCGCCGGTGAAGGGCTCGTAACAGGAATACATATAGGCGGTCTCGGCGGCGAATTCGGCGGCGCAGGTGTCGATGCGCTTGAACACCGGATGTACGCCGGCCTCATGCCGCGCGGCGGTGACCGCGCTGCGGGTCTTGCCGGTCAGTTTCGCCATGCGGGCGTCGGAGAACCCCATGGATTTCAGGCTTTGCAGCGTCGCCGCGTCGGTCGGCAGCCCGTCCTCGGCCAGCATCGCCTCGGCATCGAGAATGGCCTCGATCCGCGAGAGGAACCAGCTGTCCCAGCCGGTGATCGCGGCAAGCTCGTCCACCGACATGCCGGAGCGCATGGCCTGGGCGATGCGCAGAATGCGGAAGGGAACGAATTCGCCGAGCCAGCCGCGCACAGGGTCGCCGCCAAGCGCCTCGTCCTGCTCGGGCATCGGCACTTCATCAAGGCCGGTCAGCCCGGTCTCCATCGAACGAAGCGCTTTTTGCAGGCTTTCCTCGAACGAACGTCCGACAGCCATCGCCTCGCCCACGGACTTCATCGATGTCGAGAGTTTCGCTTCCGATCCCGGGAACTTCTCGAAGGTGAAGCGCGGGATCTTCGTCACGACATAGTCGATGGTCGGCTCGAAGCTCGCCGGGGTCACGCCGGTGATGTCGTTCGCCAGCTCGTCCAGCGTATAGCCGACGGCCAGTTTCGCCGCGACCTTGGCAATCGGGAAGCCGGTGGCCTTTGACGCCAGCGCCGACGAACGGCTGACCCGCGGGTTCATCTCGATGATGATGATGCGGCCGGTGTTCGGGCAGACGGCGAACTGCACGTTCGATCCGCCGGTATCGACGCCGATCTCGCGAAGCACGGCAAGCGAGGCATCGCGGAGCGCCTGATATTCCTTGTCGGTCAGGGTTAGCGCCGGCGCCACGGTGATGGAATCGCCGGTATGGACGCCCATCGGGTCCATATTCTCGATCGAGCAGACGATGATGCAGTTGTCGGCGGTGTCGCGCACCACCTCCATCTCGAATTCCTTCCATCCGAGAATGGATTCCTCGATCAGCACCTCGCTGACCGGTGACAACCGCAGGCCGTTGCCTACGATTTCCTCGAATTCGGCACGGTTGTAGGCCACCCCGCCACCTTCGCCGCCAAGGGTAAAGGACGGGCGGATGATCGCCGGCAGCCCGACCGTGTCGAGCGCCTCGAGCGCGTCGTCGAAATTGTTCACTGTGCGGGCGCGCGCGCAATGCAGGCCGATCTTTTCCATCGCCACGCGGAACAGCTCGCGGTCCTCGGCCTTTTCGATGGAATCGGGGCGCGCGCCGATCATTTCGACGCCGAATTTTTCGAGCGTGCCGTCCTTGTCCAGCGCCAGAGCGGTGTTCAGCGCGGTCTGGCCGCCCATGGTCGGCAGCAGCGCGTCGGGGCGCTCGGCCTCGATGATGCGTGCGACAGTGGCCGGTGTGATCGGCTCGATATAGGTGGCGTCCGCCATCTCCGGATCGGTCATGATGGTCGCCGGGTTGGAGTTGACCAGGATCACCCGGTACCCCTCCGCCTTCAGCGCCTTGCAGGCCTGTGCTCCGGAATAGTCGAACTCGCAGGCCTGACCGATGATGATCGGGCCGGCGCCGATGATGAGGATGGAGCTGATGTCGTCGCGGCGCGGCATCCTTATCCTTTCCGCTCTTCCATGAGCGCGGTGAAACGGTCGAACAGATAACGCGAGTCATGCGGACCCGGCGAGGATTCGGGGTGGTACTGGACGCAGAAGGCAGGCTTCTCGCGGTGGCACAGCCCTTCGACGGAGCCGTCGAACAGCGACAGGTGCGTGACTTCCAGGGTGTCGGGAAGGCTGTCCGGATCGACGACAAAGCCGTGGTTCTGGCTGGTAATCTCGATACGGCCGGTGGCGAGGTCCTTGACCGGATGGTTCGCGCCCCGGTGGCCGCGCTCCATCTTGGTGGTGCTGGCCCCCATGGCAAGCGCCATCACCTGGTGACCGATGCAGATTCCGAAGACGGGAAGGCCGGAATCGATGATCGCGGAAATTTCGCCGGCCGCGTAACCGCCGGTGGCGGCGGGGTCGCCGGGGCCGTTCGACAGGAACACACCGTCGGGCTTCATGGCGAGGATGGTGTCCGCCTTGGTTTCGGCAGGCACGACGGTGACGTCACATCCGGCGTCGGTCAGGCAGCGCAGGATATTGTCCTTGCAGCCGAAATCCATGGCGACGACCCGGTGCGCGGCATCGGTGGCGAGATGGGTCGCGCTGAGGAAGTCCCAGCTTCCCTCGTCCCACGCGGCTTCCGCGTCACGCGTCACCTCGATGGCGAGGTCCATGCCGGCAAGCCCCGGCCAGTCGCGTGCCTGTGCCGCCAGCGCGTCGATATCGAAGACGCCGTCGGGATTGTGGCAGATCACTCCGGTGGGGGCGCCTGCGTCTCGGATCCGGCGGGTCAGCGCGCGGGTATCGACCCCGGCAATGCCGGGAAGGTCATGTGCCACCATCCAGGCCTCAAGCGAGGATTCGCTGCGCCAGTTGGCGGGTGCGGTAGGCAGCTGCCGCGTGATCATGCCAAGTGCCGACGGTGCGCCGGTCTCGTGATCCTTGCCGTTGGCGCCGACATTGCCGATATGCGGGAATGTAAAGGTGATGATCTGGCCGGCATAGGACGGATCGGTCATGATCTCCTGATAGCCGGTCATGGATGTATTGAAACAGACCTCGCCCACATTCGTGACAGCGGCACCGAAACCACGGCCTTTGAATACGGATCCATCACTGAGAACGAGAACAGCGGTTGGTCGGGATGAGGCTGCGCGCGGGGCGGCCTGTGTCCGGCCTGAGTTCGTGTTCGGCGCCATCGGGGTCCTTGCAATATCAGGTCACGTTCAGATGGCCCGGCAAGCATGTCGCGAAAGGCGTCCGGTGGGACGGAGCAATAAGGGCGATGCGCCAGAGCCGATGTGTGATACATAAGGCTGTAGTACCGGTCAAGTGGCAGCATGGCGGTTTTGGCCCGCCTCTTGCACAAGGCCGCGTTTGCCGCTAAGAACCAGCCTCTTTCGGGGCTGCGGGTGGCATGGCTGTCCTGCATTGAAGCGGATTTGGACGCGGTGCGAATCGTGATCAGGGAAATCCGGTCGGGGCCGTCTTTAAGGGACCGTAAAGTCTAGGCAGGTGTGTTATGGCGAATTTGCGCGAAGAAATTGCCTCAGCAATGAAAAATGCGCTGAAGGCCAAGGATCAGGCCGCTTTGGCGACAATGCGTCTGATCAGCGCTGCGCTGAAGGACCGCGATATCGCGGCGCGCGGCAACGGCAACCAGGATGGCATCGGCGACGACGAAATCCTGTCGATGATGCAGACCATGATCAAGCAGCGGACCGATTCGGCCAAAATGTACCGCGACGGCAACCGGCCGGAGCTGGCCGAGGCGGAAGAAGCGGAGATCACCATCATCACCGGGTTCCTGCCGGCGCAGCTTGGCGAGGCCGAAATCGAGGCCGCCATTGCCGACGCTGTCGCAGCGACCGGCGCAAGCTCGATCAAGGATATGGGCCAGGTGATGGCGCAGCTGAAGTCGACCCATGCCGGCCAGATGGATTTCTCGGCGGCAAGCCAGAAGGTCAAGGCGGCGCTTCTCGGCGAGGGGTGACTTGCCGCTTCTTCGGCTGTTTGTCCGAAGGATGTCTTGCGGGAGGCGTGCTGCCACCGCAATATGGTCGGCTACGGCACCGCCCGGGTGCCGGATTCACAGCAACAGGCGCACGGGGAGTGAATGGCCGTCCCACCGGAATTCATCGAGGATTTGCGCCAGCGGGTGCCGCTTTCGGACATCGTCGGAAAGCGCGTCAAGCTGACCCGGAAGGGCAACCGCTTCACCGGCCTGTGCCCGTTCCATTCTGAAAAGACTCCCTCGTTTTCTGTTGTCGATGACCAGGGCTTCTACCATTGCTTTGGCTGCGGCGTGCATGGCGACGCCATTTCCTTTCTTCGCGAGACCGACGGCCTGGATTTCATGGAAGCTGTCGAGAGGCTGGCGTCCATGGCCGGGCTCACCGTGCCGCGCAGCGCGCCCGAGGACCCTCAGCGCACGCGTCAGCGAAAGGCAGCCCTCGATATCCTCGAGGAAACAGCCAGGTATTTTCAGGCCGGCCTGAAGCGGGATGACGGCCGTGTCGCGGCGCGTTACCTGCATGGGCGCGGCCTGGATGCGGGTGCGGTCGGCAGCTATCGCCTCGGCTATGCCCCGCGCGGCGGATTGCGCGCGGCGCTGGCTGCGCGCGGTTTCACGGACGAGGACATGCTGGCGGCAGGTGTCGTCCGGCGCAGTGATCGGGACGGCGAGCTGTTCGACTATTTCCGCGACCGGGTCATGTTTCCGATCGAGGACAAGCAGGGGCGTGTCATCGCCTTTGGCGCGCGGGCGCTCGGCGACGCGCAGCCCAAATACCTGAATTCGGGCGAGGGGCCGACCTTTTCCAAGAAATCGGTTCTCTATGGCTGGGTGCAGGCCCGCGAAGGGCTGCGGCGCAAGCTGCCGCTTCTCGTTGCCGAAGGCTATATGGATGTGATCGCCATCCAGCAGAGCGGCGTGGCCACCGCTGTGGCGCCGCTCGGCACCGCGCTGACCGAAGAGCAGATTACTCATCTTTGGAAACTGCATGACGAGCCGGTGCTCTGTTTCGACGGCGATGCCGCCGGGCAGCGCGCCCAGAAACGCGCGCTTGAAAGGCTGCTGCCGTTGTTGCAGCCGGGCAAGTCGGCGCGGCTGGCCATGCTGCCTGAAGGCAAGGACCCGGACGACCTTCTGCAGAAGGAGGGCGGGGACGGGCTGCTGAAGGTGATCAGTACGGCAAGCTCGCTGATCGACAGCCTGTGGACCAGCTTTGCCGCCGAGCATGATCTGCGGCAGCCCGAGCAGCGCGCCGAATTCTGGCAGGCGGTTCGTGGCCAGGTCCGGCAGATCGGCCACAATCAGGTTCGCACGGCATTTGCCGACGAGATCGAGGCGCGGATCGCGGCGATGCGCTCGGCCGGGCGCGGTCAGGGACGCGCAGGCATGACCGGGCCGCTGCGCCCGCTGGTGAGGCGCCCGGCTGCCGGCGCGATTCACCGGCACCGTGCCGTCTGCGCCATCATTCTGGCGCATCCGGCCCTGATTCCCGAACTGTGCGAGTCCCTGATCCAGATCGATTCCGGTGACGCGGCCCTCGAGTCGCTCAAAAAAGCCGCGATTGATGCTGTTATACGCGATCCGGACCTTGACGCAGCGGCGTTAAGGCATCATCTAGATGGGTTGAAGTTGACTGACGCGATCGATGTGCTTGAGGGGGACGAGATGAGAGCGCGCATGCCCTTCAACCCTGCGACACTTGATGGTGAGGAAGCCTGTCAGAGACTGGACGAGTTACTACGGCTTGTTGGCGGGTCTTCCGGATTGTTTTCCACATCAGCAAGCCTGCCGCGCTAGTGCCGGCGGCAGATTGATCCAAGATAGCCGGGCCGGGACAAGCCCCGCCCGAGAGGAAGCAGATAGCATTCATGGCAGCCAAGGCAAATCAGCAGACCGAAGCAGAAATGCAGCCGCAGGACAGCGCGGCCGAAGCACAGGACAACGACGCCGCGCAGCAGACCCTGAAGACGCTGATGCGTCTCGGAAAGGAGCGTGGCTACGTCACCCATGACGAGCTGAACGCCGCGCTGCCGGCCGAGGATTTCACCTCCGAGCAGATTGACGATTTCATGTCGACGCTGAACGAGATGGGCGTATCCGTTGTCGAGGCAGCGGACAGCGACGACTCCTCGGAAGGCGAGGGCGAGGAGCAGCGCTCCACGGGCAATGTATCCGACAGCGACGTATCCGGCACCGACGATCCGGTGCGCATGTATCTTCGCGAGATGGGCAGCGTCGAGCTGCTGTCGCGCGAGGGCGAGATCGCGATTGCCAAACGTATCGAGGCCGGCCGCGAGCTGATGATCGGCGGCATTTGCGAATCCCCGCTGACCATCCGGGCGCTGCTGCACTGGCGCGACCAGATTGCCGACGGTGTGGTGCCGCTCCGTGACATCATTGATCTCGAGACCACTTACGCCAAGCTGAACGGCGCGCCGGTGGACGGGGACATGATGTCGCGCATGGACGACGATATAGACGAGGACGACCTCCCCGAGGAAGAAGCCGAGGAAGAAGAAGCGGAAGAAGAATCCGAGGAGGATGGCGACGCCGATACGGATACCTCGACCCGCGATGCCAATACCGGCGACGAGGGTGATGATCTGAACATGTCGCTTGCGGCGATGGAAGATGCCATCCGCGACCATATGATGGATGTGTTCGACCAGATCGCGACGCTGTTCAAGCAGTTCAGCCGCTCTCAGGACCGGCGCCTTGCGAAAATGGCCAATGACGAGCCGCTGTCGCCGCGCACCGAGGCCAATCACCTCGATCTCAAGATCAAGCTCGTCGAGCTGATGGAAGGCGTGAATTTCCATGCCAACCGGATCGAGGCGCTGTCGGACCAGCTCTTCACCCTGAACAAGCATGTCACCAAGATCGAGGGCCGCCTGCTGACCACGGCCACGGCCGCCGGCGTGCCGCGCGCCCAGCTTCTCGAGGCCTGGACCAACCGCGAATGTGTCGAGTCCTGGCCCGGGGATGGTTACCGCAGCAACCAGTGGCGCAAGCTGAAGGCGCAGCATCGTGACGAACTTGCCGAAATTCAGGACAAGATCCGTCTCGTCGTCGATGATGTCGGGCTGTCTGTTCCGGAATTCCGCGCCATCATCCAGACCATCCAGCGCGGCCAGCGCGAAAGCGCCCGCGCGAAGAAGGAAATGGTCGAGGCGAACCTGCGCCTGGTGATCTCCATTGCGAAGAAATACACCAATCGGGGCCTGCAGTTCCTGGACCTGATCCAGGAAGGCAACATCGGCCTGATGAAGGCCGTCGACAAGTTCGAGTACCGCCGCGGCTACAAATTCTCGACCTATGCCACCTGGTGGATCAGGCAGGCCATCACCCGCTCGATCGCCGATCAGGCGCGCACCATCCGTATTCCGGTGCACATGATCGAGACGATCAACAAGCTGGTGCGCACCTCGCGCCAGATGCTTCACGAAATCGGCCGCGAGCCGACTCCGGAAGAACTCGCCGAAAAGCTGTCGATGCCGATCGACAAGGTTCGCAAGGTGCTGAAGATCGCCAAGGAGCCGATCAGCCTCGAGACCCCGATCGGCGACGAGGAGGACAGCCATCTCGGCGATTTCATCGAGGACAAGAACGCGGTGCAGCCGCTGGACGCGGCCATTCACGCCAATCTGCGAGAGACCACGACGCGGGTGCTCGCCAGCCTGACGGCGCGTGAGGAGCGGGTGCTGCGGATGCGTTTCGGCATCGGCATGAACACCGACCACACGCTTGAAGAGGTTGGCCAGCAGTTCAGCGTGACGCGCGAGCGGATTCGCCAGATTGAGGCGAAGGCGCTTCGCAAGCTGAAGCATCCGTCGCGGTCGCGCAAACTTCGCAGCTTCCTCGAGAACTGACCGGGTTCGGCCGGCTCGCAGCTAGCCGGCTCAATAGTCCGGCTCCTTCGGGTGGGTGACCTGCCAGTCCGGCATGTCGCCGCAATCCCTTTTCATGCCGTTCCAGTCGAGCGTGTTCGCCCCCTTTACCGGCAGAACGGCTCCGAACAGCTCGTTGGTTTCGTACTTTTCGAATTCGGTCGCCGCCTTCTTGTTCAGGGTGATGCAATCATTGTTGCTGACCGTGCATTGGTCGGAATTGCAGGCCGCTCCGCAATCCGTGAAGTAAGTGTCCACGCGAATGCCGGACTTGCTCAACGGACAGTGTGACCCGCTCACGGTTGTGCCTTTGTGAACCTTGTAGCAGGTGATCCTGACCTTCCCCCGTTTCTGGAATGTACGCCATCCGTCCCACAGTGTGATCATTGGCGAGCCGTCATAGGGGTTGCGAAGTTGGCTGTATTTTTGCGCCAGCGAGCGAACATATTCATCGCAGGTGATTTCCCCGGTGATGGCCTCTCCGGTATCCACGCTGGGGGTGGATGAGGTGCCGCCTTGAAGGATATGGTAGACTTCGAGTTTGACCTCTGTCTCTACATTTCTGACGGTTTGCGTCAGGGTGGAGTGCTTGGCAGATTCGAGATACTCGATGTAAATCAATCCGCCGATGGCGCTAAGGCAGGAAACCACAAGAACGGTCACAAGGGTTTCAACCAATGAAAAACCGTTTGTGTGTTTCATTGCTGGCGGCGAACCTTTAGCGTTGAACATATACGTATTGGAACCGGCAGCGCATCAGGGACATCAGCGTTGTGTCGGCTTCTGATCCTTCCAAAATCAGCGCTAGTCCGCTGTACTTTTCGGGTGTATACCACCGGTAAAGTGTATCGCCATGGGGGCCTGTAGTTCAATTGGTTAGAACCCACGGCTCATAACCGTGTTGTTGCAGGTTCGAGTCCTGCCGGGCCCACCAGCGCTTTCCAAGACAGCCTGATCATCATGACCGCGGCTTGCGGTCAGCGCAGTGCCGCCATCCAGCCGAGCGACGCATCGGTGTCGCCGGCCTCCGGCCTGTATTCCGCGCCGAGCGGGGCGTCATATCCGCGCGCGGCCAGATGCGCGAAGATATGCGCGTAATTGACCTCGCCCATCTCGGGC
>LUMI01000541.1_pt1 | contig 11916 bp, 10 predicted proteins | sample 729681 | NCBI WGS metagenome assembly LUMI01 (sample SAMN03860267, study PRJNA289734) | marine metagenome | biome: seawater column; feature: ocean; material: water; isolation source: Red Sea water column Station 34 - depth 10m | place: Saudi Arabia: Red Sea | collected 2011-10-15 | depth 10 m
AAATTGTATCGATTAAGAGGTTAATCTGTGCAACACCTCCAGCAAGAATTGCCGGCAATATAAGTAAGCCAAACCTTCTTATATGTTGATTTTTAAAATCAAATGCTATCTTGGGGATAATACCAATGCGAGTCAGAGGGACCATTTGCAAAAGTAGCTGTAAAAACCCAGCCAATAAAACTCCCCACGCAAGTGCAAATACAGGAATTTCAAAAAACCTTGAAGCAAATACTGCAAAGATTATTAAAGTAAAGTTGAAGATCAGAGGCGTTGCAGCGGGAACAGAAAAAGAGTTATGTGAATTTTGAATGCCAGCTGCAAATGAGACCAATGAGATCAATGCAAGATAAGGAAACATAATTCTAAGCATCTCCACCGCAAGGGATTTAGTCTCAGAATCAAAATAAAATCCTGGTGCAAAAAAGAAAATAAAGATTGGTGCAAAGATTAATGCAGCAACGGTAAAGAAAAACAATACGGTGATCATTAAACCCAATAAAGAATTTAAAAATGCACTGGCTTCAGTTTCTTTATTTTTTGAGATTAAAGATTTATAGATCGGTATAAAAGCCTGACTGAATGCGCCTTCAGCAAAAAATCTTCGAAAGACATTGGGTATTTTGAGTACAACAACGAAAACATCATGGAATACTGAAGCGCCTAACAGGTTGGTGGTTGCCATATCTCGCAACAATCCCAAAATCCTTGATGCGAATGTCCAGCCTCCCACTTTGATTGTTGAAAACAGAGAGCTCAACTAAATACCTATTATTAACAGTTTATTTTTTTTCAAAATCAATTGCTGCAGAGTTAACACAATACCTCAAACCAGTTGGATTAGGACCGTCATCAAAAACATGGCCTAAGTGGGCATCGCATTTACTGCATCGAATTTCTGTTCGTTCTCTAGACAATGAATAATCAGGAAGCTCATCAATTGAATTTTTATCTTGAGCCTCATAAAAGCTAGGCCAGCCACAGCCAGCGTCATATTTTGTTTCAGACTTAAAAAGAGGCTCACCACAACAAATACATTTATAAGTCCCATCATCAAAATGATCCCAGTATTTTCCTGTGAAAGGACGCTCTGTCCCTGCTTTGCGTGTTACTTCATAAGATTCATTAGAAAGAGCATCTTTCCATTCTTGATCTGATTTATTGATTTTGTCGTTCACAATTAATCCTAATGCCTACTCTGGTACCTTCCAACCTCTAACAATGTAAATAAATACGGTATCAACTATAGCTATAATAAATTTAAATATGTATTTTACCACTGCAAGCCCGAATGCCTCTGCAAATGTTAAATCTGTCGCGATAACCCATGTAAATTGGTAAATGAGTGTATCTATTAATTGAGATGTCATGGTCGAAAGATTATTTCGAAGCCAGAGCTTTTTCCCGTCTGTTTTTTCTTTTAGATAATTAAAGAACCAAACATCAAATGTTTGGCTGGCTAAATAAGCCATTAATGAGCCGATAATAAAAATTGGTGAGTATTGTGCCAACGTTGATATAGCGGTGTGCACCTCTAAGGCTGAACCGGATAATGAGGAGGGAAGAAAATTAATACTTAGCCAAAGGGTTATCATCACGGCTATATTTGCAAAAAATCCTAAATAAACAGCTCGATTAGCTTCATTTTTTCCAAACTTTTCGTTTAATAGATCAGTAGCAAAATAGATGCCTGAGTACAAAATTGCACCCATGCTTACATTAATTGAGGTTCCAAAAATTTGTAACTCAGAAATCTTTCCTCCTTGAAGATTGCCAAGGATGATTCCTAAAATTACTGCTGCGTAAAGACCATACTTTCCAAAAAATCGATACAACAAGATTACGAGGGTCAAATCGTAGAAAACTACAAGAAACCAAAGTAGTTCTTGATTGTTGATAAAAAAATCCATTACTTTAAGCTTAAATATTAATTAATTGTGGTGATTAAATCATAAAACCCCAAAACATTGGAGAAATATAATGTCTGAACTTGGTTTTTACAGATTTGCAAAAAAGGATCCCTCAGAGGTAGCCATTATTGGGCCAAATGAGGAAGCTATTTCCCGCGGAGATTTATTAAAAAAAGCGAATCAATTATCCCATGCTTTACGCAAATTAGGACTCAATAAGGGAGATACCGTTGCAATAGTCTTACCAAATTCGATTGAGTATTACATTGCTTATATGGCCTGCTTACAGGTAGGTTTTTACATGGTCCCTATTAACTGGCATCTTGCGGGTCCAGAGATTGCCTACATTCTCGAAGATTCTGAAGCAAAAGCTTTCATTGCCTCAGGATCTCATCCAGATATGAGGGATGCATGCTTAAAGGCTGTATCCTCTATAAATTTTGATTCAAAACGATGCATCACTATTGATGACTTGGAGGGTTTTATTCACTTAGATGAATTTATTGAAGATGAATCCGATGCTGATCCCGAGGAAAGAACTGCAGGTTTTTTTGAGATTCAACCTGAAGAAGAAAATGTTCATATAGTTGGTTCTCCTCTTTATCATACTGCTGTCATTGTTCATTCAACCGCTGCCTTGCATTACGGACATAGTCTTGTGGTGATGGAAAAATTTGATGCTGAAAAAATGTTATATCTGATTGATAAATACAAAGTGACAACCTCACATATGGTCCCTACTCAATTTCATAGACTTCTTCAATTACCTGAGGAAGTTAAAGACAAATACGACTGCTCATCAACTCGTGCAATGATTCATGCAGCTGCACCATGTCCAGTTCATACTAAACAGGAAATGATAGCTTGGTGGGGAAATTCTATATGGGAGTACTATGCTGCTACCGAAGGTGGTGGAACTGTGGTTGGAGCAAATGATTGGTCAAATTTTCCAGGAACTGTCGGTAAAGCATGGCCAGGTGCTGATATAAAAATTATTCTTGATAATCAAGAGGAAGCCTCGGTAAATGAGCAAGGCACTGTTTATATGAGACTAGGAGATGCAACTAAGTTTGAATATAAAGGTGATAAAGCAAAAACTCAAAAAGAAAGACTGGAGCTTGATGGCTCAGTCTATTTCACTGTTGGTGATATTGGGTATCTTAATGAAGAGGGATATCTTTTCTTATGTGATAGAAAGATAGATATGATCATTTCGGGCGGTGCTAACATCTATCCTGCTGAAATTGAAAGCGTATTTCTAATGCATCCAAAAGTTTCAGACGTTGCAGTTTTTGGAATTCCAAATGAGGAATGGGGTGAAGAAGTTAAAGCTGTGATTGAACTTAATGATGACTCTCTTAATTCAGAAACGATTACAAAAGAGTTAATGGAATTTGCTTCTGAAAATCTTGCTAAAATGAAATTACCAAGATCTCTCGATATTATTGAAAAATTACCAAGAGATGAGAATGGCAAATTATTTAAACGTAAACTAAGAGATCCTTACTGGGAAGGACATTCAAAGCAAGTCTAATGGAATTCAATGCCGCTGATATCTTTGAAGGAGTTGTAGATAGAGTTCCTGATAGAGAGGCAATTGTCCATGGATCAACTCGTTTAACCTATAAAGAATTAGATGCACGCAGCAACAAAGCAGCAAATGCTTTAAAAAAATTAGGTATTAAAAAAGGAAGTCATATTGGGATATATGCCTTTAATTGTGTGGAGTGGCTAGAAATAATGCTTGGCGCTTATAAGCTTTGCGCAATACCAATCAATATAAATTATAGGTATGTGGAAGAAGAGCTTAAGTACCTGATTGATAATGCGGATATGGAAGCTATCTTCTATCACAAACAATTCAGTAACAAGCTTGAAAATATCAAAAGCTATTTACCTTTATTAAAGGATTTTATCTGCATTGAGGACAATTCAGGTGAAGATGATGTAATTGATAAAAGTTTTAATTTTGAAGACCTTATTGCCAATGAAGATGAATCTAGATTAGATGTTGATAGATCTGGAGATGATAAATATATTCTCTATACCGGAGGGACAACAGGAATGCCAAAAGGTGTTGTATGGCGCATGGAAGATGTGCTCATGACCCTTGGTGGCGGTATTGATGCAGTCACCGGGGAGAAATATCCAACCCCTGAAGCCTTTGCAGATAAATGCTTGCAAGATCAAACCATTGCCCTTGCATTAGCCCCCTTCATGCATGGTGGAGCTCAGTGGCAATCATTTAACTCTTTTTTTTCAGGTTGGAAATTAATCATCAATGATCAAGTCTCTTTTGATGCTGACTACGTTTGGGAGGTTGTTGCTAAAGAAAAAGTCATGAACCTTACCATCATGGGTGACGCAATGGGTCGACCTTTATGCGATGCACTTCCTAGGGCGATTGAAAAAGGATTGGATTTATCTTCATTGTTTGTTTTATCAAGTACGGCTTCGGTTTTTAGCGCATCTATTAAAGATACCATTTTGGAATATCTGCCTAATTTATTCCTAATCGATGCTGTTGGCTCATCTGAAACTGGTGCAACTGGAGTTAATATTCATACTAAAGATGGTAAATTAAAAGACTCAGGTGGCGGTCCAAAATTCACAAAACCTAATTTTAGTGAGATCTTAAATTTAGATACTAAAGAAGTTATTCCGCCTAGTGATACAGAAACCATAGGATATTTGGCAAGAAAAGGTCATGTGCCTGTTGCTTATTACAAGGATGAGGAGAAATCAAAAAAAACCTTTATTGAAGTAGGAGGTGTAAGGTATTCAATTCCTGGAGACATGGCTAAATATGAGGAAGATGGTCAAATGACGTTGCTAGGAAGAGGAAGTGTCTCAATTAACTCAGGTGGTGAAAAGATATTTCCAGAAGAAGTTGAAATGGCTCTCAAGGCTCATCCAAATATATTTGATTGCTTGGTTGTAGGTGTTAAAGATGATAGGTGGGGTCAAAAAGTTGTTGCCGTGATTCAAAGAAGAGAGAATGATGAACTATCACTGGATGATATAAAAGATGTTGCATCAAAATATATAGCAAGCTACAAAATGCCAAAAGAAATTGTTTTTTCTGAACTAATTGAAAGGGCTCCATCAGGAAAACCAAACTATCAATGGGCTCAAGAATTTGCAAATTCAAAATTAGAAATTAAATAAATATGAGAATTGAAACTTACATACCAGGACTATCGAAAAATACGGTAGATATAGTTAAGCATGCCGAATCTCTTGGTTATGATGCTTTGGTATCAGGTGAGTTAAATAATGAACCTTTTTTACCCGTATTGGTTGGCTTAGAACACACAAACCTAATCGTTCGTACTGGTTTAGCCATAGCCTTTCCAAGAAGTCCTATGACTGTTGCCAACATGGGATGGGATCTACAGTCATTTTCTAATGGGAGGTTTCAACTAGGGTTAGGTACACAAGTTAAGGGTCACAATGAAAGACGATTCAGTGTTCCATGGTCGCCGCCTGCACCAAGAATGAGGGAATACGTTCAAGCAGTCAAAGCTATTTGGAATTGCTGGAAAAATGGAGAGAAACTCGATTTTAAGGGTGATCACTATACACATACTCTAATGACACCTATGTTTACCCCTCCCCCAATGGATGCCGATCTACCTCCGATTTATGTTTCCGGTTTGGGTCCCGGCATGGCAAGAATTGCTGGAGAGGTTGCTGATGGATTGCTTCTTCATCCGATGTGCTCCCTTCCATACATCAAAGAAATTATCCTGCCTGCTGTGAAAGAAGGAGCTGCTAAAGCAAATCGTGATCCTAAAGAATGTGAATTACTGTGGGGTGGATTTATTGCTACTGGAGAAACGGAAGAGGAATTAGCTAAAGCAAAAAGAGATATCGCTGCAAGAATAAGCTTTTATGCATCAACAAGGACTTATAAACCAGCATTAGATTTTCATGGTTGGGGAGATGTTAATACTCAGCTGCATGAATTATCTATAGCTGGAGAATGGCAAAAAATGTTTGATCTCGTCAGTGATGAAATGGTTGAAACCTTAGGTTTTTGCGGTTCTGGCAAAGAAGTAGCTAACAATCTGAGAGACGAGCTTTCCCCAATATGTTCTGCAGCTATGTGGAATGAAATTGAGCACCTTGGAACTGATCACTCACAAGATGAACGCATGCATGACCTAATTAAAATCGTAAAAGCATAAAGTGATTAAACAGCATTCCTTTCTGGATATGGGTGCAGAATTTTATTCTGCTCTACCTGCTAATCCTCCAGCTGATCTTGCATTAATTATCGATAATCGTGAATTAAGGGAGCAAATAGGCCTCACTGATCAAGACTTAAAAAAAATACAATCTTATTGCCTTAATCCTAATACTAATGACTTTGATACTTTTGCAATGGTTTATGCTGGACATCAATTTGGTCAGTTTGTTAATCAACTAGGAGATGGTAGAGGAATATTTTTAGGGCAAACCAAGCATGATTATGACCTTCACCTCAAAGGTGCTGGAAAAACTCCTTATTCTAGATTTGGTGATGGAAGAGCTGTTCTCCGCTCCTCCATAAGAGAATACATTGCATCCGAAGTTATGAATAATCTAAATATTCCTTCAACCAGAGCAGTGGCATTATTTATAAGCGAAGAAAAAGTTTTAAGAGATTCTTATGAGTCAAGCGCTGTGTTACTTCGATCTAGCCAATCACATATTAGGTTTGGACATTTTGAATTCTTTCATTACAGAAATAAAAGTAAGCAAGTAAAAAAGCTTGCAGATTACGCTATTGAAAACTATTCCTTATTTAATGAAAGTGCCGAGGAGCCTTACGTTAATTTTTTCCAAACGATTGTTCAAAAAACAGCTCAAATGATTTCAAAATGGCAGGGGGTTGGCTTTTGTCATGGCGTGATGAACACAGATAACTTTAGCATCCTTGGTGAAACTTTTGATTACGGTCCCTATGCTTTTATGGAATCGTTAAATCCAGAATTTATTTGCAATACGTCTGATTATGAAGGGAGGTATAGATATTCAAATCAACCCTATATTGGCTTATGGAACTGTTCTGCACTAGGAGAAGCACTCAAAACTTTAATCCCTGAAGCTAAAATTGAGGAAATACTCAAAACTTATGAGCAAGAATTCTCATCAAACCTGAGAAAAATTTATCTAGATAAGTTAGGTTTGACTGAGCATCAACCTGGAGATGATGAGTTGATTCAAGATTATTTAAGCCTCATTAACAATGAAAACCTTGATTACACACAAAGTTTTCGATCTCTTGTAAAAATTATTCAAGAAGAGGATTTAATTGAAGGTTCAGGCAGCCTAGAAAAATGGAAAAAAAGATTTCTTAAGAGGCATGAATTCGAAAAATCAGATTTAAGAGATAGATTAGATATGATGAAATCAATTAATCCTTATATAACTCCAAAAAACTTTCAAATTCAGAAAGTTATTGATGCCGTAGAGAAGGGAAACTATGAGGCGCTACATAGTTTCTGTGATGCATTTAAGAACCCTTTCGAAGAAAATTCAAAAACCCAAGTCTTTGATGAAGTTCCTAGTGAAAATGAGGCCAATATTCGTACTAGCTGCTCATCCTAATTATTTTACCTTTAAGTAAAATATGTTACGATAAATTTATAAAACCCCAGAAAGGGTTATCGATATTTTACTGCTTTGTCCTTAACCCTTTCATCCTCTCAATCTAATTAAATTATTTATAAATTTGTCTATGCTTTCATCTCTATTTAAGAAGTCATTGAAGTTAAAATTTATAAAATCCCTTCTTTGCGGATGATTCGATCTTAACTGTAAAAAGTTTTTTCCACATGCCTGTTTGAATTCATCAGATATTTCATTAATTGGAAATTCACTCGTAAACATACCCAAAGGAAAATCATGAGCATGGAAATTATTTAGGAATGTATCAAATGTAATTATTTTTGAAGCCTCTAGAAGAGAATGAGAGTGCTCAATCTTATCCAATAATTTTGCTGTCCTGATAAACTTACAAGCTTCAATTAATGAGCCTTTCTTGCCATCAAGGCTATGACCAGCAATGTGTGGGGTTGAGATATATGCATGCTTGAGAACCAATTCATTGACCTTTGGCTCATTTTCCCAAACATCAGAAATGTAAAGAATAGATTCACCTTGTAGAAGAGTTTTCTCGTCAACAATCCCGCCTCTAGATGTATTAATAATAATTTTATTTGCAAGAGATTTAATATTATTTTTATTTATTAATTGATAAGTTGGATGCTCTCCTTCTCTGGTAAAAGGCGTATGAATTGAAATCAAATCACAATTAAAGATTGTCTCAAGATCAACTAAATTCTTATCTTCTAAAAATGGGTCATTGGCATGCCAGGGAATATTAAAGGCACTCAAAGTTTTACCAAGTCTTTTACCTATATTCCCATGACCTATAATCCCAACAGACTTTTGACCACTAAACAATTCCTTAGCAATCAAAGTTTCAATGACGGCCATAACATAATGAACAACTGACCATGCATTTGCACCAGATGAAAAAAATGTTTGGTAATTTTTTGAGTTTATTAGATCATCAGAAATATGATCTGTTCCAGAGGTTGCAGAAGCAATTACAGAAATCTGAGAATCTTTAAGAAATTCTTGATTAAGTTTTGTTACTGATCTGCAAAGAATTGCGTCAGCTGATTTTATTTCACTTGTTGTAAGCTCAGTACCAACAAAAAAAGATTTTTCAAAAGATTTTTTGGGGAGAATTTCTTCAATTAAATTTGAATATTTAAAAAATTCGTTATCTATGAGGACATGCATTAATGTGATTTATCTCTGAATATTAAGCTTTTGATCCAGCTAAATGTAGAATTTTTTGCCAACGTATATCTATCAAGCATGTCAAAGTCATCTGCAAGTTTTTTTGGATCTGAAAAGAAAGATTCTCTACTGACGAATTCACCCTCATCTAATTCTTTTACTAACTTAGCTGGGTTGCCTGCATAAACTGAGTTCTTTGGTACATCTTTTGTTACAACTGAACCTGCACCAATAATACTGTTTTCACCAATAGTTACTCCTTTACAAACTATCGCGCTGTCTCCGATCCAAACATTTTTTTCGAGCACAACTTCTTTAGGCGAGCCAACGACTTCGGTACGATCATAAATTCCATGCCAGTCCGAATCAGTGATGTATGCCCCGTGTCCAAACATGCAAGCATCCCCAATAGAAACTCTTTTAGCGGCAAGTATTCTTACGCCTGGTGATATCAAAGCGTAGTCTCCAATATCTATTTTGCCCTCCCATTCGCCTACATCCCAAGAGGTAAGCTGAATTAATGCATCCTGCTCACCAATAATGGTAGGAAAATTTCCAATTGAAACATTTGCACCAAAAACTTTTACAAATCTTGGTTTAAATACTGCGGAGCCCTTGCCAAAACTCTTAAACTGAGGAGATAAAAAATGATTTACATAAAATCTGTTAATTCTTTTATCGAGTTTTTTTATCCAATATGGTCGATTATCTTGTCTAATATACTTCTCCCATTACCAACATATGAGTATCATACAATTCATATTTTTATGAGCAAACTGATTTGAAAGATTACCTAAAAGAATTAAAACAATTTCTTAAACTGGGTATTCCAATTTATGGGAGTCAAGCTTCCTATGCTGCAATGGGTCTCACAGATACCATTGTTGCTGGGCGAGCAGGAGCGGTAGAGTTATCCGGTGTAGCCATTGGATCTTCTGTAGCAAATCCACTTTTTTTTTCGCTTAGCGGATTAATGTTTGCAATTACACCGATAGTTGCGCATTTATTTGGTGCCAAACGATTAAAAGATATTTCATTAAAAATGAAAGAGGTGATTTGGATAGCATTGGGAGTTGGATTAATTCTTACGCTTGCTTACCCACTGGCTGGATCATTACTAAGATTCTCATCAATTGATAAGGAGATCCTTGAGGTAACTTTTGGATATTTAAGTGCATTGTCGATTGGGGCAACAGCCATCGTATTATTTACTGCTCTTAGATGTTTTAGTGAGGGCATAACACAAACGAGACCAGTTTTTTGGGTCGCTTTCATTGGGATGTTAGTTAATATTCCATTAGATATTATTTTGGTCAATGGCTATTTTGGTTTACCGAAACTGGGTGGTGTTGGATGTGGGTTAGCAACTTCATTTGTTTCCATTGTGATGTTGATTTGTATGACGATCGTGATTCAAAAAGGTAATCCATTCAAGGAAATTAAAATTTTTAATGAAATAAAGTTTCCCAACCTTTCCACACTTAAAGAACTGATGGCTCTTGGTATTCCTATTGGTATAGGAATTTTTGTTGAACTCAGTATGTTCTCTGGAGCTGCAATTATTCTGGGTCCCTTAGGTGATGTGGTGGTCGCAAGCCATGCTGTAGCTCTTTCTATTGCAAGCTTTTTCTTCATGATGCCTCTATCTATTGGATTAGCATCTGCGACAAGGGTTGGAAACCTTCTTGGAGCTAATAATTTTAATGGAGCGAAAATTGCCTCATTCTTTTCTGTGGGACTTTGTTTGGTTGGTGCCTTAATAAATGTTTCATTAATCTTGTTATTTACAGATGTCTTGGTAAACCTTTTCACTACTGAAAAGGCAGTATTTGCTGCAGCAGTTAACCTATTGATATTTGCTGCCATATTTCAATTGCCTGATGGGATCCAGATGGGTGCACTTGGAAGCTTGAGGGGATATAAAGATACTTTTATCCCAATGATATTTCTAGGTGTTGCTTATTGGATATTTGGATTACCCATTGGGTACTACCTGACTTATTACGGTGTTAATGAGCCTATGGGAGCTGGAGGTGTATGGATAGGAATGATAGTTGGTTTAACTATTGCAGCAGTCTTATTGATTAATCGACTAAGAAAAATTTCTTAGCCAATTACCTTTTTGACAGTCTCGCCTATGTGCAACAAACTCTCAGCAATATGGACGCCACTTTCTTGAAGTTTAGAAATCTTATCTGCAGCTGTTCCTTTGCCGCCTGCAATTATGGCGCCAGCATGTCCCATCCTTTTTCCAGCAGGAGCTGTCTGACCAGCAATGTATGAAATAACCGGTTTGCTAACATTATCTTTAATATAATCTGCTGCATCCTCTTCAGCCGATCCTCCGATTTCACCTACCATGACTATTGCTTCTGTTTCCTCATCGTCATTGAATAATTCCAACATATCAATAAAGGAAGATCCTGGAATGGGGTCACCACCGATCCCTACGCAAGAGCTTTGTCCAAAACCAAGGTCTGTTGTTTGTTTTACGGCCTCATAGGTTAAAGTTCCAGACCTTGAAATGATGCCAACTTTACCCTTTTTATGGATGCTGCCCGGCATAATTCCAAGCTTTGCCTCATTGGGAGTGATGATACCTGGGCAATTAGGTCCAATTAATCGCAATCCAAGCTCATCAATTTTTTTCTTCACAATCAACATATCAAGCGTTGGCACACCTTCAGTAATGCAAATAATCAACTCTATACCTGAATCGGCTGCTTCTAAAATAGAATCCTTGCAAAAAGGAGCTGGTACAAAAATTAATGCTGCATTTGGTTCCTCGGCTTTGACTGCATCTGCAACACTATTGAATACTGGCTTGTTTAAATGGGTCGTTCCTCCTTTGCCAGGGGTTACCCCACCAACTATGTTGGTCCCATATTCAATGGACTGTTCTGAGTGTAATGTAGCCTGGGAGCCGGTAAATCCTTGAACTAATACCCTTGTATGATCATTTACCAAAATACTCATTTTGCTAACTCAACCGATTTTTTTGCTGCAGATTCTAGATCATTTAAGCTTTCTACCTCAACGCCAGAATCTGCCAGTATTCGACTGCCAAGCTCAGCATTATTTCCCTCAAGCCTTACTACAACTGGAACATTAACTCCCACATCTTTGATGGCTGCAACTATACCTTCGGCAATTAAATCACACCTGACAATACCGCCAAAAATATTTACAAGCACAACTTTTACTTCAGGAT
>LUMI01000373.1_pt1 | contig 11911 bp, 10 predicted proteins | sample 729681 | NCBI WGS metagenome assembly LUMI01 (sample SAMN03860267, study PRJNA289734) | marine metagenome | biome: seawater column; feature: ocean; material: water; isolation source: Red Sea water column Station 34 - depth 10m | place: Saudi Arabia: Red Sea | collected 2011-10-15 | depth 10 m
TTCTTTTGCGAGGGAAATCTATTCCGGAGTGTATGCCTCGGATATGGGGTTGTGGGTTCCTGATTGTGCCGGAGCAGCCCGCCTAAGGGCTCAACTTAATAATCAGGATCTGCAGATGCTTTTCAACATCAATGCAGAATTCGCTACCAGCCTCGACAGCCGTCCTCTTGCGGTTCGTGCCCAAAGTGCTGTTTTTTCTTCCAAGGCGGATGTTATTTGTGTTTCCGGACCCATGACCGGTCAGGGGGTCGAGCACTCCGAATTGGCATCGGTGAGAAAGGTGATTCCTGATACACCCTTACTGGCTAATACCGGAGTCAACCTGGAAACCGTGAAAGATATTTTCCAAGTCGCCGATGGGTGTGTGATCGGGACGCATCTCAAACAAGATGGAAACACATGGAACCCTGTGGATCCAGAGCGGGTGAAAAGATTTATGGATACCGTTAAAAACTAAGTAAAGGAGCATGATGAAAAAGATTTTGAATGATCCATATCAATATGTTGATGAAATGTTGGCAGGACTCTGTTCTGCTCACCCAGAACTTTACCGCCAAGCAGGAGAAGCGGGAAGAGTCATTGCACGCTCTGAAAAAATCAAAAACGGAAAAGTTGGAATTGTCAGCGGAGGAGGTTCCGGCCATCTTCCGATTTTCACCGGTTACGTCGGACAAGGTCTTCTAGACGCTTGTGCCATCGGGGATGTGTTTGCTTCTCCTTCGGTAGACCAAATGGCGGATGCCATGCGAGAAGCCAATGGAGGAGCAGGAGTCCTTCGTCTCTATGGAAATTACGGCGGCGATGTGATGAATTTCGATATGGCAGGTGAAATGCTGGAAATGGAGGACGTCGAATCCTCAACTGTCTTGTTGGCCGATGATGTTGCTTCCGCGTCCAAACAAGAGAGGGAAAAAAGACGCGGTGTAGCAGGTATGGTTTACGCGTTCAAGATTGCAGGAGCTGCTGCAGAAGAAATGAACAATTTAAACGAAGTGACTCGCATTGCTCAGAACGCTGCTGATGCATGCCATTCTGTTGGTGCTGCCCTAACACCTTGTACCGTCCCTCAGGCAGGTAAACCCACATTTGAAATTTCTGATGATGAAATGGAAATGGGAATGGGAATCCATGGAGAACCAGGAGTTTGGCGGGGGAAAATTAAAAAAGCGGACGAGATAGCAAACGAAATGATTGACATGCTTCTCGCCGATATGGATTTGACCTCCTCATCACGAGTGTCTGTTTTGGTCAACAGTCTCGGCGCGACACCTCCGGAAGAGCTCTACATCTTGTATCGGATAGTGAAGAGCAGAATGGAGGAAGTTGGTGCTGAAATTGTGATGCCTCTGGTAGGAAGGTATGCGACCTCAATGGAAATGACAGGAGTTTCATTTACCTTCTGTGAATTGGATTCCGAATTGGAAAAATTATTGAAGGCTCCCGCAGATTGCGCCTTTTGGAAAGTAGGATGATCACAACTGATTCGATCAAAACTGCGGCAACCAAAATTGCCCAGCTGATGGAGGAATCGGCAGATGAATTAAATGCCGCGGATGGCTTATTAGGTGACGGAGATCTTGGAATCACCATGGTCCGGGGTTTTCGTGAAATCATTGAGGTAAGAGATTCTCTTCCGGATGATGTGGGAATGGCCTTATTCCAATGCGCCAAAGCCTTCACCAAATCATCCGGTTCGAGTTATGGAACCTTGTTGGCAACTGGGCTGATGAGCGTTGCCAAAAAAAAGAAAGGTCAACAGGAGATTCAAGTCGAAGAAATTTCTGCACTACTCGATGACGCACTTGATGCAATGAAACAAAGGGGTAAGGCTGAGCTTGGAGATAAAACGGTGCTGGATGTCATTGCGGCATCTAGTCAGGCCGCAAAGGACCAATCTGATGGAAGCAGTGTTTTGAAAGCCATCAATGATGCAGTTACAAGTACTATTGATGAGTTTAGGTCCCGTCAAAGTAAAATTGGAAGAGCAAGAATCTTTTCAGAAAAATCCATAGGACTCGATGATCCAGGAATGCTTGCGTTCAGAAAAATGCTAGAGGCTCTGAGTTAATTTTATGGGAAAAAATCGTTGGGACGAGTTGGCAGATATCTTAGTCAATTACTCAACCCAAGTTCAAAAAGGAGATCGGGTTTTAGTGACGATGATGGAAACGGATACGTTCCCCCTGGCTAGAGCGGTACATGCTTCGGCGGTTAGGGCCGGAGCGGTTGCCCACATCGAATTTCAATCACTGCTTGTTCAGAGGGACCTGATGCAATTTGGGGTGCAGGAACAATTTGTTCACGCCCATGAAATGCAGTCAGAAGGTATGAATTGGGCAGATGTCTATATAGGTTTGAGAGGAGCCAGTAATCCTCATGAGCTCTCTGGCATTGCTGAAGAAACCATCATGTCGTTTCGGAGAGAATTAGGAAAAGTTTCAGCAAAAAGAACCAAAGATACGCGTTGGGTTTTAGTCAGGGTTCCGAACTCCTCATTTGCACAGCAAGCAGGAATGAGTACCGATGAAATGATGGATTTCTTTTTTGATGCAACATTGCTGGATTGGACTCAGGAAGCCCAAAGGTATGATGAAATATGCAAATTCATGCAGTCGACGGAAGAAGTTAGAATCTTATCAAAAGATACGGACATTAGTTTCTCAACCAAAGGAAGAAAATATGTAGTCGATGACGGTCACATCAATATGCCTGGAGGTGAGGTTTATACTGCACCACTTGATGAAAGTGCAGAAGGCTACATTCAATTTGAATTTCCTGCGGTTTTTTCAGGGCAGTATGTCGAGGGAATTCGACTGCAATTTTCAAAAGGAGAGGTGGTAGAAGCCCATGCATCCCGTAATGAAGAACTGCTTCATCAATTGATTTCCATGGATGAAGGAGCAAAAAGAATTGGGGAATTCGGAGTAGGAACGAATTATGGGATTAACCGTTATTGTTATGATTTACTTTTTGATGAAAAGATAGGAGGAACGGCCCATATCGCCCTGGGAAGAGCTTACGAACAATGTGGAGGCATCAACCAATCCGCTTTTCACTGGGACTTGATCAAGGATTTAAGAGAAGAGGGGCAGTTGATTCTTGATGGAAAGGTTGTGATGCAAAATGGAACTTTTTTAATTTAATTTGATGAACATGCAACAAACACCAAATTCTGATTATCCGGAATGGTTTAAAAATAGAAAAAGCGGTAATGATCTGATTGTTTCTCCGCTAATTCCATGGGCGATGGTCGGTCTGCCAGTTTTGGTTCTGATCGCGATTGTCATCTATCCCACCATCTGGATGGGGTACCATGCTTTCCAAAACACCAACATGATGAGTTTGTTTTACAACAACTATGAGTATGTTGGTTGGAGTAATTTTTACAATGTTATTACTTCAGAAAGAATGCATGAAAGCATTTACCGTTTGATCCAATATTTGATTTTTGGAGCGTGTCTCGAGGTGTTATTGGGGACCATTCTGGCATTGATTCTTTACGAAATGATAAAAAATGAATTTTTAAAGATAATGCTGCTGATATTGATGGTGATGCCGATGATGCTCCCTCCATCAATTGTTGGAGTACTCTGGAAATTTTTACTTCAGGCTTATAACGGAGCGATCAATCATCTTTTAATCAACATAGGTATTCTTGACTCGATGGAAAGGATTGAATGGCTTGGAGCTCAATATGCCCTCCAGTCCATTACCATAGCGGATGTTTGGCAATGGACTGCGCTTCCTTTACTGATTGTCTATTCAGGAAGAGTTTCGCTTCCTCCAGCCATTTATGAAGCAGCAAAGGTGGATGGGGCACCTGCATGGATGGTTCTTAAACGTATTACCTTGCCGATGTTGAAAGAAATCATTGCGATCGCATTCATCATCCGGTTCATGGATGCGTATAAATTTGTGGATAAAATCTATGTGATGACCTCAGGCGGTCCAGGTCAATCAACAGAGTTGCCGGTATTTATCGCATTTCAAAAAGGAATCAGGGAGGTGGAAGTAGGAGAAGCTGCAGCCTATGCATGGTTGATCTTTGTTTTTGCTGCAGTATTGACAACGCTTTTTCTCAAATACCTTAAAAACGTTCTGAAAGCACAAGCCTTTGCATAGATTATGTCTAAATCAAATACGAACTTAATTAAATTCTTGTTGCTGGTATTTCTATTTGTTTGGGTGGCGTTCACTCTTTTCCCTCTATATTTTCAGTTGATCACGTCGTTCAAACCAGTCGCAGAAATTAACGCGATGGTTCCAACCTTCTGGCCGGAAACATTCAGGCCAAGTAATTATACCGGTATTTTTGCAGACCCTGGTAGTTTGAAGTCTCTCATTGACAGCATCATTGTCTCAATTTCAAACACGATTTTATCCCTCTTTCTGGGCACCTTGGCGGGCTATGCGTTGGCTCGTTATTTAAAAGGGGTTGTTGGAGAGAACCTTTCCTTTTGGATTTTGTCAAACAGGATGTTTCCTCCCGTAGCAGTCATCATTCCTATGTTTTTTCTTTTTGATGCAACCCCATGGGGAACCGACAGTTATATCAGTTTAATTTTACTGTATTTGGTGTTTAACCTTCCATTGGCGACTTGGTTGATGATGGTATTTTTCCGTGATGCACCCAGGGAATTGGAAGAGGCCTCTTACTTAGATGGTTATACTCCGTTAAGAACTTTTTTTAGAGTCACCTTGCCGTTGGTATTTCCAGGAATGATTTCTGTTGCGATGCTTTGTTGGATTTTTGCTTGGAATGAATACCTCTTTGCGAATCTCCTTACAGGAACAACGGTTAAAACCTTTCCTGTTCATATTCCCTCTTTTACCCAGGGAAGTCAGACTTTGTGGAATCTGGTTATGGCATTTTCCATGGTTGCCATGATTCCTCCTGTTGGAATGTTTATCATCTTAAGAAAATATATGGTTAGAGGATTATCTTTAGGAGTTGTGAAAGGTTAATCATGGCTCAACTCGAATTAAAAAATATTTGTAAAGGTTTTGATCATCCTGTGATTGATAACCTTTCTTTGGAACTCGAGAAGGGAGAGTTTTTTGTCATCGTGGGGCCTTCAGGTATAGGAAAGACAACCTTGCTGAGATGTATTGCCGGATTGGAAAAATTGGACCAGGGAGAAATTCATATCGAGGGAGAGAATATTACAAATCTGCCTCCTTACAAAAGGGATGTTGCAATGACTTTCGAGAGTTATGCACTTTATCCCCACATGACGGTCTTTCAAAATATTGCTAATCCTCTTGTTGCGATGAAGAAAGACGAGTCTTTTATTAAAGAAAGGGTTACTGAAATTTCAAAATTGTTGAAAATCAGTAATCTACTCGAGAGAAAGCCTCATGAAATATCAGGAGGGCAAAAACAAAGGACCGCACTTGGCAGAACACTCGCTTCAGAGCCTAAAGTGTTTTTACTGGATGAACCCATCAGTCATTTGGACGCAAAAATAAGAGCTGAACTGAGGTCACAATTTCATAATTTGGAAGCATTGAGGGAAGTGAGCACGGTTTATGTAACCCATGATTATGCTGAAGCATTGTCATTAGGGGACCGGATTGGGGTGATGGGTAATGGGGGACTGATGCAAATTGGCTCAGCCCATGAAATCTATGAAAAACCGAATTCACTCTTTGTTGCCCAACATCTGGGTCAACCCGGGATCAATTCCTTCGAAGCAGAACTGTCTAGTGAAGGAGATTCTTATTTTGCCGTTGCAGGAGAATTCAAATTACCGATTGCTGAAGAACATTGGAAGATTCTTAATGGAAAAAAAATAAGCAAATGTCATTTAGGTATCAGGCCTCAATACATTCAATTGGGATTAAGTTCAGAAAAGAGTGAAACAGAAACAACTGTTTTTCAGGGTAATGTGGATGTTTTTGAAGCTTTAGGATCTTATGGGGTAATGATGGTTTCCATTCTTGGAGAATCCTTTACCTTGCTTACCGATCCAGAAGACCGATATCAACATAATGATAATGTATCTCTTAAGTTTGATCCAAAAACATTCCATTATTTTGATATTAACAGTGGTCAAAACTTAATATAAAACTCTATGTCCAGTTTAACGATCAAAAATCTGAATAAGATATACAATCCTGGGAAAAATGAAGTCCATGCCGTCAAGGATTTCAATCTTGAGATTGAAGATGGAGAATTTGTTGCTTTGTTGGGGCCCTCCGGATGTGGCAAAACCTCAACACTTAGAATGATTGTAGGACTAGAGAGTATTACTTCTGGCAGTATCTTATTCGATGATGTTGAAATTAATGATTTTTCTCCTGAACAACGTAACGTTGCAATGGCCTTTGAGTCCTATGCTTTGTATCCAAATTTTACCATTTTTGAAAACCTTGCCTTTCCTTTAGAAGTTAAAAAAAACAGTTCCTCAGAAATCTCCAAAAAAGTAGGTGAGATTGCAGAAATGCTTCAAATCACCAATATCCTTGAGCTTAAACCGAATCAGCTTTCTGGAGGACAGCAACAGAGAGTTTCTTTGGGAAGAGCCCTGATTCGGGATCCTGCAGTATTTATCCTAGATGAAGTGATGAGTCATTTGGATGCCCATTTGAAATTTCAGATGCTTTTTGAATTAAAAAAAATTCATCAGACTTTGAAAAAAACCATGATCTATGTGACTCATGATCAGATGGAAGCTCTTGCTTTATCAGACCGGGTAGCAGTCATGGCAAATGCCGTATTGCAGCAATTTGGTGATAGGAATGATCTTTACCATAGGCCGAAGAATTTATTTGTAGCAGATTTTATTGGTGAACCAGCAACTAATTTTATGAAAGCACAGTATTCTCAAAACTCTACAATGAAGATTTCAGGAGATCTTCAATTCTCTCTGACTAATGAGATTTCAAGTGAATTGGAAAGAAAGCAAATGAGTGAGGCGGTTTTAGGAATAAGGCCCCAAAACCTAAGTTTGGATCCCATAGAAGGTGAAGATTACATCCAAGGAGAGTTGGTGATCAATGAGTTTTTGGGGGAGAGAAGTATTTTGGAAATCAAGTCCGGAGAAACCTCATATAAGGTGCTGACCGATCCACAGAAAAATATCAAAAAGGGAGATTCCCTTAAGATTTATTATAAAAAAGAGAATGTAATGATTTTTCATCCTGAGACGGAGGATCTAATTTAAAAAGCTTCATGAATCGCATCAGTTTCCTCCGTCCTTTCGTGCGTTTCATGGTGAGGAGCTTTATTTCAGGATTTTCCTGGAACTCAATCTTTAACAAGGAGTAGCTATGGGTGCTTTTTCACACTTGACGAGAAGGAAGTTTCTTAAAAGTGCCGCTGCAGGTGCAGGAGCGGTGGCAGCAAATAAGATGCTTCCATCAGGTCTGACAGCAGGTGGACACCAGAAAATAATGCCACCTAACGGAAGATTTAAAGACATTGAATTAACCTATTTTCAGGATAATAACTGGCTGCATGCGCCTCTGTGGTTATCACCTATATTCCAGAAAGATGCTGGTGTGAGTATCAAGAGCAGGGAACTTTATGGAGGGGGTGATACGGTAGCAAAAGTGCTTCCTCAGTTGTTATCAAGAAAACCCAGATTCGATTGGGTTCAGTATCCTGATCTGTTCTTCGGTCAGTTTGCAGAGACAGGACAGCTTGAGCCCCTGGATGATTATTTTGCCCAATATCCTAGTGCAAAAGAGTATTTGGACTGGGTCATGCCGGCGTATGGTGAATTTTACACCAAATGGGATGATAAAACGTACGGAATCATGCTGGACGGTGATATCCATGTCCTTCACTACCGAAAGAATTTCTTCAATGATGCAGGATTGCAGAAGAAATATTCCAAGCGCTTCCAGAGAGAATTGAGAGTTCCAAAAACCTGGCCTGAATTCCTGGACTGTACCCAATTTTTCACGGAAGAATTGTCAAGTCAGGGAGTCTATGGAACTTCGATGGTGGTCAATCCTCCCAGTTTTGGTTGGGGATTCTGGATGGATATAGCTGCCGGAAAAGGAGTGAATTATTTTGATGCGAACATGAATCCTGGGATTAATTCCAAAGGTGCTGTAGAGGCCCTGGATATGTACAAGCGCATCATTGATTTCTCCGGTCCAGGTGGAAAATCCATGGACATTGGACAGACAATCCAACGTTGGCAATCCGGAGCAGATGTGATGTCCGTCTGGTGGATTGACTTGTCAGAATTCACCGTTCAACAGCAGGGTATGGAAAGAGCGGAGCAACAAGGAGCGGATATTGTTCCTGGCTGGGAACAACCTGACGGATCGATCAACCACAAAGCGATTTCTCTGTGGTGTAGAACCGGATCAATCCCGAAAAATATCCCTCAGGACAGAAAAGACGCTGCCTTCTATTACTTGTATAGGATGTCGCATCCTTCGATTTCTGATGAGATCGTTGCAGATGAATATTGTGGTTCGGATCCTTTCGGAAAGTCTCATTACACCGATGAGGCTGCAAGAAAGTACATCCAACCCAATCCTCAGAGAGGAACTGACAATGATCTGTGGTCAACCAACGCCGGGATCTACAAAAATTTTGATACGGCACGTTCTCATTTGGATGGAGGTCTCAAAAACATCGAAGTGGGGTACCCACAGTTCTATTGGGAAGGGACACCACAATATGCAGATGCATTGGGAAGAAATATTTCCAAAGCAGTTAATGGTCAATTAAGCTCTCAACAAGCTCTTGATGAAGCAGCTGAAGAATGGGTGAAGATTGTCCAGAAATTGGGAATTGATAGCCAGAAACGACAGTATTCTAACTTCCTCAAAGGAGCTAGAAAGTTAGGCTACAAGGTTTAAGCTTACCCATTAGGAGAGCATTCCGAAAAGGGGTGCTCTCTTTCATAAAATATTAAATCAGTCCGATCAAAAAATTTAAGTGACAGATCAGCAAGAAAAACAACAAGCTTTAAGGTTTTTTAGACAGTTGGTTCGAGTTCGTATCTTTGAGGAACGTGTCAGTGAACTTTTTGTCCAAGGAGGCACGGCGGGTTCGATGCTCCATCTCTCGATTGGTGAAGAAGCAGGGGCGGTTGGAGTGATGGGTGCCATGCGGGAAGGTGACGGTTTTACCACGCACCATCGAGGTCATGGGATTTTCCTGGCAAGGGGGGCAGACCCGAAAAAAATGATGGCTGAAATCGCAGGCAAATCGACTGGCTACTGCAGGGGAAAAGGCGGATCCATGCATATTGCGGATCGTGGTTTAGGTCACCTTGGAGCAAATGCGATCGTAGGAGGAGGCATCAGCCATGTGGTTGGAGCCGGACTGACCTACCAGATGAAGCATCACGGAAACGCTGCTGTGGCTTTTTTTGGAGACGGTGCGATGCAGCAAGGAGTTCTTTATGAAAGTATGAATCTCTCCGCACTTTGGAAGCTTCCGGTGATGTTTGTCTGCGTCAACAATGAATATGGAATGGGGACCCGTCTTGATCATGCAAGTGCATCCCTGGAATTTGAAAAAAGAGCGGAAACCTTTGGGCTGTTGGCTGCAGAGGTGGATGGGATTGATGTTTTTGAAGTTTACAACCAATCAAAAAACCTGCTGGAAGACGTAAGAAAGGGAAATCCGGCTTTTTTGAAAGTCAACAGTTACCGTTTTCACGGCCATGCCAGAATGGACAAAAGTCCATACCGTGATCAGCAGGAAGAGGAAGAAGGAAGAAAAAAAGACGCGATTGCTTTTCTCAGAGATCGCATCGTTAAGTCTGGCTGGTATCAGGAAACCGAATGCGACGCGATTGTGGAGGAAGTCAAACAAGAAATGGATGAAGCCCTGAACCATGCCCGAAATGCTGCAGATCCGGGAGCAGACGAAATGTATGAAGATGTTTTCGACCCGCAAACAACCAAACCGTTCCCGGTGGATTCTCGAATCAGAGAATCACTTCATCTCCCCCAGGCCTGATCCATGACAGAAACAACTTACCGTGAGGCATTGAGGCAGGCTTTAACCGACTCGATGCGTCGGGATCCTTCCATTGTAATCCTTGGAGAAGAAGTCGGAAAATATGGCGGAGCCTATGGAGTCACCAAAGGAATGCTGGAAGAATTCGGAGAAGCAAGGGTTCGTGATACACCCATTTCCGAGGAAGTGATTGTAGGAACCGCAGTCGGTGCAGCAATGACAGGTCTCAGGCCTGTGGCAGAGTTGATGTACGTCGATTTTGTGACCTTGGCCATGGATCAGTTAGTGAATCAGGCGGCAAAGATCCGATACATGTTCGGAGGTCAGATCGGTGTGCCGATGGTGTTACGTTCCCAGGGAGGAACCGGTCGTTCCGGGGCAGCACAGCATTCTCAAAGCCTTGAAGCCTGGATGATGCACACTCCGGGATTACACCTGGCGATGCCTTCAACTGTCACGGATGCCTATCATTTGTTAATGCATGCTCTTACTCTGCACGATCCGGTGGTTTTTCTCGAACACAAAGGGCTTTACACGATGAAAGGAGAACTGAAGCCAGAAAGAGCGCTACCCTGGGGGAAGGCAGAAGTTCGACGTAAGGGAGGAGACTGCACGCTGGTCAGTTATTCGCGCATGGTCCATTTCTGTCTTGATGCAGCAGATTCGCTTTCAAAGGAAGGAATTGAAGCGGAAGTCATTGATCTCCGCACTCTTCATCCCCTGGATATGGATACAGTTTCTGAATCCGTTTCAAGAACCGGAAAAGCCATGGTGGTGACCGAAGACTGTCTTACCGCAGGAGTGAGTGCCGAAATCTCTGCAAGGATCATGGAGGAAGCCTTCGATTTTCTTGAGGAACCGGTGCTGCGTCTTTCCGGGGAAGACATTCCGATTCCAGTTTCTCCAGAGCTGGAAAAAGGCTCGGTACCAAGTGTTGACAGGATTATCTCAACGGCAAAAATGCTGATGCGCCGATGATGGAAAAAACCCTGACACTCCCAAGGCTGGGGGAGACGATGGAAGAAGGAACGGTTCTGGCCTGGTCAAAAATTTCGGGTGAAGAGTATGACAGGGGTGATATTCTGCTTGAACTCGAAACCGACAAAATGGTGGTCGAGGTCCCGGCGTTGGAAGATGGGAAAATCCTCGAGATTTTGGCGGATGAAGGGGCGGTGGTTGCCATTGGGGAACCGATTGCCCGAGTTGAAGTAGAATCTTCGGTAACTGTTGCTGAAGCTGATTCAGTTCCGGAAACTTCCCCACTGTCCGCTCCAACCCCCCAAGAACAACCCTCCACAACGACACCCTCCCCATCTCAAGAAGTGGATGAGGAAGAAGACCTTGACCTGGGGGGGCTTTTTATCAAGTCAAGCGAAGTGCCGGAAAGGATCCGGGCCTCTCCTGCAGCACGAAGGATTGCATCAAAAAGTGGACTGTCTCTTAATGAAATCAAGGGAACCGGTCCTCTTGGAAGGATCAGTGGTGATGATGTTCGAAGAAGTATCTCAAGGGGAGTCAGTGATCCTGTTGTAACAAAACCGGAAATTAACGAGATCGAACCAACCATCAATGAAACAGTCCTGGAATCAGATGCACTGAACATTTCCTATCTGCGAAAAGGACCATCCGGGAAGACGCCCCTCGTTTTTCTCCATGGTTTCGGGGCCGATCTGAACAGTTGGCGTTTCAATGTCAGTCTGCTTGCCAAGACCCGTGAAGTCTGGTCGCTCGATTTACCGGGGCATGGTGCTTCATGGGATGATTCGATGGCATCCCCGGGATTCAATCCAGGAGTCGAAGAATTAGCCGAAAACATTGCACAATTCCTGATGTTGGCAGGGATCGATCGGGCTCACCTGATCGGTCATTCGATGGGAGGTGGAATCGCGCTCTCACTGGCTTCGGCTCATCCTGAACGGGTTGCGTCTCTGGGCTTGTTGGCTCCATTGGGATTGGGTCCTGAGATCAACCATGAAT
>LUMI01000892.1_pt1 | contig 11882 bp, 14 predicted proteins | sample 729681 | NCBI WGS metagenome assembly LUMI01 (sample SAMN03860267, study PRJNA289734) | marine metagenome | biome: seawater column; feature: ocean; material: water; isolation source: Red Sea water column Station 34 - depth 10m | place: Saudi Arabia: Red Sea | collected 2011-10-15 | depth 10 m
CTATACAGGTTGGACATGGTTTATAGATAGTATGGATGAACTATACAAACAACGACAAGATTTTACTGTCTATACCACACTCGCAGATTTAGATAGGCCTTACTCTAAAAGAGTAAAGATAAGTGATAGAGATGAGTACTTAGATTTCATCCGTTCAATGCATGTTGGTGTTGGAACATTTCAAAAGTATTCTGCTTGGTCAATATCAACAACTGATTCACTCAGTATGGGTGTTCCCTACATTCTACCAAATAAACTATGTTATCCTGAGATGGTTGGTAAGGATTATCCTTTACTATATGAAGGTAGAGATGAGTTCTTACAAAGACTAAACGGAGCGCTTGATGATGATGGTAGTGTGGATAAAGCTAAGGCTTATCTTAAAACAAAGATACAAGAGTTTCCTTGGGCTAGTAGAGTTCCTCAATGGTTTGATGGTTGGAACTTTTTACAACCTGATGCTTTTGATATGATTGGAGATAAAAGTGAATCATACAGTAAGATAGTAGATTTTATTCACAAAAAGAAATCGGTAACTAAAAAAGAAATCTTAGATTTTCTTGGTTGGGGTGTGAGAATATCTTTCAGCTCTTATCGTAATAGATTACGAACAGAAGATACAATAAGATTTACAAAAGATAGATATGAGGTTATATAATGGTAGTAGTAATAGTTTATAGCGAACAATTTAAAAGTAACGCAAAATCATTAAGAGATGCTGTTAAAAACAAATGGCCAGATGCTGGTGTAAACCTTATGGGTACATTTGGTAAGTCAAATGATTTTAGTAAATATCAGAAGATAAAGAAGTATATTATGCTTCAAATGAAGAGGATGCCGCTTACATAGAAAGTAAGATAGGTAGTAAAGCTATGGTTATGCTTATGATATACAATGATGAAGATGATATAGAAACACAATGGTGGGAGTTTGAACCCAAAAAGGAACTGGATTATATTGGTGCAGGTAGAAAAATCACAGAAGAAATGCTTTGTTGGAACAAAAAAACAAATGGCTATGTACCCGGAAGATATCCATTTAAATTAGTAAAAAATAGTTTTAGGAGAATAAGATGAAACAACTCACAGAAAAACAAATAGTAGATAATTGGAATAAGTTAATGCAACTTATTGAGAATACATTCGAAGGAGATAGATTAAAAAAATTAAAAACAATGTATACTTACTTTGAAGATAGAATGTCAGTAGCACCTGCTAGTGGTAAGGCGGCTTATCATAATGCTATGGTAGGTGGTTATGTAGAGCATGTGCTACATGTTACAGATTGTGCTCTAAAGATAAAGAAGTTGTGGGAAGAAGATGGAGCGATGATAAACTTCACAGATGAAGAACTTATCTTTGCTGCTATGCACAAGACTCAGAATGGCATCGTAAGAACAGAGGTGAGATATTCAAACACAATCCTGTTCTTCAGTATATGACAGTTACAGATAGAGCTATCTTTATCCTTAACCACTTTGGTGTTAAGATGTCACAATGGGAGTACATCGGTTTAAGACTTACGGATGGTATGTATGAAGAAGCTAATAAGTCTTACTATATGTCTTATAATCCTGATTGGGGGTTGAAGTCTAATATCGCATACATCTTACATCAGGCAGATATGATGGCTACTCACATTGAGTTTGACCAATGGCAAAGACAAGATGAAGAAGTTAGTAACAAATTCAAAAAAGCAGTTGTTACAGAAGAAAAATCACAACCATCACCAAAGTTAAGTGAGAAATCACAAGACCTTTTTGATGAATTATTTGGAGAAAAGTAAATGTTTTTAGAAATAGGTCTTGTATTTATGGTTATTTTATTCGTAGCTTCTTGTTATGTAATATGGAATGTAAATACAAAGTTAGAATTTCTCGAAGATTGGATTTCTGATTTTATAATCACCATAGAAAAAGTGGAAAGGGAATTGAAGCAGATAGATTACAGAGGTTCATTTGAGTCAGATGATGAAACAGGTGTAATCTTTCAAGAAATTAAAACAATAGTAAGTCAATTAAATAGATTCAAAGGAGAAGAACAATAATGTCAACAGCAGTTACATCAAGTATCGAAACCAAAAAACCAAAACCCGTAATTAAGAGAAGAAGAAAAAGAAAGAAGAAAGGTAAAAACTATTACTTTAATCAAGGAACTGAGAAAGCTATAATTCGTTATAACAAAACGGATGATGCTGGATTGAAAAATATTATCTATAATGAACATATAGCTAAAGCATTTGATAAGTTAGCTGAGAACATTATACACACATTTAAGTTCTATTACTTTGATGTATCTTCTGAAGAAGTAAAGCATGAGGTAGTTTCTTTTATGGTGATGAATATGCATAAGTTTAAAGAAGGTAAAGGTAAAGCGTTCTCCTACTTTAGTATCGTAGCTAAAAACTATCTTATATTACATAACAATAAGAACTATAAGATGGGTAAGATACACTCTCAGATGGATGTGTTGGATTATAAGAGAAACATTATGGGTGAATCTCAAGACTCTGAATCTGCTCAAAAAGCTACTCTATTTGTAGACGAACTACAGAGGTTTTGGGATATTAATTTAACTAATGTATTTCGTAGAGATAAAGATATTAGGGTTGCTGATTCTGTATTACATATCTTTCGTATAAAAGATAATATTGAGAATTTTAATAAAAAAGCTCTATATATACTTATCAGAGAAATGACTGGTTCAAATACTCAACATATAACTCGTATAATCAATGTTATGAAGAAATACAACAAACGATTACAACATGAGTTTGATAAGTATGGGATGGTTGATGTAAGTCACACCGGCTCCTTAGTCAACGACTAATAAGAAAGGGAGTTTTTACTCCCTTTTTTTGTGCCTCTTAATATTTATATATAACCACAAATCTATATAAATTTATCAAATGGAGTATATTATGGCTAGTGATTATGAAATATTTGAGGGTAAATCTTTGTCTGGTTTATTTAAAGATATATATGAAAACACAAAGACTAATAAAACACAATTAGAAGTTCTTATGAAAGAGGTAGTGGGTTTTATTAAAGATGGTGATACAGCGGTTCAGATAATCCCTATGTTAAAGGAGTATTTAGAAATCAATGTAAAGAATGATGACCAATTAGTAAAGGTAGCTGCTATCGTACAGAGAATTATAGCTGCTGAAAACAAAGGTGGTTCTGAAGAAGAGTTCGGTTTGTCAGAAGCTGAGAAAGAACAACTTATGGGTGCGATAGAAGATGCGGCTACTGATTTACAAAGTCACTCAGACGAAATAGAAGAAGATATGAAAAGGATAGAAAATTAATGCCATTTTTCAAAAGTAGAAAAAGTAAAAATCGTAGAACAGATGGTACGGGATTTCTAACTTACTCAGATGCTTATCAGTTAATAAAAGAAAACATCGATGAAGCTGTAGAGTTTTATGAATTAGAACCTGCTATTGTAACTCAAGTTTTACTAGACCCATCAGACTTTCCAAGAAAAGACACGCCTACTGGTAATGGTAAAATGCCAGACTACTCTTACTTAGGAACTGTCAGAGCTAGATTTGTAGAGAGTCAAGATGCTGGTGATGAGATTGATGATTACATAAAACCACTATCTCCACATATGGTAGCTTATCCTCTAATTGGTGAAGTTGTAAACATAGCTAAACATGGTAATCAGATGTACTACTATCAACCTCTAAATATGAGAAACCATGTAAATATGAATGTAGCCAATAACGTTCCTACAGACCCAAAGGTTACAGCGCAAACCACAGAACACAATAGAAACTTACTTAGTGAATATGGTGATGTTGTTATTAATGGTAGATTTGGTAATGGTATAAAATTTGGTAGCGATCCTTTCTACCAATATCCAGATATAAAAATTACAAATAGACAATCAGTACCACCACAAAAAATACAAGACGAACATTACCCACATTTACAAAACATAAACGCAGATGGTTCATCTATTTTTATTACATCAGGTCCAGCTAGAGAGGTTGATGCTTTGATACCAGCTACAACAACCTTAACAACTCCTGATGTATTGGATGGTGATATGATTACTCTTAACTCAGACAGGTTGGTTTTTAATTCTAAAAAAACAGATATACATATGTTTGCTAGAAGAAACTTAAATCTATCAGCCAATGAAGAGATAAATTTAGAATTAGGTGTAAATGCATTTGGTGGTAGAATATCATTAGGTGATGCTGAATCAACCAATCCAATGGTTTTAGGAAATCAGTTAGAAGATTTATTTGAAAAATTATTATCAGCGATATCAAGCTTTTCTAACTCTACTTCAGGAGCTACAGGAGTAGCACAGATATCAGACGCAGGAGAAGTGTTGAAAAAAGATATAGAAGATATATCCACTAATATGTTACCAAAGATACTAAGTGATACAGTTTATATAACAGAAAATCAAATGGATGAAATAACTTCTATAAACGAAGTAGAGGGTGAAGTTGAAAGACCTATTCAGGTTGCTGGAGTAAGGGGATAATTATGAGTGCTTTATCAGACAGAATCAAAAAAACAATACAATCTGTATTTGATTTACCTAGAAAAGATATAGAAGTTAAAGTAGATGCGATTGTAGCCGCAACCAGACAAGGACAATCTCAAGGACAACAAGTAAAGGATATACTACAAACCATAGAGGATGCAGAAACAGCAGTAAAAACAGTTCAAGGTTTGGTAAAGACTGCTGATTCTGTGTTGAAAAGTTTGAATGCTGCTTCTAAAGATACGAGAAATAAATTGAAAAAAATTAAAGCAGAACAAGAAAAGAAAAAAGCTTTGCGTGAACAAAGAAAGAGAAAATTAAATTCTTAATATTTATATATAAATAGGAGTTATCATGTCAAACACTAAAAAAATAGTAGGTTTAATTAGAGAAATAGTTAAACAAGAGGTACAAAAAGAGGTAAGAAAGATACTTATTAGTGAAGGAGCTAAGGCTATATCTAATAATGTAAATGATGTACCTAAAGTAATACCTACATCTGTTCCTCAAAAAACTAAACCTAAAGAAGTAAGTTATACTAAAAACCCTACACTAAATAAGATACTAAATGAAACCGCTCGTGGAGAAGAGTTTGAAGAGTATCCAACAATGGGTGGTGGAACATTTGATAGTACAAAAATGGTTGATGCTATGGGTTATGGTGGAATGTTAGGTAGCGCTGAAGATAAGAGGAAGATGGGAGCTTTACAAACAGCACAAGCTGCTGGTGTAGATACATCAAGTGAGGCAGTACAGAATGTGATGCAAGACTTAACAAAGGATTATAGAGGTGTAATGAACGCATTAAAAAAGAAAGATGGTAAATTGTAATGGGTGTAATTGAAAACGATTTAAATGAAGATACATATATTGGTTTAGAGTTGCCCTTAACTCATACACAAGAGGGATACTTTAGAAGAACTAAAACAGCTTTAGAACAAGCTAAATCTAATATAAGAAATCTTCTATTAACTAACAAAGGTGAAAGATTAGGCAATCCTACGTTTGGAACTAATCTATTGTCTTTAGTTTTCACACAAGAAAATACAGACCTTGAGGCTAGAGTTGAAGAAGAGATTAGAGCATCTATGGCTGAGTTTTTACCATTTATTAACATAGTGAGTATTGAAACTAATTTTTCAGAAGAAAATATGTCCACTGCTATTGTTAATTTAAGATTTACTCTTAATGTTGATACTACCTCTGAAGAAAATTTAACTTTAGATTTTTCAAATTACAATCTTGGTTAACAGGAGAAATTAAATGCCATATTCAGTAACAAAAAAATCAGTAAAGGAAGTTAGATATCTAAATAAAGATTTTTCATCTTTTAAAGATAACTTAATTGAGTTTACTAAAATATATTTTCCTCAAGCTTACAATGATTTTAATGAATCATCTCCTGGTATGATGTTTATTGAAATGGCTTCATATGTTGGAGATGTTCTTTCTTACTATATAGACAACCAATTCAAAGAAAGTTTATTATCGTTTGCTGAAGAAAAGAGAACTGTTTATAATATGGCTCAGTCATTAGGATACAAACCAAAATTATCTTCAGCTTCTACGACTGATATTGATGTTTTTCAAACAGTTCCTGCTACAGGAACTGGAACAGGAGCTAACTATGTAACTAAGCCTGATTTAAACTACGCTATGAATCTAAAAGCTGGTATGGAAATTCAGTCAGACACCGGTGTATCTTTTGTTACGACAGAAGATTGTAATTTTAAATTTTCAAGTTCTTACGATCCTATGACTATTACTGTTTACGAAAGTTCTAATAATTTACCAGTTACTTATCTATTAAAAAAAAGTGTAAGAGCTTCAAGTGGTACAGTAGCAACAGAATTTTTTACATTTAATGCAGCTGAAAAGTATAAAAGAATAGCTTTAGGAAATCGAAATGTTTTGGAGATAATTTCTTGTAAAGATAGTGATGGTAACGATTGGTATGAGGTTCCTTTTTTAGCACAAGATACTGTGTTTACAGATATGGAAAATACATCTCAAAACGACGACCAACTTTACACTTACTCTGACCAAGCTCCTTACTTACTAAAACTTTTGAAAACATCAAGAAGATTTACAACATTTATTAGAGAGGATGGTAGAACTGAAATAAGATTTGGCGCAGGAACATCAGATAGTCCTGATGAAGAGATAATTCCAAATCCAGATGAAGTCGGTTCGTCATTACCAGGTTCACCAACTTATCTAAACACGACTTTCGATCCTTCTAATTTTTTAGCAACAAAAGCTTATGGACAAGCTCCATCAAATACAGAACTAACCATTACATACAGATATGGTGGTGGTATTAATAACAACGTTAGAGCTAATAGTATTAGAAGTATTCAATCAGCTAACATAGATTTGGATGAAACAGGTTTAAGCGCAGCTTTAGCAACTACGACTAAAGCCTCTATAGCTATAAACAATCCAACACCAGCTGCTGGTGGAAGAAGTGCTGAAAGTATTGTAGAGGTAAAGAATAATGCATTAGCTTACTTTCAAACTCAACAAAGAGCGGTAACAAAAGATGATTATATAGTAAGAGTTTATGCACTACCACCTAAATATGGTAATATAGCTAAAGCTTATGTGGTTCAAGATAGTCAATTAGATAGTAAATCAGGTGCTAATTCAGATGCTCGTGTAGCCAATCCGTTAGCTCTCAATATGTATCTTTTAGGATTTGATTCAAATAAAAAATTAGTTGCAGTAAATCAGGCAGTTAAAGAAAATGTACAAACTTATCTAACACAATTTAGAATGGTAACTGATGCTGTAAATATTAAAAATGCTTTTGTAATAAATATTGGAGTTAAATTTAACATACTTACAAAGGTTGGTTATAATGCTGAAGAAGTTGTTCTTTTAGCAATACAAAGAGTAAAAGATTATTTTAACATTGATAAATGGCAAATTGGTCAACCAATTGTTTTAGCTGATTTGGCTTATCAACTATCTTTAGTAAATGGTGTATCGTCAGTTGTTCCACCTGAGGAAGATAATCCAAATGGACATCCTGTACTTATCACTAACAAATTTAAAATTAGTGGTGGATATTCAGGAAATGCTTACGATATGGTAGGTGCTACAAAAGATGGTATTGTGTATCCGTCACTAGACCCAAGTTGTTTCGAATTAAAATTTCCAAATACTGATATCGAAGGTAGAGTAATTGGTAGTACATCAGGAGGTAACTAATGCATTATTTTGTTTTTCCAGAAATAGATACAACTATATATCAAGCAACGGGTAGTGGTAACGCAGGTAAGGATGAGATTTTAGAGGTTCAAAAAACTATGAGTACCTCTGGCGGTAATGTAAAAGTTTCTCGTATACTTATCAAATTTGATTTAAGTGATATACAATCATCAATAAATAATGGAACTATATCATCAGATAGAAAATTTTATCTAAATATGTATGATGCTGGTTCTGAAGCTCTAAAAGTTAGTCAATCATTATGGGCTTATCCAATAAGTCAGAGTTGGGTTGAGGGACAAGGTACAGCAGATGACAATCCAATCACAACAGAGGGCGCTAGTTGGCAGTATAGAGATGGACAAATTTTAAAGACACCTTGGAGTGGTTCAGCTACTGAGGCTGATGGTGGTGGTGGTTGGCATACCGAAGTTTACTCTTCTCAATCATTCGTATACGAAGATACAGATATGAGAATGGATGTGACTCCTATTATGAATAAATGGTTAGATGGTACATATCCTAATCATGGGTTTATAGTAAAGAGAAGTGGTAGTTTTGAGAACATAAATACTAATGAGGATGAGGGTAGTTCAGAAAAACTTGGAAACTTTAAGTTTTTCTCAAGACAAACCAATACAATATATCCGCCAAAATTAGAGGTTGAGTGGTATGATACTAAATGGGGTACAGGTTCATTAAGTGGTTTAGATTCAACTGAGTTAGAAGACTTACAAGTTTATATGAAGAATTTAAGACCAGAGTACAAAGAAAGTTCTAAGGTAAAGTTTAGATTGTGTGGTAGAGGCAGATATCCAACAAAGTCTTACTCAAATACATCTTCGGAATATCTAACACAAAAGTATTTACCGAGTGGTAGTAAAGAAAACATTGGTGGTGATGGTGCTTACTATTCAGTATTAGATAGTCAAACCGATGATGTTATAATACCATTTGGTACTGGCTCTCTGATAAGTTGTGATTCAACAGGAAACTATTTTAATCTATGGATGAATGGATTACAAGCAGAGAGATATTACAAATTTTGTTTTAGGGTTGTAAGCGGTAGTAACACAACAGAAGAAACCATACAACATTTCGATGATGATTACACATTTAAAGTAGTGAGATAGAAAATGCCTTATACACAAGAGGAATTGAAAAACCTAACATTTTATCAAAATTTAATTGATGAAGATGAACAACAATATTTACAGAATAAAGCATCTTTAGAGTTAAGAGCTGGTATTTCTGGTTCTGCTAATCAAGGTAATTTACTAAGAGATGAATCTAATACGATTCTTCTTTTTGAAGACCCTTACAAAAATCAATTACAAGAAGATGAGTCTTCAAAGATAGTTCACGATTTAAAAGTAAACAAACTGAAAACAAATGATTCTATAAATGAAATATTAAATAGACAATTTAGAGAGTTATAATGGCTAGTAAATTAAATGAAAGAGATAAAGCACTTTTAGATGGTAATCTTTTTGATATCGTTGGTAATAAACCGTATGAAAATGGTAAGTGGGGAACTCAAGAAAAAGATTTTGTTTACTTAGAAGTACTTGATACAAACGGAAATTTAATAGAGTACACAAATTTACCTGTTTCACAGTTTATAGTTAATACATCCAATGACAACATAGAGTTTTATCCCGGTTCACATATAAGAAGTTTAGGTTTTGAAAGTGGGACATTTACAGTAAGATATAACTTTCTTAGAAAATTAGCTGGTGATGAATCAGCAGTTTTACTTCACACTTTAGATAAAAACGATACTAAAATTGGAGATGTTTACACTAACACTAACAAACTACACATAACAGATGATGGTGTAGTTTACAATGTAACTGAACAGGAATTTAAAGACAGTCCATCTACTGCCGAACAATTAGCGGTTGAAGACTTAAAATATCAGATTGATGAGATATCTCCTAGTAGAACTGAGGTAAGATTAAGAGCAAAGAATATAAACAGCTCTTACATAGATGAGTTTGTAAATATTCAAACAAAGAATAAATACGAAAGTGTTTTATCTCAAATAAGTTTTGTGGGTGGTAATCCATATGAATCTTTAACATTAACTCTTACACCTGAGGATAATGGTTTTTTGTTTACTCAACAGATGGTAAATGGTACTTTGACTTTACCAGATGTTTACAAGGTAGATGAGATAGAAACTCCGGTTAGGTCTGATTTAAACCTTATTTCAAATTCAGCATTAGAAAACTTAGAATTAGATAATAATAGCAACATAAAATTTTATGGTGACAGAAAAGGGTGGGATCCTGAATTACATGAAGACGCAGTAAAAGCTATTGATTGGGAACTAGGTTTCAGAAGTAACACCCAATTTGGAAGTGGTGGAATATGGGAAGGCACGGAACATTTAGGTTACCACGCAAAGATTGTACAAAAGGAAGGTATAGCTGGTGGTAATTGTATAAAATTTACAGATAACAATAATATATTTGAATCCTCTCCAGAATGGCCAACAGGATATCCTTACAGACTACAACTTATAGGTCAGTATGGTTTACCAAAACTTAGTGGACAAGGTGCAAAACCTGGTGACTTCATAAACATAAAGATGGACATAAAGAGTACAGTAGCAAATAAAGGAGTATCAACTGCAGTTGCTTATGCTGGTGGACTTTTAACAGAGGAACAACCGACTAGTCCACCAGATGGTTATTTTGATCCTGCTAATCCTGCTCCTATAGAAGCAATACCTAGCAGTCCACCAGATGGTTACTCTTCAAATTCAGAAGCAAATGCATCTGCGATAGAACCAAAACCTGGCTCAACTATATCTGAAATTTTAACAGACAATCCTGATTTAGTACCTACTGGATTTGGAAAATTCGGAGGTCCTGCTGGTATAATACCAGCAGAGGTAGGAGACACCACCGCAAATACAAACCTTAATGGAGAGGGAGCTTGGAAAATAGCCAGTATATTAGACGATGGTGGTATATTTTACAATTGGGCTCCTAATGGAGAGGACAACTTACTAGTAGGAACATTAAGCACAGAAGGAGAATGGACTTGGGATGGTTATGCGTGGAATCCGTCACCGGATTTTGCTAATAGCCCAACACCACCTACAGGAGTTGCAAATAACCCTAACGCCGTAAATCATCATCCGTATTTACTAAAAGATTCACCTGAAAAGTATGTTGGTAATTCATTTTACCCAAGACAAACGTACAGAGGTCAGAATAGAGGTTGGCAAACAGGTACATTTCTATGGGATGAAGAGGAAAGTATTGTAAGAGGTTCTGATAGTTCAGAATATAAAACTACAACTATGCTTGTCAAAGATGATTTAATTTGGTTTACAGATTTTACAAGAGGCGGTCAAGATAATAAAGCTATAGTGGTTAAAGATTTTGATACTTTTTTTCCTAACATAAGAAAGCAGATAATTGATACCGATACCAATAAATCTTTATATGATGATATATTTGAAAATGGTTTTATACAGTCTGTAACAAGAGGTGACAATAAAGATTTTGCAATATTCTACAATAATGGAGATACTAATGATGATGGTTCTGCAACTTCTGATTCTAATAAGTGGTTTATCTTAGATAAAGATGATGACAGTTACAATTTAAGAGAAGAAGATGGTAATTCAGTTTTTCTTCTGTCCGATATAAACAACGCATTAAACGATGTCGTTGTTGAAGAACCTAATAGATTTGAGGTGTGTTTTGGTGCTAATAGTTCGGGTTTTGTTGGTGGTGACATATTCTGCTTTTTCACATCAGACCAAGTCTATATAGTTAATAAATCAGAACCTAATGAATTGTTTGGCATAACATTTGACCAAATTGATTCATATGGTAGTAATGGTGCTTTATTTAAGGGTTTAGGACAAAACCTTTTTCCTCATGTTTTTATTGGTCGGGGTGGAGAACACAATAATGGTAGAACAAACCAATTTTTAGCTATAACCCAAGATGCTGGTTTGTTTGATAGAGTATACAAAACTACAGGAACAGAAGGAGCATCTTTTGATGGTATCGAAGATTATTTTTATCAATGTGGAGAGGTTGGTACTGGTGGAGATCCTTTAAGTTATGGTGTTAGAAATCCAGGTGCCACTAACTATGGTAGATTAAATGACGATGGTAGTATCACACCAACGGATGA
>LUMI01000507.1_pt1 | contig 11864 bp, 7 predicted proteins | sample 729681 | NCBI WGS metagenome assembly LUMI01 (sample SAMN03860267, study PRJNA289734) | marine metagenome | biome: seawater column; feature: ocean; material: water; isolation source: Red Sea water column Station 34 - depth 10m | place: Saudi Arabia: Red Sea | collected 2011-10-15 | depth 10 m
CCTCATGAAAATATTGATGGAGATATTGATATTTATCCGTTGCCACACTTAAAAGTTAAAAAAGATCTAATCGGAGATTTAGATGGATTATACAAGCAATATAAATCTATTGAACCTTGGTTAAAATCAAGTTCAAAATCTGAGTCAGCTGAGTTAATTCAGTCAAAAGAAGATAGAGCTAAGCTTGATGGTGCTTATGAATGTATTATGTGCGCATGTTGTTCTACTTCTTGCCCAAGTTATTGGTGGAATGGAGATAAGTATTTAGGACCAGCAGTTTTATTACAAGCTTATAGATGGATTATCGATAGTAGAGATGAGGAAAGACAGGCCAGATTAAAAAAAGTAGCTGATGAACTTAAATTGTATCGTTGTCATACTATTTTGAACTGTACTAGTGCATGCCCTAAAGGTTTAAACCCTGCAAAAGCAATTGCTGAAATAAAGAAAATGTTAGCAACAGCCAATATTTAAACAATAGACTAATAAGAATTTTTACTCTAAAAGATCCTATTCATGAAATTAATTGAACATTTTGTTGGTGGAAAAATAATTCCAGGCGCATCTGATAAAAAAGGCAAAGTATTTAACCCCGCAACTGGAGATCAAGAAAAAGAAGTAAGATTAGCTTCTAAATCTGACTTAGACCAATCAGTCAAAATTGCTAAAAAGGCTTTTGATGAATGGTCATTGAAACCTTTAAAGAGTTAATTGAAAAAAATTCTGATGAATTGACACAATTAATTGTTTCTGAACACGGAAAAGTTTATGAGGATGCAAAAGGCTCATTAACACGAGGATTAGAAGTTGTAGAATTTGCTTGTGGAATTCCACATTTACTTAAAGGAGAATTTTCAGAAAATGTAGGGACAGATGTTGACAGCTGGTCAATGCGTCAACCACTAGGTGTTGTTGCCGGAATAACACCATTTAATTTTCCAGCTATGGTTCCGATGTGGATGTTTCCAATTGCTATTGCATGCGGAAATACATTTATATTAAAGCCATCAGAAAAAGACCCCTCTTGTGCAATAAGATTAGCAGAATTATTGAAAGAAGCTGGTCTTCCAGACGGTGTATTTAATGTGATAAATGGAGACAAAGAAGCAGTAGATGCAATTTTAAATAACAAAGATATTAAAGCAGTTAGTTTTGTTGGTTCAACTCCTATAGCTAAATATATTTATGAAAATTCAGCAAAAAATGAAAAAAGAGTTCAGGCATTAGGAGGAGCTAAAAATCATTTAGTAGTAATGCCAGACTGTGATTTAGATGGTGCTGTGAATGGCTTAATGGGTGCAGCTTATGGCTCCGCTGGAGAAAGATGTATGGCTCAGTCAGTGGCTGTAGCAGTTGGTGATATTGGAGATGAATTAGTGTCTAGATTATCAAAAAAAGCAGAGGCTTTAAAAGTTGGACCAGGAATGGACAAAAACTCAGAAATGGGCCCTTTAGTCACTAAAGAACATTTAGAAAAAGTAAAAAGTTATGTTGATTTGGGTGTAAAAGAGGGTGCGAAATTAGTTGTCGATGGAAGAAATTTAAAGTTACAAGGATATGAAAATGGCTTTTACATTGGTGGCTGTTTATTTGATAACGTGAAAAAAGATATGAGGATTTATAAGGAGGAAATATTTGGCCCAGTTCTATCTGTAGTTAGAGTTAAAACTTTTGAGGAAGCTTCAAAATTAATAAATGATCATGAATACGGAAATGGCGTAAGTATTTATACAAGAGATGGAGACGCTGGAAGAACATTTGCAAGCAAGATTCAAGTTGGAATGGTTGGTATAAATGTACCAATACCTGTTCCGATGGCTTTTCATAGTTTTGGTGGTTGGAAGAGGTCTTTGTTTGGAGATAGTGCGATGCATGGGATGGAAGGAATAAAATTTTATACTAAATTAAAAACGATAACCTCAAGATGGCCCTCAGGAATTAGATCTAATGCTGAATTTGTGATGCCAACAATGAAATAATAAACAATGAGCAAAATATCTTTAATTGGAGCAGGCCAAATAGGTGGAACTTTAGCTCATTTAATTGGAATAAAAGAATTAGTAAATGAGGTAGTTTTATTTGATGTTGCGAGCGGTGTTGCAAAAGGAAAAGCGTTAGATATTGCACAATCATCATCTGTAGATGGTTTTGATGTTAAATTTTCAGGGACTGATAATTACAAAGACATAAAGGGCTCAGATGTTATTATAATTACAGCTGGAGTACCAAGAAAACCTGGTATGAGCAGAGATGATTTATTGGGTATAAATCTAAAAATTATTAAGCAAGTTGCAGAAGGAATTAAAAAAAATGCGCCCAATGCTTTTGTAATTTGTATAACAAATCCATTAGATGTAATGGTAATGGCTTTTCAAAAATTCTCAGGACTTTCTCCAAATAAAGTAGTTGGGATGGCAGGTATATTAGATAGCTCTAGATTTAAGTTATTTTTATCTGAAGAATTTAACGTCCCAGTAAAAGAAATAGAGGCAATGGTGATGGGTGGTCACGGTGATACAATGGTACCTCTTCCGCGATTTACTAAAGTTTCAGGGAAACCATTATTAGATTTAGTTAAAGAAGGAAAAATTTCTCAAAAAAGATTAGAGGAAATAAATCAGAGAACTAGAGATGGTGGAGCTGAAATTGTAAAGTTTCTTGAAAAGGGTTCGGCTTTCTATGCCCCAGCAGCTTCAGGAGTTGAGATGGCTAAAGCTTATCTTAGAGATGAAAAAAAAATGCTTCCATGTGCTGCGTATTTGAATGGCGAATATGGTATCAAAGATATATATGCTGGAGTTCCAATTATAGTTGGAAAGAACGGTGTCGAAAAAATAGAGGAAATAAATTTAGATGAGAAAGAAAAATCTGAATTTCTTCATTCAATTGATGCAGTAAAAAAACTCTGGGAAGCAGCGTCTAAAATAGATCCAGATTTAAATAAATAATGAATATACACGAGCATCAGGCAAAACAAATTTTAAAAAAATTTGGTGCGATTGTACCAGAAGGTGTATTTGGTTTAACGGTTGAGGAACTTTTAAAGAAATGTAAGTCATTAAAAACAGAAAAATATGTTTTAAAAGCTCAAATTCATGCAGGTGGAAGAGGGAAAGCGGGAGGTGTTAAAATTCTGAATAATCTCGAAGAACTTGAGAAATCAGCCAAAGAGCTTTTAGGAAAAAAATTAGTAACTCATCAGACAGGACCTGAAGGAAGAGAAGTTAAAAGATTATATGTTGAAGTTTCATCAGATATCGAGAAAGAATTTTATTTATCATGTTTGGTAGATAGAGCTACCTCAAAAATTGCTTTTATCTCTAGTGATCAAGGTGGAATGGACATTGAGGAAGTAGCAAGCAAATCACCTGACAAAATTTTGACAACTAAAGTAGAATTAAAAGAAGAAATTTCAAATGAGGAGTGTGAAAAGATTATTCAAATATTTAAATTAGAGAACAATCCAAAAATCGAGGCAATATCTTTAATTAAATCAATCTATAAGATGTTTGTTGAAACCGACGCTAATATGGTTGAAATAAACCCTTTAATACTCACAAAAGAAAAGAAAATTATTTGTTTAGATGCAAAGGTAAATTTTGATAGTAACGCTTTGTTTAGACATCCTGAAATTTTAGAACTTAGAGATTTGAATGAGGAAGATCCTACTGAAATTGAAGCTAGTAAACATGACCTAGCTTATATCAAATTAGATGGCAGCATTGGATGTATGGTTAATGGAGCTGGTTTAGCAATGGCCACTATGGATATAATAAAATTATATGGAGAAGAGCCAGCAAATTTTTTAGATGTTGGCGGGGGAGCATCAAAAGAAAAGGTCTCAGCGGCTTTCAAAATAATTTTGTCAGATAAAAATGTAAAAGGTATATTAATCAATATTTTTGGTGGCATAATGCGATGTGATGTTCTAGCTCAAGGCGTTGTAGATGCTGCAAAAGAAATGAAAATCAATGTTCCTTTGGTAGTCAGACTAGCTGGCACAAATTTTAAAGAAGGTAAAGAAATATTAGATAATTCAGGTTTAAAATTAATATCTGCTGAAAATTTAGATGATGCAGCCAAAAAAATTGTTGAGGCAATTAAGTAAATGTCAGTTTTAGTCAATAAAAATACTAGATTAATCTGTCAAGGATTTACAGGTTCCCATGGAACATTTCACTCTGAGCAAGCAATCAAATATGGAACAAATTTAGTAGGTGGAGTGACACCAAAAAAAGGTGGCCAAAAACATTTGGGCCTTCCAGTTTTTAATACAGTGAAAGAGGCAAGAGAATCCGAGGGAGCTAATGCAACTATGATATACGTCCCAGCTAAATTTGCAGCCTCAGCAATTATTGAAGCAATAGATGCATCTATAGAACTAATTGTATGTATAACTGAAGGGATTCCCATTCAGGATATGTTAAAAGTTAAACAGAGATTGAATAATTCAAAAAGTAGACTGATTGGCCCCAACTGTCCAGGTGTCATAACTCCTGATGAGTGTAAAATTGGCATAATGCCTGGCAGCATTCATAAAAAAGGAACAGTTGGAATAGTTTCAAGATCAGGAACTTTAACTTATGAAGCAGTAGCTCAGACTACAGAAAATGGATTAGGACAATCAACTTGTATTGGAATTGGAGGTGATCCTATCAATGGTACAAATTTTATAGATTGTCTAGATCTATTTTTAAAAGACAAAGATACTCAATCAATTTTAATGATTGGTGAAATTGGAGGGACAGCTGAGGAAGAGGCTGCAGATTTCATTAAAAATCATAAAATAAAAAAACCAATTGTTGGATTTATAGCAGGCGTTACTGCCCCACCAGGACGAAGAATGGGTCATGCAGGAGCCATAATTTCAGGTGGCAAAGGTGGCGCAAAGGAAAAGATTAAAAAAATGGAGGATTGTGGAATAACCATGGCCAACTCTCCATCAAAGATTGGAAAAACATTATTAAATAAATTGTCTAATTGAAAAATTTCTTTCTAGGTCTATATTAACTAATAGCGATGTCATCTTCTAAAAATCTTGAATTTGAAAAGACTGCTTTCTTAAGTAAATCCAATAGTGCTTTTATTGAGGAGATGTATCTTAAGTTTGTTAATAATGATCCATCTTTGCCTGATAGCTGGAAAATATATTTTAATCAGATCGGTGATGAGGCAGACATAATTGTAAATGAAATAAATGGTCCATCCTGGAGTCCATCAAAAAAAGTATCAATCAAAAAATTACAAAATTTGAATAATGGTAACGAAAATCAAGGTGAATTAGTTTCAAAACAATCTAATGCAAATTCTATAAAAGCTGTTGCTATGATTAGATCTTACAGACAGAGAGGTCATTTGATTGCTAAATTAGATCCTCTAGGTCTTTTAAAAGCCGATTATTTAGAAGAACTCCATCCTGAATCATATGGATTTAAGAAGGAGGAATATAATAATAAAATTTTTTTAGACGGAGTCATTAATAGACAATACTCTAGCATTTCTGAAATTTTAAAATTTTTAAGAGAAAAATATTGTGGATCCTTAGGTTTTGAATATATGCATATCTCAAATCCAACTGAAAGAAAATGGTTTAGAGACAGAGTTGAAAAAGCAGATGATTTTAAATTCACTCAGAATGGAAAAGAAGCCATTCTTAAAAAATTAATTCAAGCTGAAGGTTTTGAAAAATTTTTACACACAAAATATGTTGGTACAAAAAGATTTGGTTTAGATGGAGGCGAAAGTTTAATCCCCGCCCTTGAGCAAATAATTAAAATTGGTGGTCAATCAAAAGTAAAAGAAGTTAAAATAGGAATGTCCCATAGAGGAAGATTGAACGTTTTAGCCAATGTCTTACAAAAATCTTATAAAAGAATTTTCAATGAATTTGCTGGAGAGATTAGTTCAAAATCAGAGGACGACACAGGAGATGTCAAATATCATTTAGGTGCGTCGTCAAACAGAGAATTTGATGGAAATCAAGTGCATGTAAGTCTTACAGATAATCCATCTCATCTTGAAGCAGTGAATCCTGTAGTTTTAGGACAAACAAGAGCTAAACAATATTTCCATAAGGATAAAGAGAGAAATAAAGTTATACCAATTTTGATTCATGGAGACGCAGCTTTTGCGGGACAAGGAGTTGTTGCAGAATGTTTTGCGATGTCTGGTCTTCCAGGTCATAATACGGGTGGAACTATCCATATTATAGTGAACAACCAAATAGGATTTACTACAAGTCCAAGATTTGCAAGATCATCACCTTACCCTTCTGATATTGCCAAAATGGTTGAAGCACCAATCATCCATGTTAATGGTGACGATCCTGAAGCAGTTGTTTATGCTGCAAGAATAGCAACTGACTTTAGATTAAAATTTAACAGAGATGTTGTTATAGACTTAATTTGTTATCGAAGATTTGGTCATAATGAGGGGGATGAACCGTCTTTTACTCAACCATTAATGTATAAAAAAATCCGTTCACACCCTTCACCCATCAAAGTTTATGGTGAAAAATTAATAAATGAAGGATCAATTACTGATGATTATTTTAAAAAATCTATAAAAGAATTTAAGGAATTACTTGATGATCAATATAAGAATGCAAAAAATTATAAGCCTAAAATTGAATGGTTTGAGGGTACATGGTCAAGATATAAACCAGCGAGAGGAAAAGATAAAAGAGGCGTTACGGGTTATGATGTTAAAAAATTAAAAAATATTTCTGAAAAAATAAATACAATACCTAAAGAAATTAACATCCATAAAACTATTGCTAAAGTCTTAGAAAATAGAAAATCAAACGTTAATAGTGAGGAAAAAATTGATTGGTCCACAGCTGAAGCTTTGGCGTTTGGATCTTTGTTAGAGGAAGGTTACCCAGTAAGATTGGTTGGTCAGGACTCAGGAAGAGGCACATTTAGTCAAAGACATTCAGTATTAAGAAATCAAATAGATAATTCTCGATATGTTCCGTTAAACAAAATATCTAAAAATCAAAAGAATTTTGAAATTGTAGACAGTTTCTTATCTGAATTAGCTGTTTTAGGCTTTGAATACGGTTATAGTTTAGTTGAACCTAATACACTTACAATTTGGGAAGCTCAATTCGGTGATTTTGCTAATGGTGCTCAAGTGGTCATAGATCAATTTATTGCTTCAGGAGAAAGAAAATGGTCAAGAGCTTCTGGATTAGTTATGTTATTACCTCACGGCTATGAAGGTCAAGGTCCTGAGCATTCTTCTGCTAGATTAGAAAGATTTTTACAATTATGTTCAAATGACAATATGCAGGTAATGAATTGCACAACACCTGCAAACTATTTTCATGCACTAAGAAGACAAATGCATAGAGATTTCAGAAAACCTCTAATTATAATGACTCCCAAATCTTTACTTAGACATAAACATTGTGTTTCAAGCTTAAGTGATTTTAGTAAAAAAAATACATTTCATAGAGTTTTATGGGATCACGCAATAGATCCAAAGGTAAAAGGTTTTATTAAATTGAAAAAAAAGGAAAAAATTAAAAAAGTAATTTTATGTTCAGGAAAAATTTATTTTGATTTGCTTGAGGCTAGAGAAAAATTTAAAAGAGATGATCTTATATTTTATAGAATTGAGCAACTTTATCCTTTTCCAGCTAAGGCACTTGCAAAAGAGCTAAAACCTTATGCAAAAAAAGCTAAATTTTATTGGTGTCAGGAAGAGCCAAAAAATATGGGAGCTTGGTTTTCTGCTAGAGATTATATCCAATGGACATTAGATAATATAAAGGCTAATAATAAAATGATTTCTTATATTGGAAGAAGTCCAGATGCATCACCAGCCACTGGTTATGCAAAAAGACACATTTCACAACAACAAGAAATTATTAAGAAAGTTTTTGAATAATTTAAAATGAGCGAAAAAATATTAGTCCCAGTTTTAGGTGAAAGTATTACAGAAGCTACAGTATCTAAATGGTTAAAAAATAAAGGAGAAACAGTTGATGCAGATGAGCCTATTGTAGAATTAGAGACTGACAAAGTTAATTTGGAAGTACCGTCTCCTGTTACAGGGAAATTAGTTGAAATTAATTCTCAAGATGGGTCAACTGTTAAAGTGGGAGAAATTTTAGGTTTAGTTACTGAAATTGAAGGTGAAGTTAAAAGATCAAATAAAATAGAGAAAATCCAGCCCTCAAACTTACAAAAAAAGGATGAGATTAAAGAAAAAGATAATGTAATCAAGTTAGATCCAATTAAAGAACAAGAGGAATTGGATGTATTTGAAGAAGAGAATAATAATAACGAGTTAAAAGAGGAACCGCTGGTTTTAACAGAGGAAATAAAAAATAGTCAAATAGAGGAAAATTCTACTAAGGAAAGTCAAATATTATCTCCGGCTGTAAGAAAAATGGTAGATGAAAACGATATTGACATTAAGTCAGTAAAAGGATCTGGGAAAGATGGACGAATATTAAAAGGTGATTTAATAAGCTTGATGGGAGTTAATCCTCCTCCTTCAGAGAGAAAAATTAAATATGGTCAAGAAGAGCGTATTAAAATGACTAGGTTAAGGCAAACTATAGCAAAAAGACTGAAACAAGCCCAGGAGAATGCAGCTTTACTTACTACTTTTAATGAAGTGGACATGACAAATATAATTAACATGAGAAAAGAAAATCAGGAGGATTTCCAAAGTCGATATGGTATCAAGCTTGGCTTTATGTCATTTTTTGTTAAGGCTTGTATAGTAGCTTTAAAAAATTTTCCAGCTGTTAATGCTGAAATAGATGGAGATACAATTGTTTACAAAAATTATTATAATATAAGTTTTGCAGTTGGAACAGATAAAGGTCTTGTAGTTCCAGTCTTAAAAAATGCAGACGAACTATCTTTTGCAGATATTGAAAAAAATATTAAAGAAATTTCTGAAAAAGCAAAAGATGGAAAACTTGTAATTGAAGATCTTCAAGGAGGTACTTTTACTATTAGCAATGGTGGAGTTTATGGGTCAATGCTTTCAACTCCAATTCTAAACTTACCTCAATCTGGAGTATTAGGGATGCATAATATTGTTGATAGACCTATTGTAGTAGATGGTGAAATCAAGATAAGACCAGTAATGTATTTAGCTTTATCTTATGATCATAGAATTATTGACGGTAAAGAGTCTGTATCCTTTCTTAAAATGATTAAAGAAAGTCTTGAGGACCCTAGAAGGTTATTTTTGGATATTTAGAATGTCGGAAAAATTTCAAGCAGTAGTTATAGGAGGTGGCCCAGGAGGTTATGTTTGCGCAATTAGACTTGCCCAACTAGGGTTAAAAACTGCATGTATAGAGTCCAGAGGATCTCTTGGTGGCACATGCCTGAATATTGGTTGTATCCCCTCAAAAAGTTTACTTAATCTATCTGAGGAATTTCATAAAGTTAAAGGTTTGGCAAATAAAGGTATTGAAATAGGAGAAGTAAAACTAAATCTAGATAAAATGATGAAGAGCAAGGACAAAGCAGTCACTGTTCTTACAAAAGGTGTAGAATTTCTTCTAAAAAAAAACAAAGTTACCTATTTTAAAGGCCATGGAAGTTTTAAATCAAAAAATGAAATCTTAATAAAAGATGATCAAAAAAAAGAAACAATAATTCAAACTGAAAAAACAGTTATAGCCACAGGATCTGTACCAGTATCTATCCCGGGCATCGAAATAGATGAAAAAATAATAGTTTCATCAACTGGAGCTTTAAAATTAGAAAAAGTGCCCAATAAAATGGTTGTTGTTGGTGGAGGTTATATTGGCTTAGAGATGGGATCAGTGTGGTCAAGACTTGGTGCAAAAGTAGAAGTTGTTGAGTTTTTGGATCATATAACACCTGGTATGGATAAAGAAATTTCGTCTGAGTTTATGAAAATTCTTAAAAAGCAAGGAATGAAGTTTAATATGCAAAATAAAGTTGAAACAATTCAAAAAAATAATTCAGGCGCAGTTGTCTCAACAATTGATAAAGATGGAAATAAAAATAATTTTGAATGTGATGTAGTTTTAATTTCAGTTGGTAGAAAGCCAAATACAGATGGTTTAAATTTAAAAAATGCCGGGGTGAGTTTAGATGAAAAAAATAGAATAAAAACTGATAAGAAATTTAAAACAAATATTGAAAATATTTATGCAATAGGTGATGTGATTGTTGGACCCATGCTTGCACATAAGGCTGAAGATGAGGGTATAGCAGTTGCAGAAAATATTGTAGGTCAATCAGGTCATGTAAACTATGATACAATACCAGGTGTGGTGTATACCTCACCAGAGGTTGCCTCAATTGGGAAAACAGAGGAGCAATTAAAAGAATTAAATAAAAGTTATAAGGTTGGTAAATTTTCATTCATGGCCAACTCTAGAGCTAAAGCTATAGATGATGCAGAAGGTTTTGTGAAAATTCTTGCAGATGCTGAGACAGATAAAGTTTTAGGCGCACATATAATTGGCCCTCATGCTGGAGAATTAATTGCTGAAATCGGCCCAACTTTTTCTGAAGCTGTCAAAGAAGCTGCGTTATCAGTAGATAAAAGAGCAATACACTCTTAATTTTTTTTCATATTATAAAAATATGAAATACCCGATTCTACTACCTAATATTTTTAATCATCCTTTTACTTATGAAAGTGAAATTAATCTTAAGCTTGGTGAATTTGTTCTAGTCCCTTTTGGAAAATCTAAAATAACAGGTGTGGTATGGGATGAATTTGAAAAAAATGATAATAAAAAATTTAAAATAAAAAGTATCCTTAAAAAATTAGACGTAACTCCCCTAAAAAAAAATACAATCAATTTTTTGAATTGGTTTGCTGAGTATAATTTAATACCAAAAGGAATGGCGTTAAAACTAGTTTTATTGAGCAGTAATGCAATAGAGAAAATGGAAAAAAAAATTTATGAACCGTATAATAATAAAATAAAAAAAAATTCCTTTAAACTATCTATTAATCAAATCAAATCTTTAGAAAAAATGAGTTATTCAAATCAAAAATTTAGAGTTCATGTTTTACAAGGAACAACAGGATCAGGTAAGACTTTAGTTTATTTTGAGGCGTTAAAATCTTTAATAGAGAAGGGTTTTCAATCATTAATTCTTTTACCAGAAATAGGTTTGACCAGTCAGTTTGAGCAAAAATTTTCAGAATATTTCGGATTTAATCCAGCAATTTGGCACTCTGGTATCTCAAAAAAGAAAAAAGAAATAATTTGGAGTGGCATTTCCTGCGGTGAAATTAAAGTTGTCATTGGTGCAAGATCTTCTTTATTTTTACCGTTTAAAAAATTAGGAATAATAATTGTTGATGAGGAACATGATCAGTCTTTCAAACAAGATGAAGGTGTTACATATAATGCACGAGATATGGCAATTTCAAGAGCATCATTTGAAAACATTCCTGTCAACTTGATTACAGCTGTTCCTTCCATAGAAACTTTTGAAAATATTAAAAAGGGAAAATATGAAGTCTCTAGACTAAGTGAAAGGTATAGAAATGCTGCATTACCCAATTATGAAATCATTAATTTAAATAATACAAAACTTGAGAAGCAATCATGGTTATCAGCGAAAATAATTGAAAAAGTTAATCTACATCTTGAAAAAAAAGATCAAGTTTTGTTTTTTTTGAATAGAAGAGGTTTTTCACCTAACGCATTATGTAACAAATGTTTTTCAAGCTTCACATGCCCAAATTGTACAATAAATTTGGTTTATCATAAGAATAAAAATAATTTGATATGTCATTATTGTGGTTTCAAATCAGAGTTAAGAAGAAATTGTGGGAAAGGTAATCAATGTGAATTTGTTTTTAGCGGACCAGGTGTTGAAAGAATTTCTGAGGAAGTT
>LUMI01002080.1_pt1 | contig 11852 bp, 8 predicted proteins | sample 729681 | NCBI WGS metagenome assembly LUMI01 (sample SAMN03860267, study PRJNA289734) | marine metagenome | biome: seawater column; feature: ocean; material: water; isolation source: Red Sea water column Station 34 - depth 10m | place: Saudi Arabia: Red Sea | collected 2011-10-15 | depth 10 m
GTATATTATGGCTAGTGACTATGAGATATTTGAAGGTAAATCTTTGTCTGGTTTATTTAAAGATATATATGAAAACACAAAGACTAATAAAACACAATTAGAGGTTCTTATGAAAGAGGTAGTGGGTTTCATTAAGGATGGTGATACAGCGGTTCAAATAATCCCTATGCTAAAGGAGTATTTAGAAATCAATGTAAAGAATGACGACCAATTAGTAAAGGTAGCTGCTATCGTTCAGAGAATTATAGCTGCTGAAAACAAAGGTAGTTCGGAAGAGGAGTTCGGTTTATCAGAAGCTGAAAAAGAACAACTTATGGGTGCGATAGAAGATGCGGCTACTGATTTACAAACTCATTCAGATGAGATTACAGAAGATATGAAAAGGATAGAAAATTAATGCCATTTTTCAAAAGTAGAAAAAGTACAAATCGCAGAACAGATGGTACAGGATTTCTAACTTACTCAGATGCTTATCAATTAATAAAAGAAAATATTGATGAGGCTATAGAGTTCTATGAGTTAGAACCTGCTATCGTTACTGAAGTTCTATTAGACCCAAATGATTTTCCAAAGAAAGATACACCTAGTGGTAATGGTAAAATGCCAGACTATTCTTATTTAGGAACTATTAGAGCTAGGTTCGTAGAGAGTCAAGATGTCGGTGATGTAATTGATGATTACATAAAACCTCTATCACCACATATGGTAGCTTATCCCTTAATTGGAGAAGTTGTAAATATAGCTAAACATGGTAATCAGATGTATTATTACCAACCTTTAAATATGAGAAATCATGTTAATATGAATGTAGCTAATAATGTTTCTACAGACCCAAAAGTTACTGCACAAACAACAGAGTTCAATAGAAATTTATTAAGTGAATATGGTGATGTTGTTATTAATGGTAGATTTGGTAATGGTATAAAATTTGGTAGTGATCCTTTCTATCAATATCCAGATATAAAAATTACAAATAGACAATCTGTTCCCCCACAAAAAATACAAGACGAACATTACCCACATTTACAAAACATAAACGCAGATGGTTCTTCTATTTTTATTACATCAGGACCTGCTAGAGAAACTGATGTGTTGATACCAGCTGTTCAGACATTGACAACTCCTGATATATTAGATGGTGATATGATTACAATTAATTCAGATAGATTAGTTTTTAATACCAAAGAAACTGATATACATATGTTTTCTAGTAGAAACCTAAATCTAGCAGCTAAGGATGAAATAAATTTAGAATTGGGATTAGAATCAATTGGTGGTAGAATAACTTTAGGTGATGCTGAATCTACTAATCCTATGGTATTAGGAAATCAGTTACAAGATTTATTTGAAAAATTATTTACTTCTTTACAAAGTTTTACTAACTCAGTTTCTAATGCTACTGGTGTAGCTGAAGTAGGTGATGCGGCTAAAGTAATGTTAGACGAAGTACAGAATATGAAATCTAATATTTTACCAAGTATACTAAGCGATACAGTTTACATAACTGAAAATCAACTCGAAGAAATTAATTCAATTGATGAAGTAGAGGGTGATGTAGAAACACCAGTTCAAGTTGCTGGAGTGAGAGGATAATTATGAGTGCTATATCAGATAAATTAAAAAGCACTATACAAAGTGTATTTGATTTACCAAAAGAAAGTATTGAGAAAAAGATAGATATTATTGTTGCTAATACTAGACAAGGTGCTGAACAAGGAGAAGAAGCTAAGAAGGTATTAAATCAAATCGAAGTCGCAGAACAAAGGGTGAATCAAGTAAGAGATGTAGTAAAAACCGTTAACGCTGTTCTAAAGAGTTTGAAAGCAGCTAGACAAGCAGCTCAAGCTACAGAGAAAGCTAGTACTATATCAGCTTCATTAAACCCAGCAGCTGCTAGTGTTGCTTTAGCTCAAAAATTAATTATAGATAGAGTAAAGAAAGAAGAAGAAGAGGCATTGGATGCTATAAACGTTACACCAAGCTTAATCGAAAACTTTACTACTTTTATAGAAGAATCAAAACAAAAATTAGAAAAAGTAAAGCGAGAAAGAGAAAGAAAAAAGGCTTTACGAGAACAAAGAAACAGAAAATTAAATTCTTAATATTTATATATAAATAGGAGTTATCATGTCGAATACCAAAAAAATAGTTAGTTTAATTAGAGAAATAGTTAAACAAGAGGTACAAAAAGAGGTTAAAAAGATACTTATTAGTGAAGGAGCTAAGGCTATATCACAGAATGTAAATGATGTGCCTGAAGTAATACCTACACCTGTTCCTCAAAAAACTAAATCAAAAGAAGTAAGTTATACTAAAAACCCTACGTTAAATAAGATACTAAATGAAACCGCTCGTGGAGATGAGTTTGAAGAGTATCCAACAATGGGTAATGGAACATTTGATAGTTCAAAAATGGCTGAGGCTATGGGTTATGGTGGAATGTTAGGTAGTGCTGAAGAGAAGAGAAAGATGGGAGCAATACAAACAGCACAGGCTGCAGGTGTAGATACATCAAGTGAAGCAGTACAGAATGTGATGCAAGACTTAACAAAAGATTATAGAGGTGTAATGAACGCATTAAAAAAGAAAGATGGTAAATTATAATGGCCGTAATTGAAAACGATTTAAATGAAGATACTTATATTGGTTTAGAGTTACCGATGAATCACGGGCCTTTGGGATTTTTTAAAAGAACTAAGACTGCGTTAGAGCAAGCTAAATCCAATATCAGAAATCTTCTTCTTACCAATAAAGGTGAGAGGTTAGGTAATCCTACGTTTGGAACAAATTTACTTTCTTTAGTTTTCTCACAAGAAAACACAGATTTAGAAAGTAGAGTTGAAGAAGAAATTAGAGCCGCTATGAGTGATACAGGAGCTCTATCATTAGGGGGTGCCTCAGTAGTGCGAAGCGGTGGGTAAATAGGAGAAAGTAAATGCCATATTCAGTAAATAAAAAATCAGTTAAAGAAGTTAGATATCTAAATAAAGATTTTACATCTTTTAAAGAAAATCTGATTGAGTTTACTAAGATATATTTTCCAAATGCATATAATGATTTTAACGAGTCATCACCAGGTATGATGTTTATTGAAATGGCATCTTATGTAGGAGATGTTCTTTCTTACTATGTTGATAATCAGTTCAAAGAAAGTTTACTATCATTTGCTGAAGAAAAAAGAACTGTTTATAATATGGCTCAGTCATTGGGTTACAAACCAAAACTATCTTCAGCCGCTTCAGTAGATTTAGATGTGTTTCAAACTGTTCCAGCTATCTCAAGTGGAACTGGTGATAGTTACACAACTAAACCTGATTTAAACTATGCGATGAATTTAAAAGCAGGTATGCAAGTTCAGTCAGATACAGGAATATCTTTCGTTACTACTGAGGATTGTAACTTTAAATTTTCAAGTTCTTACGATCCTATGACGATAACAGTTTACGAAAGTTCAGCTAATGTACCTGTTACTTACCTACTAAAAAAAGGTGTAAGAGCTTCAAGTGGAACGGTTGCTACAGAGTTTTTTACTTTCAATGCAGCTGAAAAATACAAAAGAATAGCATTGGCTAATCAAAATGTTTTAGAAATAATTTCTTGTACAGATAGTGATGGTAACGATTGGTATGAAGTTCCTTTCTTAGCTCAAGATACAGTGTTCACAGATATGGAAAATAAAGTAGAGAATGACGACCAACTATATACATATTCAGACCAAGCTCCATATCTATTAAAACTTTTAAAGACATCAAGAAGATTTACAACATTTATAAGAGAAGATGGTAGGACAGAGTTAAGATTTGGTGCTGGTACATCTGATAGTCCTGATGAAGAAATAATTCCAAATCCAGATGAGGTTGGTTCTACTTTACCAGGTTCACCAACTTATCTGAATACAGCTTTCGATCCATCCAACTTTTTAGCAACTAAAGCTTATGGTCAAGCTCCATCCAACACACAATTAACAATCACTTACAGATATGGTGGTGGTGTTGGTAATAATGTTAGAGGTAATAGTATTAGAAGTATACAATCGGCTAACATAGATTTAGATGAGACAAGTCTAAATGCAGGACTAGCTGCTACAACTAAAAACTCTATAGCTATAAACAATCCAACACCAGCAGCTGGTGGAAGAAGTGCTGAGAGTATTGTAGAAGTAAAGAACAATGCTTTAGCTTACTTTCAAGCTCAACAAAGAGCCGTTACAAAAGATGATTATATTACAAGAGTTTATGCACTACCACCTAAGTTCGGTAATGTAGCTAAAGCGTATGTTGTACAAGATAGTCAGTTAGATAGTAAGTCTGGTGCTAACTCAGATGCACGAATAGCAAATCCATTAGCTCTCAATATGTATCTATTAGGATTTGACGCAAATAAAAAATTAGTTACAGTAAATCAAGCAGTAAAAGAAAATGTACAAACTTATCTAACACAATTTAGAATGGTAACAGACGCTGTAAATATAAAGAATGCTTTTGTTATTAATATTGGAGTTAAATTTAATTTACTTACAAAAGTTGGTTACAATAAAGAAGAAGTTGTATTAAGAGCAATACAAAGAGTCAGAGACTTTTTTAATATTGATAAATGGCAAATCGGACAACCAATAGTATTAGCAGATTTAGCTTATCAGATATCTTTGGTAAATGGTGTATCTGCTGTTGTACCACCTGAAGAAGATAATCCAAACGGACATTCAGTATTGATTACTAACAAATTTAAAGTTAGTGGTGGTTACTCAGGAAATGCTTACGATATAGCTAGTGCTACAAAAGATGGAGTTGTTTATCCATCACTAGACCCAAGTTGCTTTGAACTTAAATATCCTAATGTGGATATTGAGGGTAGAGTGGTTGGTAATTCATCAGGAGGTAACTAATGCATTATTTTGTTTTTCCAGAAATAGATACAACTTTATACGAAGCTAGTGGTAGTGGTAACACAGGTAGAGATGAGATACTAGAAGTTCAAAAGAAAATGAGTAAATCTGGTGGTAACATCAAAGTATCTCGTATCCTAATAAAATTTGATATTAGTGAAATATCATCTTCAATAGTAAATGGTACTATATCTTCAAACAGAAAATTTTACTTAAATATGTATGATGCTGGTTCAGAAAATTTAGATGTAAGTCAATCTTTATGGGCTTACCCTATAAGTCAAAGTTGGGTTGAGGGACAAGGAACTTTTAATGACGATCCTCAAACAACAGAAGGTGCTAGTTGGCAGTATAGAGATGGTTTGACTCAAAAAACTTTTTGGTTAGGAGCTGGTGAAAATAGTGTATCATCTTCTGGTGGTGCATGGCACGAAGAGGTATACGCTTCTCAATCCTTTAAATATGAAGACGAAGATATGAGAATGGATGTTACACCTATTATGAACAAATGGTTAGATGGTACTTATCCTAATCATGGATTTATTGTAAAGAGAAGTGGTAGTTTTGGTAATACAAATATTAATTTAGATGAAGGTAGTCAAGACAGATTAGGTAACTTTAAATTCTTTTCAAGAAACACCAACACAATATATCCACCAAAGCTAGAAGTAGAGTGGTATGATACAAAGTGGAATACAGGTAGTCTAAGTGGTTTATCTTCAACTGAATTAGAAGATATGTCTGTTTACATGAAAAATTTAAGACCAGAGTATAAAGAAAGTTCTAAAGTAAAATTTAGATTGGTAGGAAGGCCTAAATATCCAACTAAGTCTTACTCTAACACAGCTTCAGAGTATCTAACTGTTAAGTATCTACCAAGTGGTAGTGTAGAAAGTATTGGTGGTGATGGTGCATATTACTCTGTATTAGACACACAGACAGAAGATGTTATTATACCATTTGGAACTGGTTCTTTGATAAGTTGTGACTCATCAGGAAATTATTTTAATTTATGGATGAATGGATTGCAGGCAGAAAGATATTACAGATTCTGTTTTAGAGTTGTTAGTGGTAGTAATACAACCGAAGAAACAATACAGCATTTTGATGATGACTTTGTATTTAAAGTAGTGAGATAAGAAATGCCTTACAGTCAAGAGGAACTCAAAAAGTTAGATTTTTATAAAAGACTAACCGAAGAGGATGAACAACAATACTTACAAAATAAAGCTACTTTAGAGTTAAGAGCTGGATACTCAGGTTCAGCTAATCAAGGTGGTGTTATAAGAGATAGTACAAATACTATATTACTTTTTGAAGACCCGTACAAAAACGAACTATTAGAAGATGAGTCTTCTAAGATAGTGTATAACTTAAAAGTAAATACTTTAAAAACAAAAGAGAGTGATACAATCATAGATGAAGTTTTGGATAGAGGATTTAGGGAATTATAATGGATGCTAACAACTTTCAAGTTGTAGGTAATAAACCCTATGAAGATGGTAAGTGGGGAAGTAAAGGTGATAGAGACTTCGTTCACTTTCAAATATTTGATGCTAGTAATAATCTAATACAATACGATAATTTACCTTTATCTAATTTTATAATAAACTCATCAAATGATAATGTAGAATTTTATCCTGGCGCACATATTCGTAACTTAGGTTTTGAAAGTGGTACATTCACAATCAGATATAACTTTCTTAGAAAATTAGCTGGTGATGAATCAGCTGTTTTAGTTCACACATTAGATAAGAATGATACTAAGATTGGTGATGTCTATACCAATACAGATAATATTTACATTACAGAAGATGGTGTAATATATGCTGCTAACGAAAGAGACTATAAAGATAATCAATCCACTACAGAACAATTAAAGATAGAAGATTTAAAATATCAAATACACGAAATATCACCAAGTAGAACTGAGGTTAGATTAAGAGCTAAACAAATAAATAGTTCTTATATTGATGATTTTGTAAATATACAAACACCCTACACTATAAAAGAAACAGATACTCAAATAGACTTTTTAGGAAACTCAAACGAATCTTTGATTCTTAACATAACACCTAATGATAATGATTTCATATTTTCAAATCAAATGGTTGGCGGGACTATAACTATACCAGATGTATACATAGTTGACCAAATTGATGTAGCTGTTCGTTCAGAGACAAATGTTATACTTAATCCATCTGGTGAAGAAATAGAAACAGATAACTTAGGAAATGTTTTAGATATAAGTGGGGAGCACGAGTGGGATGCTACATTACATGATGATGCTATAAGAGTTAGAAGTTGGAGTGATGGATTTTTACAATTTAGTAGTGGAGATTTTGTAGGAACATCAGCTATAGGTTATCACGCTAAGTGGGTACAAAGAGAAGGTATAGCTGGTGGTAATTGTATAAAGTTTTCAGATACCAATGAGATATTCAGAGATTTAGTAGAATGGCCAGATAGTGTTTATCGTAAACTATCTTTAAGACAAGAGATACCTAACTTACAAGGTCAAGGTGTAAAGGTAGGTGACTTTGTAAATGTAAGAATGGATGTAAAGAGTTCTGTTGCTAACAAAGGTGTTCAGATTGCTTTAAGTTATCCTAATGAATTGGTAGATGAAGATAAACCACAGAATCCACCTGATGGATATTTTGATGTAAATAATCCTGGTCCAACCGAACCACAACCAACAAGTCCACCTGCTGGTTATGTATCTAACACAGAAGGTAATGCTTCTACTATAGAGGGTAAACCACCATCAACTGAAGCTGAGATAAGAACCGAATATGGTGGGCCTAGAGGACAAAATGTACCAACACCTTTTGATGCTACTGTAGGAACATCTACATCTATATGGGGTGGAACTGCAGCTTGGAAGATAACGGAAATAAGAAATGATGGTGTAAGTGGGAACAAATATTTTTGGGGTCCTAACCTAGCCGAACAATCTCAAAAAATCCACCTTATTCTGGTGGTTCTTGGGTTGTTAATCCAACCATAGCAAATAGTTTAACTCCACCAAATGGAACATCAGGAAAGTTAGAAGCAATAAACTTTCATCCAGCAACTTTACCAAATGATGGGGATGCTTTCTACCCAAGACTTAGAAATCGTGGAGAAAACAATGGATGGCAAACAGCTGTAAATGTTGGAACTAATGCGACTACATTACTATTCAAAGATGATTTAATTTGGAAACAAAAACATGGTAGAGGCGATACTCAAGAATTAGAGTTTTTTACATTTGACGGTTATTTTCCTGGTACAAGAAATCTTATACTAGATGAAGGTACAGCAAATCAAAGAACTGTTTACGATGATATTTTTAGGTTTGGACATTTACAAAGTGTTGATAGAGTAAGTGAAGGTAAAAATAAAGGGATAAAAGATGATTGGTATGTAATATTCTACAACAATGGTGATAGAGATAGTAATGGTAACCTAACAGAAGATTCGAACAGATATTTCTTTTATCAAAAAATTGATGATATTATTTTACCTGGTCATCTTGAGGGTTCACCTTTAGTAAAGCTTACTAAGGATATAAATGGCCCGATGAATCAAGCTATTTTAGATAATGAGGGGGATTTAGAAACACACTATAAAATAAAAGACGGAGAAGTAAGATATCATTTTCATACAGGCGATGTTCAGTATGAAAAGATAGATGGTGATAATGGTGGTGATTTAACAGACGGAAGCACAAGAGAACCCGAACCTATTAGTTCAGCTTTTCCTGGCGCAGAAGGAGCTGATGCTATAGTAGGTGACAATCAAGGTTACGGAAGAGTAAGATATATAATAGGTGATAGAGTTATTAGAGCTAAAAATGATTCAAGAGATGGAACAGACCAAGACCAAGCTATAAATGATAACTTCTTTAGGTGTGGTGAAATAGATGGTGATGGAAACGAATTAACTGTTGGTGTAAGAAATCCATCTGCAGCAAATTATGGTATCTTCAATGATGATGATGAATTAGAAACACCAGGAGTCGCACCGATATATGATAATGGATTAGCTGATTTACCATTTCCAGATAATCCAACACAGATAGGTGCTTTAAGTCCATTAGAAGCTTGGAAGTGGAATGGAAGTGAATGGTTAGACAATTCATTTACACCACCAAGATATAGTTATGTTACACCAGAGTTTACTACAGCTGTTGTATCACCAGCAAATAGTAATGTATGGGAAACTTTAGAAGCTAGTATAGAAATTCCTTTTGATTGGAAACTTGACCAAAAGTGGTTCTTATATTTAAATGGTGATGGACAATCAACTGGTAACTTAACACAAGGTGTTGTTTGGGTAGATAATGTATTTATGGATTTTACATTTACAGACCAATCAGAAACTTCAGAAGTTAAGAGACCATATGTAGCTCAAATTAATTCTGTTAGTTCAGATGGATTAACAATAGAAGTTAATAAATCTTTTAAACAAAAAGCATTAGAGATTGGTGTTGATGACCAAGACCCATCTACTGTTGATATCTATGATATAGATAATCCTGGTACTTTTGAAAACTTTTCTATATCCTATTTAAACTTTAACCCAAAAGATTTGAGAACTTACTTAAAGTTTGATAATGATTTATTTCTAACCACTAACTTTAAACAAGATTTAATAAATGTAGTAGAGTATCCAAATGCTGTAACATTTAAACTTTATGAACCACTACCAACACAATACCAAAACTTTGATGAATGTATTGTTGTAAAGGAGATGGCTGACCCGTTAGAAGAAACAATAAGTATAGTTGACTTTATACCCGAAGAAGAACCAAGATTAGTTCTGAAATCTCCTGATTTAAAAAATGTTGAAAGTCCTATACAAAAAAGAGATACAAGATATAAAACAGAATCTGAAATTTTAACATCCGATTCTTCTGTTTCAGCTGAATTAAGAAACGAATTTCTAAGTCAAAGTTTAGATAGTGTAGAAGTAAATACAGATTATTCTCGTTACGAAAACTTTGTAAATTTTAGTTCCATAGAAAAAAGAATTAGAAACTTTAAGTTAAAGCTAGAAAACATTGAGAGTTACAAAATAAGTAGTGCTTCATATGTAGGCGTAAGTGGTTCTTCCGATGACTTAAATGAATACCATTATAAAATACAAGACACAAAGAATAATTTAGATGACTTTGAAAAGTATATGTATTTTGAAAGTTCTTCATATGTAAGTGGTTCGTTAGGACAATTTTATGACAATGCGTGGCCAAAAGTAAGTGGTGATGGAACACCATTGAATCCATATGTATTAGCACACACAACATCTTCTGATGCTACTACTTGGTTTAGTAATGCTATGACATCAGCTTCATTGTACGATAACGAAAACAATAACAAACTAAGTAACTTACTTCCTGAACATATAAAGTTTGATGATTCTAATCAAGAGTATCTAACCTTTACAGATATGATTGGACAACACTTTGACCATATTTGGGAATATGTAAATGCACTATCAGACACATACGATAGAAGAGATAAGTTAGATGAAGGTTTATCAAAAGATTTATTGTATAGTGTAGGACAATCATTAGGATGGACATTGAGTGATGGTAAAGATTTAGTAGAATTACCAAAGTTTGCTTTGGGTAAAGAAGTAACTGGTTCATCTTTTTCAGATTACTCAAATACACCAGAAAGAGATATATCAAGAGAGATATGGGGTAGAATTATAAACAATATGCCTTTCTTCTTAAAGAACAAAGGAACTGTTAGAGCATTAAAAGGATTAATAAATGTATATGGTATTCCATCTACTATTCTAAGAGTAAAAGAATATGGTGGCCCGAATGTTCCTGATAACGAAACTCCACAATTCGAGATAAGACGAAAATTTACAAAGGCTTTAGATTTTAGAAGCGGACAATCTGTAAAAACAACTTGGGCTAATGATAGTTCTACAGGTAGAAAGCCAGATACAATAGAGTTTAGGTTTAGAGCTGTTACTGGTTCAAATCAAATATTGATAGAAAAACAAGACCCAAATAATCAGAACTTTTTTATTCGATTGAAAGATAATGGTTCTACAGATAACTATGGTTTTGTTTCTTTTATGATGTCTGGTTCTAAAGTAGGTATTGACCAAGGTGAGTATAAAGAAGTAACTTCATCTGCTTTACCTGTTTACGATGGAGATTTTTATTCTGTAATGGTTGCTAGAACTTCTGGTAGTGATAATGTAAATGTATCTCAATCGTATCAACTAAATGTCGGAAAGTATGATAGTAGTAGAAGTAAGATACATCTTTATAGTACATCAACTATGGATGTTACACAAGCTGCTTCATCTTCATTTAGTAATGCTTGGACAGGTAGTGGTGATATCTACATTGGTGGTAGCGGTAGTGTAGCTGATGTTGGTGTTCAACTTAGTGGTTCTATTATGGAGTATCGTCATTGGACAGAAACATTAAATACATCATCGTTTAAGAATCATGTAGCTAATCCAAAAGCTTACGATGGTAATAGTGTTTCTTCTTCATATGAGAATTTAGTATTAAGATATTCATTTGACGATAATAAAAATTTAGCTTCTGATTCAGAAGGTATTAGAGATGTAAGTTCTAATCAGACAACAACATACTCTGGCTCTCATGCTGGATTTACAGGAAACTTTTTTAGAAGTGTGGTTGATGAACAAAAAACTCATATACCAAGTATAGGTGGGCTGAGAAGAAGTACTAATAAAGTTAGGATAGAGGACAATCCAATAAAAAGTGGTCAAACATTAAATCCAGATAGAAGAGTTACAAATAGTCAATATGATTCTGCGCCAAACGATTCTAACAAAGTTGGTATATGGTTTGCACCAACTGATGTTATTAACAATGATATAATAAATTCTGTTGGTAATCTAAACTTTGAAGACTACTTAGGAGACCCTAGAGATAAAGACAAACTATCTTACAATGGATTGAACTATGTAGCTGATAACTATTGGA
>LUMI01001014.1_pt1 | contig 11823 bp, 13 predicted proteins | sample 729681 | NCBI WGS metagenome assembly LUMI01 (sample SAMN03860267, study PRJNA289734) | marine metagenome | biome: seawater column; feature: ocean; material: water; isolation source: Red Sea water column Station 34 - depth 10m | place: Saudi Arabia: Red Sea | collected 2011-10-15 | depth 10 m
GCAAATGATAAAAAAATAATTTCTAAAGCAATAAAATCTATCATTGAAGAAGAAATTGTTAGTTCACTAAGAGAAAAGAAAGAAACTCTTTTAAAGAAAATATCCGCAAAATTAATATCAGAAGAAAAAGTTAGCGAGGAACTTGCAATAAATTCAGCTAAAGAGGGTTTTGAGGAAGTTGAAAGGCTACTTGCAAATCACAGCGAGGCAGTCTAACTCTATTTCTTTATATTTTCTTTATAATTTACCCAAAAATTGGCTCAAATATAAATTAAAGATTAAATTATTGTTTGGAAGTACAAAGTTGTAACTTATTAGACAATACATAGGTTCTCTGATGTGTTTATCTATATACAACTTAAATCTTTCAATGGACAATTTCATTAGAAAAAGGATCGACATAGCGACCTGTTGGGCAACCAATAGAATTTCTGCAATGGACACTTTAGAAAGGTATGAAGACAGTTATGCAATCGCAGAAGAATTTAGAGAGTGGATATTACATATTGGAGAAAAGAACGAAAATTTAAAAGATTCTGTTTTAAACTTCCCAAAGGAATTAAAAAAGTTATTAGATCAAAAAGTCAACGATTGAGTAATAAATCTATCGAGTGAAATCCGCCCTACATTATTTGGGTTAGTTTATTATTATTAATATTGAAATTAGCAAATAAATGGAAAATAAAGAGAAGATTTCAAACGTAGAAAATGTTGTAATTATTGGTTCTGGACCTGCAGGGTATACTGCTGCAATTTATGCAGCAAGAGCAAATCTTCAACCATTGCTCGTTACAGGATTTAATTCTGGTGGAATTCCTGGTGGCCAATTAATGACTACAACATTTGTTGAAAATTATCCAGGTTTTCCAGATGGTGTACTTGGTCCTGAATTAATGGATCTAATGAAAGCTCAAGCCGAAAGATGGGGCACTAATTTATACGAAAGTGATGTTGTCTCAATAAATACTGATTCACATCCCTTTGAATTAAAAACTTTAGAAGGAACTATAAAATCTAACTCAATTATTATTGCAACTGGAGCAAGTGCAAATAGATTAGGCGTGATAAATGAAGATAAATTCTGGAGTAAAGGAATAAGTGCTTGTGCAATATGTGATGGAGCGACCCCACAATTTAGAGGTGAAGAATTAGCTGTTATTGGAGGGGGCGACTCTGCATGTGAAGAAGCAGCATATCTCACAAAGTATGGAAGCAAAGTGCATTTGATTGTTAGATCAGAAAAATTAAGGGCTAGCGCAGCAATGGTAGATAGAGTAAAAGCTAATCCAAAGATAGAAATTCATTGGAACACAAAAGTTAATAAAGCGGATGGCTCTGAATGGCTTGAGAAAATAGAAACTATTCACTCTCAAGAAGGTAAAGGGGAAATCAATATAAAAGGTCTTTTTTACGCGATAGGGCACACACCAAATACGAAGTTCTTAGGCAACAAAATTGATTTAGATAATAAAGGATATATTGCTTGCAAATCAGGAAGGCCAGAAACATCTATTGAAGGCATCTTCGCAGCAGGTGACGTTGTCGATTCTGAGTGGAGACAAGGAGTTACCGCTGCAGGAACTGGGTGCATGGCAGCATTAGCTACCGAAAGGTGGCTAGCCGAGAAAAACTTAGCAAAAACTATAGTCAGAGAAACACCAGAACCAGAAAAAAAACTTAATTCATCAGATTTTAATGAAGAAGAAGTTAATGAAGATACTTTCGATTCAAATTCTGAATGGCAAAAAGGCAGTTATGCATTAAGGAAACTTTATCACGAGAGTAAAAAACCTATCTTAGTAATTTTTAGTTCTCCAAGTTGCGGCCCATGTCATGTTTTAAAACCTCAGTTAAAAAGGGTAATTAAAGAACTTGATGGTGCAGTTCTTGGCGTTGAAATAGATATTGATAAAGATCAAGATATTGCAAAACAAGCTGGTATTAATGGCACACCAACAGTTCAACTTTTTAAAGAAAAATTATTAAAAAAACAATGGCAAGGTGTTAAACAAAGAAGTGAGTTTAAAGAAGCGATAAAAAATATTATCTAAAGTAACTTTTTATTTATTATTTCTCTTGGGATTATTTTTATTAGTAGTAGGTTTAGCATTGCCTGCATTCCTCTCTCTATAAGTTATCCTCCCTCTAGAAAGATCATAAGGACTTATCTCAACTAACACTTTGTCTCCAGCTAATAATTTAATTCTAAATTTAGTCAATTTACCTGCAGCTCTACATAAACATTGATGTCCTTCAGGTTGTTCTAAGGTAACCAAATAAAATCCATTCCCCTGCTCTTTTTCTATTACACCTGAAGTTTCAATCATTAATTAATCTTTTACTAAGTACATATTATCAGAAAAAGATTGGCCAAAATTGATTTAAAAAAAATTACATACGTAAAAATATGCAATTCAATTCAAATTGAAAATTTAATTTCATTAATTATTTGAAGTTGTCCATAGTAAAAATTTGCTTTCGCAATTTTTTCAGAATCTTCTAATTGATCAAAAAAAACAAACCCAAGGCTTTCCCATAATGAAGATCCGCAAACATTATTCAATTCATTTTTTGCTTCTTTTGCAAAATTATCTAGTTTTCGTTCAAGAGACTTAGAAACAGACATAGGTCAATAATATTTAATATAGTACAAATATACTATCTAATTCTAAAATTGCAATATTAAAAAGGTAATCTCTTTTTTTCTTCAATATTAAGATCTGCTTCCATTTCCCTTAATCTTTTAAGTATTTGTTGATAGTACTCCTTTATATAACTCTCTAGTGAGGTCATATCCTCTTTTTTAAGTTCCAATATTTCGTAAGTTTTGCTCATGTCAGCATCTAATGATTCACCACTACTAGTTACTTCAGCAAAAGCCAATCGCTCAGCAACATTAAGAGAATCTTGGAAAAAGGAAACTACTTTTTGAGTGACACTAATAAGGAAGGGGGAAACTCTAAAAATTTTCGCCTTTTTTTCACTAAATTTTTCACATAAAGATATAACTTCATTTGAATCCCATGCTTTGGGACCTACTAATGGCAATGATGTTCTGTGAGTTTTTGGATTATTTACTGCTGCTACAACAACTTTCGCCATATCTTGTGTATTCATATAAGCAATTTTAGTTGGAGTCCCACTCATCCACACTGCTTGACTATCCAAGATTGGGATTGCGAATTGACCAATAACTCCTTGCATAAAAGCTGCACATTTGAAGATTGTATAGTCTAAATCAGATTTTTCAAGAAGTTTTTCAGTGCAAAATTTAATGTCCATTAAAGGAACATTTCTAAACTTTTCTGTTAGGAGGATAGAAAGGAATATTACCCTTTTTACGTTTAAAGATTCGCAAGCATTGAATAAGTTAAGTTTTCCATCCCAATCAATTTCATAAATACTTTTAGGATCATCTGGCCTACTAGTCGCTGCATCAATAACTACTTCAATATCTTGCAATGCATATTCGATATCAGAAGAATTTAATAAATTACCTTTTGTTAGCTCACAACCCCATTCTTGTAGAAAGGAAGCTTTTCTTGGATTTCTTACAAAGCATCTTACTTCATGTCCCTCTTCTATAGCTTGCTTTGCTATTTGTCTACCAAGTGTCCCTGTTGCTCCTACTAAAAGAATCTTCATACTTAAGATTTACTTAACTTTAAGACCATAACTCAAATTGTGATGTATCCGTGAGAATCAGTCTCCCTGAAACTTTAATAACAAAGCACCACCAACTAATCCTATTGGTATCAGTATCCAAAAAACTGCTGCAATACTAAAAATTTCTTTAGCCATAGTAAAATTGAATGATTACTATAATTTACATTCAAAATACATTTATTTGTTAAAAATGTAGATAATTCAAATATCTTGAAAATTTTTTGAATATATGAATAATAATTTTAAAAAAAATATAAACATTCCTAATTACTGGAATTGGAATGGTTTTAAAATTTGTTGGAGTGTTACAGGCGAAGAAAATGAGATTCCAATTATCTTTCTCCATGGATTTGGAGCAAGTCGAAAACATTGGAGAAACAATTTAGAGTATTTTGCGAAAAAGAATTTTGCCTCTTATTCTTTGGATTTAATAGGATTTGGGGATTCAGATCAACCTGGGATTAGACAAATTGGAAAATTAAATAATGAGATTTGGTGTGATCAAGTGAAAGACTTTATTGCACAGGTAATAAGACCAAAGAATTCTGGGAAAGTAATTCTTATTGGCAATTCCCTTGGATCACTAGTTGCTTTAACATGTGCTGTTTCATTAGAGGATCAGATTGCAACAGTTATTGCATCGCCTTTGCCAGATCAAATTCAAGAAAATAAAAAGTCCATAACAAAAAAATCATCATTTAAGAAATTTCAAGATAGATTCATAACAATATTTTTTTTGTTTTTCCCTTTGGAGATTATTTTATTTTTAATAACTAAATTAGGGGTTATTAAACTGGGACTAAATTCTGCCTATTTCAAAAAAGATAATATTGATCGCGAACTAATAGATTTGGTAACAAAACCAGTTTTAAGGAGAACTTCAGCTAGATCATTAAGAGCAATGTGTATTGGAATGTCTTCTAGAGATGAAAAATTTAAAGCTTCTCACCTTTTGAGAAAACTTAGCGCCTCAAAAAAAGTTCCTTTTTTATTGATTTGGGGCGAAAAAGATAATTTCATACCTTTGTTTGTTGGTAAAAAGATTGCAAATTTCCATAGATGGGTAAAATTAAAAATAGTATCCAATTCAGGGCATTGTATCCATGATGAAGACCCTTCAGTATTCAATAGAATTTCTTATGAATGGATTAGAGATTTAAAAACCTTTTAAAATATGAAACATACATTATCAGTTCTTGTAGAAGATGAATCTGGAGCCTTGAGTAGAATCTCAGGTCTCTTCGCTAGAAGGGGATTCAACATAGATAGCCTTGCAGTAGGACCTGCAGAATCTAAAGGGATTTCAAGGTTAACAATGGTAGTAGAGGGTGATGATGAAACTCTTCAACAAATGACTAAGCAACTTAATAAGTTATTTAATGTTCTGGGAGTTGTAGATTTTACTAATCTCGCAGCTGTTGAAAGGGAATTGATGTTACTAAAAGTTTCATCGAAAGAAGATACTAGGAGTAATATCCTTGATATAGTACAGATTTTCCGTGCAAAAGTTGTTGATGTATCAGATATGGCCTTAACTCTCGAGGTAGTTGGAGATCCTGGGAAGTTAGTTGCTCTAGAGAAATTACTCGAGCCATACGGCATCCTTGAAATAGCGAGGACTGGTAAGGTAGCTCTTAAACGCTCTTCAGGAGTTAATACAGAAATGTTGAAAATAAATAAATATTCTCTAGAAATTTAATTAGAAATCTGGACTGCCTTAATGTAGTCTTCTTTATTGATTTTTTCGAGTACGTCTAATCCTTTAATAATCTTTCCAAAAATCGAATATCTTCCATCTAGTTCTGGGATCTTAGTCGTTACAAAAAAAAATTCAGTAGATGAAGACTTATCCTTACCGCTTTTAACCATAGCGATTGATCCACTCTCAAAAGTATTAACTAAATTTACTGTTTCACTAGGATTTTTTATTTGATAGTTATATCTTGGTTTTATTTCTTCTTTGAATTTTATTTCTAAAGGTATTGTTGGACTTGTCTTATTCAGGTTTTGTTTTCGTTCAATATAAAATTTATTTTCTGGATTAACACCACCATGTATAAACCTTATTTGGGGATAATTTATTATTTTATAAAATTTTTGATTTACATAAATATTATTTTCTATGTTTTCCAGAAAATTTGATACTGTTACTGGGTTATCTTTACCAAATAATTTTACCTCAAAATCACCTTTTGAAGTTTTAAAATTAACTACTTTATTACTCTGAATACAACTAAATTTAAGTTTTTGGCAGTAATAATTTGAATCAATCTTACTTTTATAACTACAAGCTTGAACCAAAAACAAAACCTGTATAAAAGATAATGTTTTTAAAAAATATTTTTTTTTTATTTTAAGCCCTCCAAATTAACATCCAAAAATTTAGCCAGACGAGCTCCTTCTTCTTCAACTTGAAGCAGTGGTTTAAGTTCACCTGCTCCGCTTAAAGGGAGAGGTTTTTTTCTACCTTTTAATACTAAAGCAATTCTTCTTCTAGGATTAAATCCCTCACTTATATCCAACTTAACAGATTTAATTTCATCAAAATTTAATTTAACTTCAACATCTTTAAATAATCCCTTTCTTTTTATTTCTACAGATTTTGAGGATTTATCAAAATAATTACTTCCTGAACCAAAGTTTATGTAAACCAAATACCACAAGTAAAAATTTAATAAATTAGCTATTACTCCGTATGCTCCCATTATTATTCCTTGAGGGATAAACAACAAAGTTGAAGGATTTCCTAAAGGTAATAAATCCCTTCCTGTGTAGCTAGATATAGAGGCCAAAAGAAAACCAATACCTCCTATAGTCAACATTCCTCCAATAATATAATTTGAAATTTTTCTTGATCCACCAATTTTTTGTTCGATTTTATCGAATGACGTGAGGTCTGAATTCATTTTTATCTTTTTTTAGAGCCTAATTCAGATAATTTAACAAACTAAGGGAGTATTCTTACCTAATTTTTAATAAAAAAGTCAGGAAAGCTTTACAAGGCATTTCAGATATACAAATATTTCCCCACATTACTCTCAATCTTTGTTACAGTCACTGCGTATCCCGAAGCTAAAAACGATTTCTCATGACGATCGCAGTTGGTAGCGCCCCACAAAGAGGATGGTTTGATGTCCTCGATGATTGGTTGAAGCGCGACCGCTTTGTATTTATTGGTTGGTCCGGACTACTTCTACTTCCTTGTGCATATCTTGCTATAGGTGGTTGGTTCGTCGGAACAACATTTGTTACCTCTTGGTACACACATGGAGTTGCAAGCTCATACCTTGAAGGTTGTAACTTTTTAACAGCAGCTGTAAGTACCCCTGGTGATGCCATGGGACACAGTCTTCTATTTTTATGGGGTCCTGAAGCCCAAGGTAGTTTCGTAAGATGGCTACAACTTGGTGGTCTTTGGAACTTCGTTGCATTACATGGAGTATTTGGCCTAATTGGTTTTATGCTTCGTCAGTTTGAAATTGCTGGCCTTGTTGGAATTAGACCATACAACGCTTTAGCATTCTCAGCAGTAATTGCAGTATTCACAAGTATTTTCCTTATTTATCCTTTAGGACAGCATAGTTGGTTCTTCGCACCTTCATTCGGTGTTGCAGCAATCTTCCGTTACATTCTGTTCATTCAAGGTTTTCACAATATCACTTTAAATCCATTCCACATGATGGGTGTTGCTGGAATTCTTGGTGGTGCTCTACTTTGCGCTATCCATGGAGCTACAGTACAAAACACTTTGTATGAAGATACAAGTATTTATACAGATGGTAAGGTTCAAAGTTCAACATTTAGAGCTTTTGACCCAACTCAAGAAGAAGAAACTTATTCAATGATTACAGCGAATAGATTCTGGAGTCAAATCTTCGGTATTGCTTTCTCAAACAAGCGTTTCTTACATTTCTTGATGCTATTTGTACCTGTTATGGGTATGTGGACATCTTCAATTGGTATTGTCGGCTTAGCACTAAACTTAAGAGCTTATGATTTCGTAAGCCAAGAAATCCGTGCAGCAGAAGATCCAGAATTTGAAACTTTCTATACAAAAAATATACTTTTGAACGAAGGTATGCGAGCATGGATGTCTTCTGTGGATCAACCACACGAAAACTTTGTATTCCCTGAGGAGGTTCTTCCACGTGGAAACGCCCTTTAATAATTTATTAAGAGCTCCAAACCAAAGTATTGAGGAAACTGGTTATGCCTGGTATGTAGGTAATGCTAGATTAATCAATTTATCTGGACGTTTATTAGGAGCTCACATTGCTCACTCTGGACTAATAGTCTTTTGGGCGGGAGCAATGATGCTCTTTGAGGTTAATCATTTTACTTTTGATAAACCAATGTGGGAGCAAGGTTTAATCTGTATGCCACACGTTGCAATGTTTGGCTATGGAATAGGCCCAGGTGGTGAAGTTACTGATATCATGCCTTTCTTCCAAGCAGGCGTGGTTCACTTGATAGCTTCTGCTGTACTTGGTTTTGGTGGTATTTACCATTCATTAGCAGGTCCAGAAAAACTTGAAGAAGATTTTCCATTTTTCTCAACTGATTGGAGAGATAAAAATCAAATGACAAATATCCTTGGATATCATTTGATTGTTCTAGGTGTAGGTGCATTAGCATGGTCAGTAAACTGGTGTTTTATTGGCGGTGCATATGACACATGGGCACCTGGTGGTGGTGAAGTCAGACTTGTAAACCCAACCTTAGATCCAAGAGTTATTCTTGGTTATCTATTCAGATCTCCATGGGGAGGAGCTGGTTCAATAATCGGTGTTAACTCCATTGAAGATATTGTTGGTGGACATGTTTACGTGGGTATTACTGCAATTATTGGAGGAATATTCCATATCTTTACCAAACCTTTTGGATGGGCAAGAAGAGCTTTTATCTGGAATGGTGAAGGACTATTAAGTTACGCTCTTGGTGGAATTTGTGTAGCAAGTTTTATTGCTTCAACATTCATCTGGTTTAACAACACTGCTTACCCTTCAGAGTTTTATGGTCCAACAAATGCTGAAGCTTCACAGGCTCAAAGCTTTACTTTCCTAGTGAGAGATCAAAGAATTGGAGCTAACGTAGGTTCAACAATGGGACCAACAGGTCTAGGTAAGTATCTCATGAGATCTCCTACTGGTGAAATTATATTTGGTGGTGAAACAATGAGATTTTGGGATTTCAGAGGCCCATGGTTAGAGCCTTTAAGAGGACCTAATGGATTGAGCCTTGAGAAAATCCAAAATGATATTCAGCCTTGGCAGGTAAGAAGAGCAGCTGAATATATGACTCATGCTCCAAACGCTTCTATCAACTCTGTTGGTGGAATCATTACAGAGCCTAATGCTGTTAACTTCGTTAACTTAAGACAATGGTTAGCTGCAGCTCAATTCTTCCTAGGATGGTTTACATTCATAAAAGCCCTATCTTCGGATAGGGTTTTTTTTTGCTCAATTTTATTATCTATATAAATTTTCTCTAAGCCATGGCAAACTTAATCCCATTACATTACTGAAGCAACCCTCTATTTTTTCTATATATTTACCCCCTATACCTTCTAAGGCAAATCCTCCGGCGCAATATAAAGGTTCATTTGTATCTACATAACTCTTGATTTCCCAATCTTCCAAATTAGAAAAATAAACTCTTGAACTTACTGTTTTTTTTATTATTTCAGTGATTTTAAAAATTTTGGAAGTTGAATCAAAATTCCCAATTATTAGAGTATGACCAGTATGTAAAAATCCAAATTCTCCAGACATTTTTTTCCATCTAGAGAAGCAGAGGCTAGAATTAACACAAATTTTTTACCAAATTATAATTCAATTTAATAATTAATAAATTTTAAAATTAATATAAATTACTAATGGAGTTAGAAGCAAAATTACATGAAATAAAGAAACCAATAATGGTCCTAGGCACTTCCAGTGGAGCAGGAAAATCATTAACGGTTACTGCTATTTGCAGGATTCTTAAAAATTTAGGAGAAGAACCAATACCTTTTAAAGGACAAAATATGAGTAACAACGCTTGGGTTGATTGGGAAGGTGGAGAGATGGCATATTCACAAGCACTTCAAGCTTTTGCTTGTGGTATTAATCCCTCTGCAGAGATGAATCCCATTTTATTAAAACCACAAGGAAACTCAATAAGCGAGGTGATTCACCTTGGCAAAAGCATAGGGACCACAACCGCACAAAATTACTATAAAGATTGGTTTATTCCAGGCTGGGAAGTAATTAAAAAAAGTTTAAAGTCTATTTACGAAGGGAATCCGAATTGCCGTTTAATTATCGAAGGGGCTGGAAGTCCGGTAGAGATGAATTTGATTCATAGAGATCTGACTAATTTAAGAGTTGCTAAATATTTAAATGCAAATTGCATTTTGGTTACTGATATTGAAAGGGGAGGCGTATTTGCACAAATAATTGGTACTCTTGAATTAATGAAGCCTGAAGAAAAGAAGCTTATTAAGGGAATTATTATAAATAGATTCAGAGGAGACCTTTCATTATTTGAAGATGGGAAAAAATGGATAGAGAATAAGACTCAAATCCCTGTTATTGGAATTATTCCATGGTTAAATGATTCATTTCCTCCAGAGGATTCTTTAGATTTAATAGAAAAAAAATCACTTTCTAAAAATCCTGAAATCAAAGTTGGAATTATAAAATTACCATCTATTAGTAACTTCTCGGATTTTGATCCACTAGAAAATGAAGAAACAATATTTATTGAATGGATTAGAAAATCACAAAACCTAAGTAAGTATGACTTCATTATTCTGCCGGGCAGTAAACAAACGATTAAAGATCAAATATTTCTTGAAAATTCTGGCTTATCTCAGGATATAAGGGACTATTCAAATAACGAAGGAAATATTATTGGAATATGTGGAGGTTTACAAATGTTAGGGACTACACTTGAAGATCCTTATTTTAAAGAGGGTTCCAAAAATTATTCTGAACAAAAAATTAAAGGTATTGGATTACTACCATTAAAAACGACTTTCTTTAAAAAAAAATTAACACGTCAAATCAACTCTAAATCTATATGGCCGTGCCAATCAGAAATTAATGGATTTGAAATTCATAATGGTCAAACTGTATTAGATGACATCCAAAGTTCATTAAAGATTAATCCTATTTTTGAAGATTCAGATCTTGGTTGGTACAAAGAAAATAATAAAGGAGGAACTATTGCAGGAACATACATTCATGGGATCTTTGAAAATGACAGTTGGAGAGCGCAATATATTAATTTAATAAGGAAGAGTAAAAATCTACCAATATTAAATAAAAAATCAATATCTTATAAAGAGAAGAGACAATCCATTATTGATAATCTTGCGAATGAATTCCACAAACATTTAAATCTCAAATCATTTTTAAGTTGAAAGAAACAAAAAATATAAAAGTAATATGGCCAAACAATAAAGAAACATTTGTTTCAGATGGTGATGACTGGTTTTCTTCTGCTGAAAAAGCAGGTTTAGAAATCCCTACTGGCTGCCTCACAGGAAGTTGTGGAGCCTGTGAAATAGATGTAAATGGTGAAACAGTAAGGGCTTGTATAAGTGAAATTAAAAATAATAAAAAATGTACATTACGGGTTTCTTTAACTACAGACCCCTTTTGGGAAAAATAAATTTCATTAAACTTTACCTAATTATTAGATAGAGGAAAAAATAGTAAAAAAATGATCCCAAAAATGTGTTTATTAGAATAACCTTCTTTTTGATTTTTGACGAGGCAATAATATAGCTACCCAAAACATGAGGTAGGATTGGGAAAGATCTTATGATTAAAATATAAAAAGATTTGAAAGTAATATTGTCAAAAAATTTATAAAGATTATTTTTTTCTGGTTTTTTTAAAAATAATATATTTCTAGAAAATTTAAATTTAATTTTCCTCAGAATAAGAACTTGAATTACACTTAAAATGGTTAAAGAAGGAGAAAAGAATAAAACATAATTTAACCCAAAAATCTTTATTAAGATAAAATCAAAAATAATTGATAAAGGGAGGCCTAAAAATATAGAAACTATATTTAAAGCAATCAAATATTTGTATTGAATATTATTAAATAGGGACTCAAGATCATAGGTATACTTGAATATTAAAGCAAGAAAATAAACCCCTAAAT
>LUMI01001811.1_pt1 | contig 11816 bp, 8 predicted proteins | sample 729681 | NCBI WGS metagenome assembly LUMI01 (sample SAMN03860267, study PRJNA289734) | marine metagenome | biome: seawater column; feature: ocean; material: water; isolation source: Red Sea water column Station 34 - depth 10m | place: Saudi Arabia: Red Sea | collected 2011-10-15 | depth 10 m
AGATTGGGCGTATTCGGCAGGTCCGAATGCCCTTTTGACGCGTTTGAACAGGAGACACCCCGTGGAGACCAATTCCTCTCTTCACGAAACCGTACTGGCAGATTTCCACGTCGCGCATGGCGCGCGCATGGTGCCGTTCGCCGGCTGGAACATGCCGGTCCAGTATGCCGACGGGATCAAGGCCGAACATCTGGCCACCCGCAATGCCGCCGGCCTGTTCGACGTGTCGCACATGGCCCAGGTCTGGCTGTCGGGTGACAATGCCGATGCCATGGTCGAGGCACTGACACCGACAGACGTCGCCGGCATCGCCGAGGGGCGGGTGCGCTATTCCATGTTCCTGAACGAGACCGGCGGTGTGCTCGACGATCTGATGATCGCGCGTCTCGACGGCATGCTGCAGCTGGTGGTGAATGCCGGCCGCGCCGACCACGACATCGCCCATCTCGAGGCGAATCTGGCCGACGGCGTGGACATGACGGTGCGCCGCGAACGCGCCCTTCTCGCCCTTCAGGGACCGGCCGCACCGGATGTGCTGGCCCGGCTCGGCGTCGATCTCGACGGCTTCTTCTTCATGCAGGTGGGCCATTTCGACATTGCCGGCATCCCCTGCATCATCACCCGCTCCGGCTACACAGGCGAGGACGGGTTCGAGATTTCCATGCCGGTCGAAGCGGCGCAGACACTGGCCGAACGGCTTGTCGCCGATGAAGACGTCAGCCTTGCCGGACTTGGCGCCCGCGACACGCTGCGGCTCGAGGCCGGGCTGCCGCTCTGGGGGCATGAGCTCGACGAGACAATCAACCCGGTGGCTGCCGGGCTGCGCTTTGCCCTGTCGAAGCGGCGGCGTGAAGCAGGCGATTTCCCCGGCGCCGGACCGGTCATGCAGGATTTTGCCAAAGGCGGGCACCGAAATCATGGCCGTTGTGCGCGGCCGCGAGACCCCCGTCGTCACCGCGGCACTGCCGCTGGTGCCGCACCGTTATATCCGTGGATGACAGCTTAGAAGGAGAGCAAAGATGCTGCGTTACACCGAAGACCATGAATGGATCAATCTGGACGGCGACACCGGCAGTGTCGGCATCTCGCCGCACGCCATCGAACAGCTTGGCGATATCGTCTTTGTCGAGCTGCCCGAAGCCGGAAGCTCGGTCTCGAAGGGTGACTCCGTTGCCGTGTTCGAATCGGTGAAGGCGGCGTCCGACATCTACAGCCCGGCAAGCGGCGAGATCACCGAGGTGAACGAGGCCCTTCTCGACGATTTGTCGTCGATCACCCCTGAGCGGGCGCATGATTGCTGGCTGTTCAAGATCAAGGTCGATAATGCCGGCGAGCTCGACGAGATGATGGATGAGGATGCCTACAAGGCGATGATCGCCTGACCAAGCGGCGAACGGGACGGATGGCGTCCCGGGCGGCCCCCACCGCCAGCCCTGAAGAAAGACCGGAAAACTGGAAGAAACGCGTGACAAGGCCGGGTGCCACCGGCGCGGACAAAAGCAAAGGAGACGTAACATGTCACCACTGGAAGCAGGATTTGGAGAGGCCGGCGCGACCGCTGGCGCGACACCGCAGGCAGCCTTTTCGACCCGTCATATCGGGCTGAACCAGCATGACGTGACAACCATGCTGTCGACGCTCGGGATCACGTCGGTTCCCGAACTCCTTGACGAGGTCATCCCCGCCAATATCCGCCGCAGCGACCAGATGAAGATCGGCGCGCCGCTGTCCGAGGCCGAGGTGCTGGACGAAATGCGCGCCATTGCCGGACGGAACCGGATTGTGACCTCGATGATCGGCATGGGATATTATGATTGCCACACCCCGCCGGTGATCCTGCGCAACGTGCTGGAAAACCCGGCCTGGTATACCGCCTATACGCCCTACCAGCCGGAAATCTCGCAAGGCCGGCTTGAAGCCATCCTGAATTTCCAGACGATGGTGCTTGAACTGACCGGCATGGACATCGCGAATGGCTCGCTGCTCGACGAGGCGACAGCCGCCGCCGAAGGCATGGCGATGGCGTTCCGCGCGAACCGGGCCAAGGCCAGCATCTTCCGGGTCGATCCCGACACGCATCCGCAGACCATCGCGGTGCTGCGCACGCGGGCCGAGCCGATCGGCATCGAACTGGAGATCCGCCCGACATCCGAGCCCTATGGCGAGGGATGTTTCGGCGCCCTGATCAGCTATCCGGCCAGCGGCGGCGAGGTGCGCGACATCAAGCCGGAGATCGAGGCGGTGCAGGCCGCCGGCGGCCTTGCCATCGTGGCAAGCGACCTGCTGGCGCTGACGATGATCGAATCCCCCGGCGCGCTGGGGGCAGACATGGTTCTCGGCTCGGCGCAGAGATTTGGCGTGCCCTTCGGCTATGGCGGGCCGCATGCCGCCTTCTTTGCCTGCCGCACGGCGCATCAGCGCTCGATCCCGGGACGGCTTGTCGGCGTCAGCCAGGACAGCGGCGGGCGCATGGCCTACCGCCTTGCCCTGCAGACCCGCGAGCAGCATATCCGCCGCGAGAAGGCCACCTCGAACATCTGCACCGCACAGGTGCTGCTTGCTGTGATGGCCGGATTCTACGGCTTGTGGCACGGCCCGGAAGGGCTGACCCGGATCGCCGGTCACGCCCATGGCCTGGCCTGCCGCTTCGCCGCGGCGATGCGCGCCGCCGGCCGCACCGTGCGCCATGGCAGTTTCTTCGATACCGTCACCATCGAGGCGGCGGACGATCGCGATGCGCTTGTCGCGGCAGCTTTGGAAGCCGGTATCAACCTGCGTCCGCTGGATGGCGCGATCGCGGCGAGCTTCGACGAGACGACTACTGATGACGCGCTGGAATCGCTGCTGGTTGCGCTTGGCGCCGGCAGCGCCGGAGAGGCGCCCTCAGCCATTCCGTCATCGCTGTCCCGCAAGGGCGGTTTCATGCGCCAGCCGGTGTTCCACCGCTACCGTACCGAGACCGAGATGCTGCGGTACATGCGCAGCCTCGCCGACCGCGACCTGGCGCTCGACCGCTGTATGATCCCGCTGGGATCCTGCACCATGAAGCTGAACGCCACCGCCGAGATGATCCCGGTGACCTGGCCGGAATTCGCGCGGATCCACCCCTATGCCCCGGCCGATCAGGCAAAAGGCTATGCCGAGATGATCACCCGTCTCGAGGAGATGCTCGCCGACTGTACCGGCTATGCGGCCGTATCGCTGCAGCCGAACGCCGGATCGCAGGGCGAGTTTGCCGGCCTGATGGCGATTGCCCGCTACCACCAGTCGCGCGGCGAAGGCCACCGCAATGTGTGCCTGATCCCGCAATCGGCGCATGGCACCAATCCGGCATCTGCTGCGATGGCAGGCATGAAGGTCGTGGTCGTGAAATGCGATGATGACGGCAATGTCGATATCGCCGATCTGAAGGAGAAGACCGAGGCCCACCGCGATGCGCTGTCGGCGATCATGGTGACCTACCCGTCAACCCACGGCGTGTTCGAGGAATCCATCGCCGAGCTGTGCGACATCGTCCATGAGGCCGGCGGACAAGTCTATGTCGACGGGGCGAACGCGTCGGCCCGATCGGCGTCGCCGCGCATCTGGCACCTTTCCTTCCGGGCTCGCCGCTCGATGGAGAGGGCGCGGTCAGCGCCGCGCCTTTCGGTTCGGCAGGCATTCTTCCCATCACCTATGCCTATATCAGGATGATGGGAACGGCCGGCCTGATGGACGCGACTTCGGTGGCGATCCTGTCCGCCAACTACATGGCGGCGCGTTTGAAGGCGCACTATCCGGTGCTCTACACCGGTTCGAAAGGACGGGTGGCGCATGAATGCATCATCGACATTCGCGGCATTCAGGACCGCAGCGGCATTTCCAACGAGGATATCGCCAAGAGGCTGATCGATTTCGGCTTCCACGCGCCGACCATGTCGTTCCCGGTGGCCGGAACATTGATGATCGAGCCGACGGAATCGGAATCGATCGCCGAAATCGACAGGTTCTGCGACGCGATGCTTGCCATTGCCGGCGAGATCGAGCAGGTCGAGAAAGGCGTCTGGCCGGCGGATGACAATCCGCTGGTGAACGCGCCGCACACCGCGGCCGACCTGATGCGGGACGACTGGACGCATCCCTACAGCCGCGAACAGGCAGCCAGCCCCGAGGGCGACAGCCAGGCCAACAAATACTGGCCGCCGGTCAGCCGCGTCGACAACGCCTTTGGCGACCGCAACCTGATCTGCAGCTGCCCCAGCATCGATGAATGGGAGGCCGCCGCCGAATAACGACGGCCTTTCATCGCAAACATGACAAACGGGGGTGTGCCAATGCGGCACGCCCCTTTTGTCCGGCGGATATTTACGCCCCGCCAGCTTGGCGATATGATCTGGTCCCCACATACCAAGGCCTTTACTGACATGCGTGATCTTCAAAGCCCCGGCCGTTCGCCGGTTTCCGCTCCGAATGGAATGGCGAGCACTTCCCACCCCCTGTCGACCCAGGCGGCCGTCCGTATCCTTCAGGATGGCGGCAACGCCATGGACGCGGCCCTTGCCGCCTGCGCCGTGCAGGCGGTTGTCGAACCGCAATCGACCGGCATCGGCGGTGACTGCTTCTGTCTCTATTCGCCGGGGGGCGGCGACAGCATCACAGCATTCAACGGGTCGGGACGCGCGCCGAAAGCGCTGAATTCCGAATGGATGCTGGAACAGGGCATGACCAGCATCGAACGGCATTCGCCGCATGCGGTAACCGTGCCCGGCGCGGTGGATGCCTGGGTCCAGCTGAACCGTGACCATGGCAGCATGCCGCTCGACCGGATCCTCGCAGCCGCGGTCGGATATGCGCGTGACGGCTACCCCATCACCCAGCGTGTCTCGGCCGATTTCGCCCGCGAGGCGGATATTCTGAACGAGGCAGGACGGGCCGTCTTCGCCCCTGACGGCAAGCCGGTGCCGCTCGGTGCGCGCCATGCCCAGCCTGCCCTTGCCGCCACGCTCGAGCGCATCGGCCGCGAGGGCCGCGCCGGTTTCTATGAAGGTCCTGTGGGCGCGGAAATGCTGGCCGTTCTGAAGGGGATGGGCGGATGCCACGAGGAGGATGATTTCGCCGCCGCCATTGGTGATTATGTCACCCCGATCAGCACCGAATTCCGTGGCAACCGTGTCTGGCAATGCCCGCCGAACGGACAGGGCGTGATTGCCTTGCTGCTTTTGAACATCATGAGCGGCGTCGACACCTATGGCGACACGCCGCTGTCGGCCATGCGGATTCACCATGAGATCGAGGCAGGCCGCCTTGCTTACCGCGATCGCGGCGCCGTGCTGGCCGATCCGGCCTTCTCGGACGTGCCGGTCGAACAGATGCTTGACCCGGCCTATGCCGACAAGCTTCGCGCGCTGATCAGCGACAGCAGCAGCCTTGACCCGATGCCGCCGAGCGAACTGCCGCGCCATCGCAGCACCGTCTATATCAGCGTCGTCGACAAGGACCGCAATGTCTGCAGCCTGATCAACACCCTGTTCGACGGCTTCGGTTCAGGCATCATGGCGCCCGAGAGCGGCGTGATGCTTCACAACCGCGGCCAGGGCTTTGTCGTCGATCCGAATCATCCGAACGGGATCGAGGGTGGCAAGCGGCCACTCCACACCATCATCCCGGCGATGGTGACCCGCGATGGCAAAGCCAGCCTGAGCTATGGCGTGATGGGCGGCGAATATCAGGCCTTTGGCCATATGCAGTTCCTGACCCGCCATTTCGACTATGGCATGGATGTGCAGATGGCACAGGACACGCCGCGCTTCTTCCCCGAGCCGTTCAAGGATTTCGTCGAGGTGGAGGGCCCCATTCCGGAGGCCACCCGTGAGGCGCTTCGCGCGCTTGGCCATGACATCCGCCCGGCATCCAAGCCGATCGGCGGCTCGCAGGCCATTTCCATCAACTGGGACAACGGGCTTCTGACCGCTGGCTCCGATCCGCGCAAGGATGGCTGCGCGATGGGCTATTGATCACGTCCCGGCAATGGAGTGGCCGGAAGGGGAACGGGAGATGACCGGAACATCTGTTGAAGGGGTGATCGATCTTGCGGCATGCCCGATCGGCGATGCCGGGTTCATCGCCAGTTGCCGTGACCAGCTGGACAGCGACGGGGTGGTCACCATCCCGGGCTTCCTGACCGCTGACGCGGTGCGCGACCTTGTCGCCGAGGCGGAAGCCGGACGGAAGGACGCCTTCTTCACCAGCTCGACACATAATGTCTATCTGACACCGCCAAGGCCGGAGCTCGGCGAGGACCATGTCTTCAACCGGCAGATCACCTCCTCGAAGGGCTGCATCACGACCGACCAGGTGCCTGCTGCCTCCGACCTTCACACCATCTATGACTCACCGGAATTCCGCTCGTTTCTGGCGCAGGTGGTCGGCGAGGATGCGCTTCACGAATATGCCGACCCGCTGTCCTCGATCAATGTGCATTATGCAGGCGAGGGTCAGGAGCTTGGCTGGCATTTCGACAATTCCGCCTTTGCCGTGACGCTGCTGTTGCAGGCGCCCGAGGATGGCGGCGCATTCCAGTATGTCCGCGATCTTCGCGACGCGGACAATGGCGAGATGAATTTCGACGGGGTTGCGGCTGTTCTCGATGGCGATGAACCGCCGGTGACGCTTCCCGTCGCGCCGGGTACGCTGGTGCTGTTCCGCGGCCGCAATTCCATGCACAGGGTCACGCCTACCATCGGCGACCGGACCCGCATTCTGGTCGTGCTTGCCTATAACGCCGCCCCGGGAGTCGCCCTGTCGGAAGCGGCGCGCATGACCTTCTACGGCCGGCTCGGCTGAGAGATTCCCGGCTATGGGACTTCGGGCTAGAGGGCTGCGGCCAGCTCGCCGGCAAAGACACCCATCGCCTCGCCCATCGTAACGCCAAGCGCGTTCACCCCGTCGGCCGGATCCGAACCGGCAAGCGGTGCACGACCCCAATAGCTTCGCGCCAAAATGACATCGCCACCAGTCCCGAATCGGCAACGCGTTGTGCTAGCCTGTCGAGTCGCTGTTCCATGCAAATGGCATAACGTTAATTAAGTAAAAACTCAAACAGTTGCGTGGCATGAAAATGAACTACCCGTGAAACGGGTAATTTCTTATTAAATATCTATTAAATTTCTGGGACGAACCACTCAGGACCCGCTGATCAGTCGGTCCAGATGGCGGGCAAGATGCACCACCTCGCGGCCGGTGCCATCATCGATCTGGCAGCGGCATGAGGTGCCGTCGGCGACAATGGCAGCGTCATTGGGCGCAGCACGCACCGCCGGAAGAAGCGACGCCTCGGCCATGCGGATGGACACATCATAGGTGTCGCGCCCGTAGCCAAACGCACCGGCCATGCCGCAGCAGGAAGTCTCGATTACCTCCACCTCGGCGCCGGCGATGTCGCGAAGAACAGCCTCGGCGGGTTTCACCAGGTCAAAGGCTTTCTGGTGGCAATGGCCATGCAGCTTCACTGGCCTCCTGGCGGCTGCGGCAGGCACTGGAAGATCCGGCCGGTCAGCTTCGATCAGCTCGGCGAATGTCAGTGTGGCCTCTGCCACAGCTTCGGCCTGCGCTGTGCCAAGCAGCGCCGGCACCTCGTCACGAAGCGCCAAGGTGCAGGACGGCTCCAGCCCGACGATGCGCACGCCGCTTCTTGCCAGCGGATAGAGCGCCGTCACCAGCCTTTCGGCCTCGGCGCGCGCCTTGTCGACCATGCCCGCCGAGAGATAGGTCCGGCCGCAGCAATAGGGACGTCCAGCTGCCGGTGTCGGGGCGAACACATCATAGCCGGCGGCACGAAGCACCCGGATTGCGGCGCGCAGATTTTCCGGTTCGAAATAGCGGTTGAAGGTATCAGCGAACAGAACCGCCGGGGTTCCGGCTCCGGTCGGGGCCGATCCGATCTCGCCGTTGCGGAAGGCGTTGCTGAGGTTGCTGAGGCCGGAGAGGCCGGAGGCCAGCGGCGCATAGGCCGGCAAGTTGCCGATCAGCCTGTCATGAAGCGGGATGCCGTGCTTTGCGGCGCGTGCCGCTGTCACCTCGACCTTCATCCGCGCCATGTCGACGCCGACCGGGCATTCCCGCTTGCAGGCCTTGCAGGAGACACACAGCTTCATGGTCTCGGCCATCGCATCGCTTGCCATGGCGCCGGGGCCAAGCTGGCCCGACATCGCAAGGCGCAGCGAATTCGCCCGTCCGCGCACCGCGTCGCGCTCGTTGCGGGTGGCCCGGTAGGACGGGCACATCACCCCGCCAGTCAGCTTGCGGCAGGCGCCGTTGTTGTTGCACATCTCGACAGCGCCCTGGAACCCGCCAGCGGCGCCAGGCCATGCCGCCCAGTCGAGAACGCTGTTGAAATCCTCCGCCTCATAGCCCGGGGCGAAGCGGAACAGCTCGCGGTCGTCCATCTTCGGCGCGTCAGTGATCTTGCCGGGGTTGAACATCCCCTGCGGGTCGAACATCGCCTTCACCTGGCGGAACAGGTCCGGCAGCACCGGCCCGAACATCCGGTCGTTGAATTCCGAGCGGACGATGCCGTCGCCATGCTCGCCCGAATGCGATCCGCCAAAGGACCGCACCAGCTCGAAGGCCTCTTCGGCGATGGCGCGCATGGTCTCGGCCCCGCCTGCCTGCTTCATGTTCAGAACCGGACGGACATGAAGGCAGCCGACCGAGGCATGGGCGTACCAGGTGCCCTTCACCCCGTTGCGATCGAAGATGGCGGTCAGCTTGTCGGTATATTCGGCGAGGTCCTTCAGCTCGACCGCGCAATCCTCTAGGAAGGAGACGGGCTTTGCCTCGCTCTTCTCGCTCATCATGATGTTGAGGCCGGACTTGCGCCACTCGGCGATGCGGCCCTGCATGCCGGGGTCGATGGCATCGACGACACCGCCGCGCCACGCCGCGCCCTTGTCCCAGCCGAAGCCGAGGTCCCCCATCATCTCGTGAAGCTGCCGCAGCCGCCGCTCGTTCTCCACCATATCCTCTTCTTCCACCGCCACCGGATCGAGCGTGACGAGATGCTGCGCCGCGTCCATCGCCTTGTAGAAAGTCGGGAAATGGCAGATTCCCATGATCTTCTTCGCCGGCAGCGGCCAGAGCTTGAGCTCGATCGCGGTGCTGTAGGCGAGCGTTCCCTCGGACCCGACAAGAAGATGCGACAGGTTGATGCCGTCGCCAGCCGCCCCGCCGGGGCGCATCGCCATGGCATCCGGAATCAACGCATCCACATTGTAGCCGCCAACGCGGCGAAGCACTTTCGGAAAGCCGTCCAGAATGTCGGCGCCATGGGTCTCGCCCATCGCCAGCAGGCGCGGCTGCAGCTCCTTCAGCAGTCCGGATGGTGATGTCGAGGCGACATCGCCGAACCGCGCCGTCGACCCGTCGGACAGGATGGCGTCGATGGCGGTGACATTGTCGCGCATCATGCCATAGCGGATTGAACGGCCGCCGCAGCTGTTGTTGCCGGCCATGCCGCCGATCGTGGCGCGGCTGGAGGTCGAGACATCGACCGGGAACCAGAGCCCGTGCGGCCTGAGCTGGCGGTTGAGCTCGTCAAGAACTATGCCCGGCTCGACAAGGCAGCGGCGCCCCTCGACATCGAGTTCGAGTAGCCCATTGCGATGTGCCGCCGCCGCGCGGCAGCACGGCGATGCCCTGCTCGCGCGCGAAATCAAGCGTCGCCTCGACATCGCCCAGCGTCTCGGGAACCACCACCGCATGCGGCATCATCTGGTAGATGGAGGCGTCCGTGGCATAACGGCCGCGGGTGAACGGATCGTCCATCACCGAGCCCTTGAGACGGGACCGCAGCGGGGCGAATGACGGCGACGGGATACGGATTTCGTTCGGCATTGCGGTTTCCGGGCAGGCAGGCTGGCGGCGACGGGGACAAAATCACGGGCATAGCGTCGCGGCAGGCGCGCCCGTGGTTGTAAGGTGATGACGAAAAATCTAGGTTATTCGCTATCCCATTCCAACGTGAAAGATTATCGCACATGAATTCGAGCACCTATCAGGCCGGCCGGCATTTTCTTCAAATCCCCGGACCGACAAATGTTCCTGACAGAATCCTGCGGGCGATGGATCATCCGACCATCGACCATCGCGGCCCGGCCTTTGCCGAGCTCGGCAGGAAATGCCTCGACGGCATGAAAACGGTTTTCAAGACCGACACGGCGGTGATCATCTATCCGGCGTCGGGCACCGGCGCCTGGGAAGCCGCGCTTGCCAACCTGGTCAACGAGGGCGAGCGCGTGCTGATGGTCGAGACCGGCCATTTCGCCACCCTGTGGAAGAAAATGGCGGACAAGCTCGGGATCGAGACCGAGTTTCTCGAGACGGACTGGCGCCGCGGTGTCGACCCGCAGGCAATCGAGGACCGGCTGCGTGCCGACAGCGGCGGTGACATTCGCGCTGTCTGCGTGGTCCATAACGAAACCTCGACCGGATCCACATCGCGGATCGGCGAGGTGAGGGCCTGATGCTGCCGCCGGGACTGTCGTTCAACGCGCTGTCGCAGCGCGCCATCGACGAGGCGAAAACCGGCGGACTGCGCCGGTCCTACTGGGACTGGGACGAACAGCTTGCCGCGAACAAGGGCGGCGCGTTCCCCTACACGCCGGCGACCAATCTTCTCTATGGTCTCGCCGAAGCCATCGACATGCTGCATGAAGAGGGGCTGGACAATGTCTTTGCCCGCCATGACCGCCATGCCGAGGCGACACGGCGCGCCGTGCAGGCATGGGGCCTCGAGGTGCTGTGCCAGGAACCACGCGACTATTCCAGCTCGCTGACCGCGGTGATGATGCCGGACGGGGTCGATGCCGATGCCTTCCGCGCCACCGTGCTGAAGCATTTCGACATGTCGCTTGGCAACGGGCTGTCGCGTCTGGCCGGGCGGGTCTTCCGCATCGGCCATCTCGGCGATTTCAACGACCTGATGCTGACCGCCACGCTGAGCGGTGTCGAGATGGGGCTTCGCGTCGCCGATGTGCCGCACCAGTCCGGCGGGGTGAATGCCGCCATGCAGTATCTGGCCGAAAACGCGGCCTGACGGAACACGGGAACAGCCAAGACGAGGATCGGGATCATGAGCAACGCAGCCATGAGCACAGAGGACGAACTTCTCTACAGCGCCAGGGACGGGATCGGGCATATCGTCCTGAACAGGCCGCACCGGCGCAACGCGATGACCTTCGGCATGTATGACCGGATCAAGGAGATCTGCGCCCGCGCCGGCACAGCCGATGATCCGGACGGGCTGAAAGTGCTAATCTTCTCGGGCGGCGGCGATGCCGCCTTTGCCGCAGGGACCGACATCTCGCAGTTCCGCACCTTTACCTCGCAGGACGCGATCAGTTACGAGGCGATGATCGACGCGGTGCTGACCACCATCGAATCCTGCTGCGTGCCGACCATCGCCGCGCTGAACGGGTTCTGTACAGGCGGCGGGGCGGCCATCGCCGCCGCATCCGACCTGCGGATCGGAAGCCGCGACCTGAAGGTCGGCGCGCCCATCGCCCGCACCCTCGGCAACTGCCTTGCGATCAGCAACCTCGGCCGCTTTGTCCGTCTCGTCGGCGAGGCGCGGGTCAAATACATGCTGCTGACCGCAACCCTGATCGACGCCGACGAGGCCGCCTCATCCGGTTTCATTTCGGAATTGCTGGACGACCGCGAGGCCGTGCTTGCCCGCGCCGAGGAGATGGCGCAGGGCATCACCGGACTTGCGCCGCTGACTCTCGATGCCACCATGCGCGGCCTGCAGCGGCTTCGCGAGACGGTGCCGCTCCCCGACG
>LUMI01000900.1_pt1 | contig 11802 bp, 8 predicted proteins | sample 729681 | NCBI WGS metagenome assembly LUMI01 (sample SAMN03860267, study PRJNA289734) | marine metagenome | biome: seawater column; feature: ocean; material: water; isolation source: Red Sea water column Station 34 - depth 10m | place: Saudi Arabia: Red Sea | collected 2011-10-15 | depth 10 m
GCATTAGTGAGAATGCTTACTAATCTTCTGAGAGACAAAAATGTTGCCTCAAGATTAGTACCAATCATTCCAGATGAGGCGAGAACATTTGGTATGGAGGGTTTTTTTCAAAAAATTGGTATTTATGCTCACGAAGGACAAAAATATGAACCTGAGGACTCAGCACAATTAAGTTCATATAGAGAAGAAAAAAGCGGACAAGTTTTGGAGGAAGGAATTAACGAGGCAGGTGCAATGTCTTCATGGATTGCTGCAGGCACTTCATACACAAATCATGATATTGAAATGATCCCTATCTATCTTTTTTACTCAATGTTTGGTTTTCAAAGAATAGGTGATTTTGCTTGGGCAGGAGCAGACAGTCAATCAAGAGGGTTTTTAATTGGTGCTACTGCTGGGAGAACAACATTAGCGGGAGAAGGTTTACAGCACCAAGATGGACATAGTCATTTAATGGCATCAACTATTCCAAACTGTAAGTCTTATGATCCAACATTTCATTATGAACTAGCAACAATCTTTAGAGAAGGATTGAAAAGAATGCATGAGAAGAAAGAAAATATTTTTTATTACATTACAACAATGAACGAAAATTATCCTCATCCTGCTATGCCAACTGAAAAATCATGTGAAGAAGGCATTTTAAAAGGAATGTATAAAATTAAAGAATTTAACAAATATAAAAAAACCAAAATTCAATTTCTAGGATCAGGCACAATTTTAAGAGAAATGATAGCTGGTGCTGAGATTCTACAAAAGGAATATCAAATTGATAGTGAAGTTTGGAGCGTAACTAGTTTCAATGAATTAAGAAGAGATGGCTTAGAGGTAGAAAGATATAATTTATTAAATCCTGAAAAAGAACCAAAAAAATCATATGTTGAAAGCTGTTTAGGCAAAACTGAAGGTCCAATTTTGGCTGCATCAGATTATATGAGGATGAATTCAGACCAAATTAGACCTTATATTAACAAGAGCTTTTACTCGTTAGGAACAGATGGATTTGGTCGAAGTGATACCAGAAAAAATTTGAGGAAGTTCTTTGAGGTTGATAAAGAACATGTCGTTGCATATGGACTAAGTGTTTTAGCTAAAGAACAATTAATTGCATCTAAATATGCTCAAGAGGCAATAAAGAAGTATCAAATTGATAAAGATAAACCAATGCCGACAAAATTATAATGTCAAAGAAAGATATAAAAGTTCCAAATATTGGTGAATTCAAAGATGTGGAAGTCATCGAAGTTTTAATTAAAAAAGGTCAAAAAATAAAAAAGAATGATCCACTGATAACTATAGAAAGTGATAAATCAAGTGTGGAAATACCATCTTCTGATGATGGAACCATAATTTCTTTGAATGTTAAAATTGGAGACAAGGTATCGGAAGGTGATAAAATTATTGAAATTGAAAGTGAGAAAGAAATAAAAGAAATAATTGCTCAAGAGTTACCAAAAAGTAAATTACCAAAAGAAATAAAAAAAGATGATGTAAAAAAAACTAATGAGTCTGAAAATATAATAGTTAAAGATTTTTCTACAAAAGCTTCTGCTTCACCAAAAGTTAGAAAATTTGCGAGAGAACTTGGAGTTAATATCAACAAAGTCCCAGGTAGTGAAAGACAAGGTAGGGTTACCGAGAGTGATGTAAAGTTATTTGTTGCAACTAAATCTGATAAAAGTTTCAAAGATCAAAATACAACTGAACAAAAAATTGAACTAGAGTATTCCCATTCAGATTTTGGAGAAGTAGATATTAAAGACATTCCCAGAGTGAAAAAGTTGTCGTCTAAATATTTAATGAACTCTTGGACAAAAATTCCTCATGTAACCAATCATGATGAAGCTGATATAACCGAATTAGAGGAATTTAGAACTTCTCTTACGGACGTATATACTGGTGAAAAAAAAAAAATTACACCATTAGCTTTCATCGTAAAAGCATTAACAACATCATTAAAAAAATTTCCAAATTTTAATACCTCAATCGATCAAATTGAAAACGGTAAAATGACTGTTAAAAAGTATTATCATGTTGGCATAGCAGTGGATACACCACATGGTTTGATGGTTCCTAAATTAAGAAATGCAGATAATAAAAATATTTCTTTAATAAGCACAGAATTAAAAAAAATCAGTCAGCAATGTAGAGATCTTAAAATTGATAAAAAAGAGTTATTCGGAGGTTCTATGACGATAACTAGCCTAGGGGGAATTGGGGGATCTTTTTTTACCCCAATTATAAATTATCCTGAAGTTGCTATTTTAGGAGTAGGAAGAGCAGAAAAAAAACAAGTATTCATGGATGGAAAATTTGTAACGCGTACTATGTTGCCACTTTCACTTTCTTATGATCATAGAATTATTGATGGTGCGGAGGCAGCTCGATTTAATAATGATTTAAAAGAAAATCTTGGTAAAAATTTTGCTTATAAGTTAGCCGTTTGATAAAAATTATGTCTAAAAGCGTTTCATTGTTAAGTGCTTTGCTGTGTACATTTATTTGGGGAACTACATTTATTGCTCAAGACACTGGCATGGATGATATTGGTCCGTTTACATTTAATGCAGTAAGATTTTTTGTGGGTTTTTTGGCAATTCTACCTTTAGCATTATTATTTGAGACTAAAAAATTTAAATTAGAATTTAAAACTGGTTTTAGATATTTTGCTATTCTATCTTTTTTAATAGGATTATCATTATTTTTAGGATCGGCATTGCAGCAAGTAGCTCTGCTTTACACAGATGTAGCTAATGCTGCTTTCTTTACGATTTTTTATGTTCCGATGGTACCAATTATTATTTTTATATTTAAGAGAGACTCATTGCATTGGAGTGTATGGCCTTCAGTTATTTTATGTTTAATTGGCGGATATCTTTTAACCAATTTTTATGATGCTACAGTTAGACTTGGAGACACATTGGTCATTCTTGGAGCATTATTCTGGAGTACTCACATCATATTTACTGGAATGATTGTTAAAACATACAACTTACCCTTAACATTAGGTGCAATCCAAACTTTATTAGTGGCTTTATTTTCTTTTATCATTGGTTTGATTTATGAAGAATTTGTAATTGAAAATATTCTCAACGAGATAGACTCTATACTCTATGCAGGAATTTTATCAGGTGGTTTTGCATTCGTTTTACAAATTTACGCTCAAAAAAACATAACACCTGCACCAGCAGCCATAATTTTTTCATTAGAAGGTGTATTTGCAACTATCGCAGCATGGTTTTTATTAAGTCAAATTTTAGATTTTAATAATATATTAGGGTGCTTGTTCATATTGTGTGGTGTTTTAATTTCTCAATTATTACCCTTGATGAGGAAAATAAATTATCAATAATAAAACTAAAGCAATAATAATTCTATAAATTACGAATACGGTTAAAGAAAAATTCCTTACATATCTTATAAAATATTTGACTGTGATAAATGAGAAGATAAAAGAAAGAGTAACTGCAATTAATAATAAATAATTAAATTCAGTAGACTGTTGTACAGCATCTTGAAGACCTAAAAAACTTGCCCCTGCTAACGCGGGTATAGATAATAAAAAGGCGATTTTGCTTGAGTCAACTCTATTAAATTTTAGAAATCGAGCTGCTGTTAAAGTTATTCCTGCTCTACTCACACCAGGTATGAGTGCTAAAATTTGAAATAAACCTATGAATAATATTGATTTTATATTTAAGTTGGTTGATATATTTTGATCAGTATCTCTTTTATCTGATAAAAATAGGACTAAACCAAAAAATAGAGTTGTCCATGCAATAATTTCTATATTTCTTAAAAGATTAATTATTTCGATCGAATATATTATATATCCAAAAATTATAAGAGGTATTGATCCAACTAAAATCAAAACCAATAGTTTTTGATTGTTTCTTAAATTTAGTAAATCTTTTTTAAAGTAATAGATTATTGCAAATAAAGAACCCAAGTGCAGACCAATATCAATGAATAAAGAGCTTGAGCTAAAATCATAAAAATTTGATATTAAGATCAGATGGGCCGAAGAGCTAATAGGTAAAAATTCAGAAATTCCTTGGACCGCAGAAAGAATTAGTATTTCTATAAAATCTTGAAGCATAAAGATGTCGTAACTTAAAAAATATTCATTTTAAACAATTCGATTTAATCATAATAGGTATGCAAAAAATAAATTTCTCATATTTTATGCTAAATAAAGTTAATTATAGGTCATAACTATTGACCTAAATAATACTTTTATTAATAAAAACAATGTATAATTTGCCGAAAATTTAAAGATTCTATGACTGATAAAATGTTAAAATTTGTAAAAATAGGTCAACAAACTCCACCTAAAAGAAAGATTGGCACAAGAAAAGAGGATTTTCATGAAATCTATGACGAGTTTGTAACTAAAAAAGCTGAAGAACAATCAAGCAGATGTTCTCAATGTGGAGTTCCATTTTGCCAAGTACATTGTCCCTTAAGCAACAATATTCCAGATTGGTTAAAACTTACAGCTGAGGGAAGATTAAAAGAGGCCTACGAATTATCTCAAAGCACTAACAATATGCCAGAGGTGTGTGGAAGAATTTGTCCTCAGGACAGATTGTGTGAGGGTAACTGCGTTATTGAGCAATCAGGACATGGAACAGTTACTATTGGTTCAGTTGAGAAATATATTAATGATAAAGCATGGGAACAAGGCTGGGTTAAACCAATTTCTTTAAAACATGAAAAAGACCAAAGTGTTGGAATAATTGGTGCCGGCCCAGCAGGGTTAGCAGCTGCTGAGCAGCTAAGAAAAAATGGATATAAAATTACTGTTTATGATCGATATGATCGCGCAGGTGGATTATTAATTTATGGAATTCCAAATTTTAAACTTGAAAAACATGTAGTTGAGCGAAGAACAAAGTTATTAAAAGATGGTGGGATAAAATTTATTCAAAATTTTGAAGTTGGTAAAGATACGACCTTAGAACAGAAGTTGAATTCCCTGGTAATGATTTAGCTAATATTTTTCCTGCAATGGAGTTTTTGACAGCATCAAATAAAAAAGGCCTAGGAGATAAAGTAGAGTTATTTGATAAAGGAATTTTAAACGCTGAGGGAAAAGATGTTGTTGTGATAGGTGGCGGTGACACAGCAATGGATTGTGTAAGAACTTCAGTAAGACAAAAAGCAAAGTCGGTAAAATGTTTATATAGAAGAGATAAAGAAAATATGCCTGGATCTGCTAGAGAAGTTGCAAATGCTGAAGAGGAAGGTGTAGAATTTGTTTGGCTTTCTAGTCCAAAAGAATTTAAGGGAAAAAATAAAATCGAAAATTTAGTTGTTAATCAAATTGAATTAGGTGAACCAGATGAATCAGGAAGACGAAAACCAGAAATTAAAGAAGGTTCAGAATTTATGGTGAAAGCCGATATGGTAATCAAAGCTCTTGGATTTGATCCAGAAAATTTACCATTATTATTTGATGCACAAGAGTTACAAGTAACAAAATGGGGAACAATTAAAACTGATTTCAATACGATGGAAACAAATCTAAAAGGTGTTTTTGCTGCAGGAGATATTGTAAGAGGAGCGTCGTTAGTAGTATGGGCAATCAAAGATGGGAGAGATGCAGCTTCTTCTATGAAAAAATATTTAGAAAGTATGGAACTAAAAAAAACAAAAGTAGCTTAATGGAAAATTATAAAAAAAATTTAGAGTTACTCACAAAAAATCATGTTTATTCAAAAGAGATGGAACACGATGCTTGTGGAGTTGGTTTAATCGCATCTACAGAAGGAAAAAAATCTAGGGCTATAGTTGAGTATGGAATTGAAGCTTTAAAAGCAGTTTGGCACAGAGGTGCCGTTGATGCAGATGGTAAAACGGGTGATGGAGCTGGAATACATGTTGAAATTCCGAAAGACTTTTTTATAGAAAAAATACAAGTTACCGGACACGATTATGATAATTCTGAAATCTGTGTAGGAATGATTTTTTTACCTAGAAATGACTATTCAGCGCAAGAGAGTTGCAAAACAATAGTTGAGAGTGAACTAACTAAAAATAATTTTAGTATATATGGTTGGCGACAAGTACCAGTAAATTCAAAAGTTTTAGGGGAAAAAGCTCTTCAAACCATGCCAGAAATCATACAAGTTCTTTTTAAACCTAATGATCCAAATTTATTAGATAAAAACTTAGAGAGAAAAATTTATGAAATAAGAAAGAGAATTGAAAATAAAGCTTTTGATGCCTCATTGAATAATTTTTATATTTGTTCAATTAGTTCAAAATCTATAATTTATAAAGGGCTATATTTAGCAGAGTCTTTATCTGACTTTTATTTAGATCTTAGAGATTCAAGATTTATTTCAAGATATGCAATTTTTCATCAAAGATTTTCAACAAACACCGCACCGAGCTGGAGCTTAGCTCAACCATTTAGGGCCATAGCGCACAATGGTGAGATAAATACTTATAAAGGTAATAAAAACTGGATGAAAGTTCACGAACAAGAAATGAGTAGCCCACTTTTCGAGGACATAGAAAATTTAAAACCAGTAATCCAAAAAGGTGTCTCTGACTCTGCAGCTTTAGATAATGTATTTGAATTATTAAATAAATCAGGCCAATCTGCACCATTAGCTAAATTAATGCTAGTACCGGATGCATGGTCAAAAAAAAATAAGACATTATCAAAAAGTCATCAGCAATTATTTAATTTTTTAAATAGCACAATGGAACCATGGGATGGACCTGCTGCTATTGCTGCTACAGACAATGAATGGGTTATAGCTGCAAATGATAGAAATGGTCTTAGACCTTTGAGATATGCCATTACAAAAGACAAAATGATCTTCGCAGGCTCAGAAACAGGAATGATTGATTTAAATGAAAAAAAAATTTTAACCAAGGGAAGACTTGGTCCTGGTGAAATTATCGGGGTTAGAATTGAAAAAGGTAAAGTTTTTTCTAATAGTCAAATAAAAGATTATTTGGCTAAAGAATTTAAACACTTCAATTCTCAAATAATTGATCTAGATGAAAAATTATCAATTTCCAATGAAAAACATAATTTTGATGGCGAAAGCTTAAGGAGAAGACAATATACTTTCGGAATAAGTTTAGAGGATCTAGAACTTATCTTACATCCAATGGCAGAAGATGCAAAAGAAGCAACAGGTTCCATGGGTGATGATACCCCTTTAGCAGTGTTATCTGATAAGTATAGACCACTTTACCATTTTTTTAGACAAAATTTTAGCCAAGTAACTAATCCACCAATTGACTCTTTAAGAGAAAATAAAGTGATGAGTTTAAAAACTAGATTTGGAAATTTAGGTAATATTCTTGATTTTGATACTTTAACTAAAGAGAATATTTATGTTTTAAATAGCCCTATTCTATCAAATTCACAATTTAATAAGTTCACTAATTTTTTTGGTAAAAATTCAGTAACTATTGATTGTTCATTTTCACAAGATGACAATTTAGAAAATTCTATTAACAGGATCCAAAAAGAATCTGAAATTGCAGTAAGACAAGGTATTACCCAACTGATTTTAAGTGACAAAAATCTATCATCTGAAAGATTGCCAATGCCTATGTTATTATGTGTCGGAGCCATAAACACATTTTTGATACAAAAAAAATTAAGAGGTTATGTTTCTATAAATGTTCAGTCTGGAGAGGCTATAGATACTCATTCGTTTGCAACATTAATTGGAGTTGGAGCAACTACAGTAAATCCATATCTGGCTTTCGATAGTTTATATCAGAGATATGAAAAAAAACTTTTTGGCCAATTTAGTTTTGATGAGTGTGTACAACGCTACATTAATTCAGTTAATGCAGGTTTATTGAAGATAATGTCAAAAATGGGGATTTCAGTTTTAAGTTCTTACAGAGGTGGATGTAATTTTGAGACAGTAGGATTGAGCAGAACAGTTGTAAATGAATACTTTCCTGGAGTTACCTCGAAAATTTCAGGCATTGGTTTAGTTGGAATTGAAAAAAAAATAAGAGAAATTCACAAAGAAGCATTTGAAAGTACAGAAACTATATTGCCAATTGGAGGTATTTATAGATATAGGAAAAACGGAGAAACACATCAATATCAAGGAAAGCTAATTCATTTATTACAAAGTGCTGTAGGCTCAAATTCATATGAAGCATATAAGAAATATGCTGATGGTATATATAATTTACCACCAATAAATTTGAGGGATCTAGTTGATTTTAGAAAAAAAAAATTGGGCCCATCAATTAACTTATCAGAAGTTGAACCAATAGAAAAAATATTAAAAAGATTTGGTAGTGGAAGCATGTCCCACGGTGCTTTATCTAAAGAAGCGCATGAAACACTTGCTATTGGAATGAATAGAATTAAAGGAGCTTCTTGTAGTGGTGAAGGTGGAGAAGATGCAGAAAGATTTAAAGTGATGGATAGTGGTGATAGTGCAAATTCTAGAGTTAAACAAATTGCATCTGCTAGATTTGGTGTGACTGTAAATTACTTGAATAATTGTAATGAAATAGAAATCAAAATGGCACAAGGCGCTAAACCAGGGGAAGGCGGTCAGTTACCTGGCTTTAAAGTAACAAAGGAAATTGCAAGACTACGACATTCCACACCAGGAGTAACACTAATTTCTCCACCTCCACACCACGATATTTACTCGATAGAAGATTTGGCACAACTGATTTATGATTTGAAGCAAACAAATCCAAAAGCACGAGTTGGTGTCAAGTTAGTTGCATCATCAGGAATCGGAACCATCGCTGCAGGTGTAGCTAAAGCGAAAGCAGATATTATTTTAATTTCGGGTCATAATGGAGGAACAGGCGCAACTCCTCAAACAAGTGTCAAATATGTTGGAATACCTTGGGAGATGGGTCTCACTGAGGCAAATCAGGTTTTAACATTAAACAATTTAAGACACAAAGTTACATTGAGAACTGATGGTGGTATTAAAACTGGAAGAGATGTTGTTATTGCTGCAATGATGGGAGCAGAAGAATATGGAGTTGCTACAACAGCTCTAGTTGCAATGGGATGTATAATGGTAAGACAGTGCCACTCAAATACTTGTCCTGTAGGTGTTTGTACACAAGATGAAAAATTAAGAGAAAAATTTACCGGTACTCCTGACAAGGTTGTAAATTTATTCACTTTTATTGCATCTGAAGTAAGAGAAATTTTAGCTGAATTAGGTTTTAAATCATTAAATGATATTATTGGAAGAACTGATTTATTAATGCAAGTTAATAAAGCTTCACCAAATTTAGATGATTTGGATTTAAATCCGTTATTTGTTCAGGCAGATCCAGGAAACAATAAAAGATATTGCGAGTCGTTGGAGATCAATAAAGTACCAGAAACATTAGACCAGGAAATTTGGCCAGAAATAGAAAAATCTTTAGATAATTCAGAAAAAGTTGAGAAAGAATTTATTATCAAAAATACAAACAGGGCAGTTGGTACAAGAATTTCACATCATCTTTACAAAAAGTATGGTTACGAAAAACTTGATGAAAATTTTCTTACATTAAATTTCAAAGGCTCTGCGGGTCAGTCATTTGGTGCTTTTTCATCAAAAGGACTAAAATTAAATCTTAAAGGTGATGCAAATGATTATGTCGGCAAGGGATTGTCAGGCGCTACAATCTCGATAAAACTTTCGGATGAAAGTAATTTAATCTCTAATGAAAATACAATCATCGGAAATACAGTTCTGTATGGAGCTACTTCAGGTAAACTTTTTGCTGCGGGTCAAGCAGGTGATAGATTTGCTGTAAGAAATTCTGGTGCAACTACAGTTATTGAGGGTTGTGACTCAAATGGTTGTGAGTATATGACTGGAGGAACAGTGGTCATTCTGGGAAATGTCGGTGACAACTTTGCAGCTGGCATGACCGGAGGTATGGCATTTATCTATGATAAATCTAATGAGTTTGAAAAAAAAGTAAATCCAGATTCAGTTGTTTGGCAAAATGTTGAGACAGATTATTGGACAAGTTATTTAAAAGAATTAATTTTAGAACATTCAAAGGAAACAGGATCGTTGATATCAAAAAATATTTTTGAAAATTTTGAATTTGAAATTAAAAATTTTGTTCAGGTTTGTCCAAAAGAGATGATTAATAAACTTAAAAATCCAATTACATTTAAGTCTAAGATTAAAGAAGTTAGTTAATTATAATTTTTAACTCTTTTTTTAATATGCCTAACCATTTAGGTGAAGATAAGCTGTGATCACCCTTTTTAATGATAACTAATTTTTTTTTTGAATTTACGAAAATTTTTAAAATTTTTTTGGAATAACTGACAGGGACAGACTCATCCTTTTGTCCATGAACCATAGTAATCTTCAATTTATTATAAATTTTTTTATGAAATACTTTATTTTTCCGGCCATCTTTAATTAGTTGTAAAGAGATTGGATATTCATAATTCCCATGCTTTAAGTTGATAATCCCATTTTTTGTTATTTCTTTTTTCATTTTTTTTGAAAATTTGTTCCACATTAAACCTTCTAAAAATTGAGGTGCAGAACCAATTCCTAAAAAACCTACAATTTGTTTTTTAAAAAATTTAAATTGATTTAAAGCGATCCAAGAGCCCATACTTGAACCAACTAATATGATTTTATTTTTTTTGACGATTTTTTTAATTAATAAAGTTGTCTCTTTAGTCCATTTTGAGATATTCCCATTGGTAAATTTACCAGATGATTTTCCATGACCAGAATATTCTAGTGCAAGAAAACCAAGTTTATTTTTTTTTGCAAAATTTAAAAATGCTTTAGGTTTTTTTCCCTCTAAATCAGACATAAACCCGTGTAAAAAAACAATGTAAGTTGTATTTTTTTGGCTGTATTTTAAATATCTGATTTTTTTATATTTATTTATTTTAAGATAATTGAATTTGTTCATAAAAGTTTATTAGTTATCTCTATTATTATATAATCTAACTGTATGTCGTCTAATATAAAAGTCCTGCAAGTAATACCAAAACTAGGTTACGGAGGGGCAGAAACTGGATGTTATGATATTGCTCATTATTTACCAGAAAATGGGTGTGAGTCTTTTATAGTAACTAGCGGAGGGGAATTAACAAAATTCGTTGATAAAAAAAAAGTAAAACTAATTAAACTTCCAGTTCATAGTAAAAACCCATTATTGATTCTAATAAATACAATTTTATTAATCGGGATAATTTTATTTTTTAAGATCTCAATTGTTCATGCAAGGAGTAGAGCACCAGCTTGGTCTTGTTTATTTGCAACAAAGTTAACTAATAGAAAGTTTGTTACCACATTTCATGGAACTTACAATTTTAGTGGCAAGTTTAAAAAATTTTATAATTCTGTGATGGTAAGATCTGATTTGATTATTGCAGGATCAAATTTTATTTTTTCTCACATTAAAGAAAATTATTCTGAATATTTGTCAAGTCAAAAAAAATTTTTAGTTATTTTTAGGGGAATAAATGTTGACTATTTTGATTCTTCCACAAAATTAGAAAATGATGAAAAAAATTTACTTCAAAAATGGAACATCCATGATGAAAAAAAAATAATTTTAATGCCAGGTAGGCTTACTTCGTGGAAAGGACAAGAATTATTTATTGAGGCAATTAATCTTGTTAAAATTGAATTAGGTTATGAAGCTTTTCATGCAGTTATACTTGGAAATGATCAAGGGAGAGATCTATATAAAAAAAAATTAATCCGTCTTACTGAGCAATACCATTTAACAAATCAAATTAAATTTATAGATCATTGTGAGGGTATGGCATTAGCTAATAAAGTTTGAATAGAATCG
>LUMI01000723.1_pt1 | contig 11756 bp, 7 predicted proteins | sample 729681 | NCBI WGS metagenome assembly LUMI01 (sample SAMN03860267, study PRJNA289734) | marine metagenome | biome: seawater column; feature: ocean; material: water; isolation source: Red Sea water column Station 34 - depth 10m | place: Saudi Arabia: Red Sea | collected 2011-10-15 | depth 10 m
CCATACAAGCATTCGTTCACCCCAATTAATTTGATGCTCGCACCATAGTCCTAATATCGGTATGTCACGGTATTGCGTAGTCATAGCGTTTAATGCTTTACTCATCACAACGACCATTTAGGTAACACCGGTCCGTACAGTTAATTACCTACTAAGCAAGACGCAAAGTGTTTGTAATTACGGCCTGTTACTGCAGGTATAAATACGTCTAAAAGGAGTGCTTAATGCGCATACTATCAACGCTTCGATCCTCATTGGCCACTGCGCTACTTATTCTTTGTTCAAACCTTGCTAATGCAGCCCAAGTAAATGAACAAGTTGCTGGTCAGAGTATTTTGGCAAAGGTGCTAAATATCGAAATCCGTATGGCAGATGTCGTGCCTAGTGAAGAAGAACGTGAAAACTTGAAGCAGCAAGCGAAAGACAATTACGCAGGTATGCTTGATTATGTGGTCCGTGTAAATGCGTCTAACAGAATTTATGAGCTTGTTTTAGAGGACTATGCAAAACAAAAAGGCATAATTGTTAATCAAACACTGGTAAGCAAGTTTATCGAGAAGTTTGAAGGTCAGGTTTCAAGTGAAACGGCAACGAAACCCATTAAAGAGATAGCGGCCAAGCAGGTTATACAGTTTCAAACAGAAAAAGCGATGTATGAAGAGTTTGGAGGGCGTGTTATCTTTCGCCAGTCTAACCCGCAAATGCCGATTGATGCATACAATGCTTTGCTATCTCGCTATCGCGATGCAGGTAAACTTAACATAATAGATGAGGACTTGGGCGATGCATTCTGGGGTGTATTTACGCCGCCCTATCAATACGAAATTGCGCCGGAAAATATTGATTTTACTCAGCCATGGTGGCTTTAGATAGTGGCCTTAAAAAGTGGCGTTAATCTGCACATCAAAAACTAAAGCACCTGACGTAATTCACTGAAAAACTAAGAACATTGAAAATAAAGGGCAATACCTTACTATGGGTAGTGAAAAAACAGGCGGTATAGACGCAATAGATAAAGCCATTTTGGCCATGCTACAGAATAGCGCTGACACACCTGTTGCAGAAATCGCTGAGCAAGTCGGGCTTACGGTAACGCCCTGCTGGCGGCGTATTCAAAAGCTAGAAGAGAAGGGCATAATCTCTAGGCGAGTAGCGCTGTTGCAAGCAAAACACTTGGGGCTGGCCATGACCGTTTTCGTGCAAGTAAAAGCGGGCAGACATGATGGAAAGTGGCTGGCAAGTTTCGCCAAGCACGCCGCGTCGTTTGATGAAGTTGTTGAATGTTATCGTATGTCTGGCGAATACGATTACCTGCTAAAAGTTCTCGTTACCGATATGGATTGCTTCGATCACTTTTATAAGCGATTAGTTAACGGTATAGAATTTTCTGACGTAACTTCAAGCTTTGCAATGGAGCAGATTAAGTACACAACCTCGGTACCGTTAAACCACATTTAAAATCAAAAAAATGGGGCCGGTTTGACGGGCCCCATATAAATTAATGATTTTGGTCTTCAACGTGCTGGTCGGCGAATATCTTGGATTTCTTTTTGATTTTACATCCTAAGATACGCTGCGCATTTTTACGGCCGATATAGTGAGCGACTGTGTAGGGGTGCGCGCGCTTGAAGAACCGTGAGAACGAATGGAATACGTTTTCCATGGTATTGGCTCCTTCTATTAAAAATTACCCCAAATAAAATATAGTAATATTACAGTTTGATGTCAACAAAATATTTAAAGGTAAATAACGTTTAAATTTTGATCACGCTTTTAGGCTAGCCTAGCTAAAGCTAAACATCCTCTAGTCATTGGTATACATTGTTCGAGGGAAAGGATCATATTTTGATCGCAGGTTGCCAGATCGAGTTCGTGGATTGGGGGTACTGGTCGCCGCAAATGCCCCCAAGCACAGGAAAGGCGTCGGGAACCGCAAGAAACTCGCAATGTACAGCGTTGAGTATAGCGCTGAATAGAAAGTGAACACCATTGAATTTCAATGATGTTCACTATTGTTTCAAGTAATTGGGATCCGCTGCGATCCCATCAATGAATACTAGTAGTAAGAAAGCTTCTCTGATTTACCGGAGAATATCTTATATACCATGGCGGTATAAGCCAAAATAATAGGTACAACAATAACTACGCCAACAAGTAAGAAACGCAGAGAGCTTGCATCACTAAGCGCATCCATCACCGTCATCTGTCCAGGTATGATAAACGGATAGTAGCTTATGCCGAATGCGGTGAAACAAAGTAAAAATACTAGAAGGGCAATAAAGAACGGAAGCCATTCGCCTTTCCCTTGTGCATCAGGCAGTTTTTTAAGCAACACACCACATAGTGCTAAGAGCGCAAAACACGCTACTGGAATAGCGAAAAGCACATAGCCCCAAGGAGCAGACAACCATAAATCTCGCACGTCATCGTGTAAGGTTAGGTTTGCGATACTTACCGCGACAATCCCTACTGCCAGTACCCCTAAACCTCTTCTGGCCCAGTAGTACGCTTTTTGTTGAAGCTCACCTTCGCCTTTAAGTATTAACCAGCACGAGCCAATAAACGCATAAGCAGCCGTAACACCAAATGCAGCGAGAAGTGCAAAGCCTTGCGCCCAAATATCTGTGCGAAGCCCCGTCACGTATATACCTAACATATACCCTTGAGCTAATGTGGTTAAAAGCGAACCGTATTTGAATACCATGTCCCACTTACGCTTTTTCACCTGCACAACCTTGGCGCGAAAATCGAACGCTACGCCGCGCAAAATAAGCCCTAATAACATGAAGGTTGCAGGCAAGTACAAGGTTTGTAAAAACTCACTATGGGCTTCAGGGAAAGCAATAAGCAGTAGACCTATGGCGAGCACAAGCCAAGTTTCATTAGCATCCCAGTAAGGGCCTATGGAGGCTATCATGTCATCGCGAAACGCTTCTGTTCTCGGCGGAATAAGTACACCCACACCCAAGTCGTAGCCATCTAAAATGGCGTACAGCAATACAGATAGGCCAAGTAAACCCACATAAATATTTCCGAGCATCTCTGCTGATACGTTTTCAAACATGTTTGCTCTCCTTAAACCGTGCTTGGGTCTGGGTCAGTAGGTTGCATTTTTGCCTTGGCAACTTCGCGCTCTTCCGTCGTTATCTCTTCAATTTCAACGGCTCTTCTGCACATCAACATAAGTGTTCCCATGTATGCGATTAGAAGCACCGTATAGATAACAAGATAGAGCGTGAACGACAGAGCAATATTCGCCGGCGGCAATTGGGTAACGGCATCAGCGGTTCTTAATACACCGCTTACCAAATAGGGCTGACGGCCTATTTCCGTTACGTACCAGCCGGCAAGCGTTGCAATCCATCCGCTAAACGCCATGCCTGCAAACGTGCGTTTAAGCCAAATTGGGAAGTCTTTGTTGCTCATAAGATAAAGACTGCCAAGCCATGACACAGCAAGCATCAACATGCCCATACCCACCATAACCCTAAAACCGAAGAAAACAGGAGCAACGGGCGGATGCTCTCCTTCAAACTCATTTAACCCTTTAATCTCGCCCTTAAGTTCGTGAGTAAGAATTAAACTTGCACCATAGGGAATGGGAATTTCAAAATGATTCTCTTTGCTCTCTTCGTCAGGAATTGCAAAAAGTAACAAAGGTGCACCTTCAGTGGTTTCCCAAAGTCCTTCCATCGCCGCTACTTTCTGAGGCTGATGTTCAAGCGTATTTAAACCATGCATGTCGCCGGCAAAAATTTGTAGCGGGATTAACACTGCCGCCGTATAGGTGGCGGTTTTAAGCGCGAGCTTAGGCGCAAGCTTGTCGTCGCCTTTAAGCATGCGGTAGGCCGAAAGCCCAGCTATCAGGAAGCTGGCCGTCAGTCCAGACGCTAACATCATATGTACAAAACGGTAGGGGAAGGATGGGTTAAAAATAATTTCTATCCAGTTTGTGGCATACACAACGCCGTCGATCACTTCAAAGCCCTGTGGGGTTTGCATCCAGCTATTTAAGGCTAATATCCAGAACGCAGAAGTAGTGGTGCCAAGTGCAACAATAAGGGTTGAAGCCGTATGCAGCCAGTTCGGAACACGGCGTATACCAAATAGCATAATGCCTAAAAAAGTGGCTTCTAAGAAAAAGGCAGTAAGTACCTCATAACCGAGTAGTGGCCCCGCCACATTACCTACTTTCTCCATAAATCCAGGCCAGTTAGTACCAAACTGAAATGACATGGTGACGCCGCTTACTACACCCAAGGCGAAGCTTAGGGCAAAGACACGCACCCAAAAGCGGTACATACGCATCCACACAGGGTGACCTGAAATATTAGAGCGCAGCTTAAAGTAAAATAGAAACCAGCCCATCGCCATGGTGATGGTTGGAAATAAAATATGGAAACTAATATTTAACGCAAATTGTAAACGAGACAGCAAGAATGCATCCACAGAAGGCCCCCTTAGTTAACGCTGTTTTTCCCCGGAAGTAGCTTGTCCTTAAGCTCAAGCATACGGCCCACGCCAGAACCCAACTTCATCAACGTGTTTAACTTTTCAGGCCCAAGATTTTGAAGCTCTTCAGACCATGCCGTAATTGATTCGAGTAAATCGTGAATTTCGTTCAGTTTATGTTGTGCATTTGCCTCTTTTTCGTTAGCAGGCGCATCGAGTAATAAGTCACGTAAAAGGCTCATAGTTGGGTCTATTTCCCTCTTTCTGCGCTCTTCAAACACTCTGTTTGCTAGCGTCCAAATATCACCAGCAGGAATAAAAAACTCTTTTCTCTCACCAGGAACATGGTGCTGTTTAACTAAGCGCCATGACTGAAGCTCTTTTAAACCCATGCTGGTATTGCCTCTGGATATGTTGAGCGCTTCCGCAATTTCCTGCGCCGAAATGGGCTCTTCGTTTAAAACAATAAGCGCAAGAATTTGCCCAACTGTTCTGTTGAAACCCCAACGACTTCCCATTTCGCCAAAGTGCATAACCGCAGATGTAATTAAAGGCGTCATTTTCATTTTTACATTCCAGAAGTTTCAGAAATTACTGAAAGTTTAATTATTAGTTTGATCAAGATCAATAGAAAGGGAATGAAAATAAGAAAAATTTAATGGTGATGCGCTATTTACCCTAATTTGCGATAACCGAAGCTAGCGCAGAAACAATTAAGTGAATTTGAGTAAGAAATACCGCTGAGAAACTAAAAGAGTGGTATGTGATAAGGTTCGACGAAGATTTGTTTTCTTTCATTTTTATTATGTTAACGGTATGTTGTGGTTAGCGCGTTAAAGGACATTATTGGATAATGAGAGTGATTAAGGGGGAAGCTTGAGCATAATTTACGAGCTTAAAGCTGGCACACCTGTTGAAATAAGTTATTTGAATGCCTTGCACGAGCGCGTGTCGTTTAAAGTCGGCTACATTGGCTGCGTGTCGTCTGAGTTTATGTTGTTTGACTTAACGCGAAACAAAAAAAGTCTGCATGAGCTAAAAATGTTGCGTCCGGGCCTTACGCTTGAGTTAAAGAGCATAGTTAGTGACGCAACACTCACGTCAATAAACTTTCAAAGTGAGCTGCTGATGCTCACCACTGTTCAAGTTCCTATCTTGGTTGTTTCATTTCCAAAAGACATCAACCAAAAACGCTTACGCCGTGAGCCGCGGCTTAAAGTTGAGCTGATGGTTAAGCTAGAGATGGAATCATCTCAAACAGGGCACCTTGCAATGGTTACTGATTTGTAAAAATCTGGTGTTCATTGTGAATATCATCCTACCGAACAAGAAATAGCTGACGCAGATAAAGATGCCTTAAATAGCTTAATTCATGAACCTGTCAAAATAGAGTTTCCGCCCGACGAAGAAAACCCCGAAGCGATAGTAATTCGAGGGAACATCAAAAATATTCGAGGTCGCGATAAACTGTCTGTGGGTATCCAGTTTGACACTGACGACATAGAGAACACAGGGCAAATTCAAATGCTTTATGTTTTGTTAGTGATGCGAGAGCACGGCCTTTAATAGGAACTAAGTTTACTCAAAGCATGAACTTTTGACGCCTTGGTTAATAATAATGCTCAAATTTGTAATTTAATTCAATACTTGGGTATTAATTTTTATACCAATATGATGGTGTGGGGTTTAAATAAATCGCTCGATATTAAACCTAATGATCCATACTGCCAACTAAATTTTGGGGTTTAGAAATTGCAATAGGGGTTAACCCCTATCCTTGTTGTCTTATCCTTATGTCTACTGTCTTTACGTTTTCCAACGCGTTATGGTACGCTTTGCTCAGTAACTCTATATAAAACAGAGAAATATTAGTTTTTATTTATTAAAAGTTACTGCTTTCTATCTGGCGAGAAGTTAAATCTTGTACTAGTTTTCAGGTTTCATCATTCGAATGTATTCAATGGTTTTTTTTACGTTGAGTTCGATGAAAACAAGCATGAAGTGATTACAACTGAACCCGATAGTCAACTGTTTTAAAAAGAAAAACACGAATGAAAGGAAAGACATGATCCGCACATTGTCCAAAGCCATCATCGGTACTTCATTGCTCTTAGGCGCATTGCAAAGCGCACAAGCAGCAACCCCTGTCATCACAAACTTACCGCCGCAAAGCGCGTTTATAGGGGAGTCATTTTGTTACGACATACCGTTAACAAACTCAGGTACAACAGGGTATGGCCCTTATCTTCGCGTTATTCATGATGCTGACTTAACATTTAACGGTGCGACGTTTATAGGAAGTAACAGCGCTACGGTTAATATAGGCACGTTTGACACCGTTGCGAACAACAATGAGCTCGAAGATCCTATCATTGCGCAAACCGTTGCGGGCACCGAAGGGTTCAGTTTTTCAACGGTAGATATCCCAGTGGGCTCGGTTGTAACCAATGGCCCTGATCTAACTACAAATGTTTGTTTCACTATAGACAGCAATGCAACGCCAGCGGAAGCGTTTGCTATCGAGGTAACGCCTGTTTATGAATTTGGTGACACAGCAACAGGTGATAACGGCCCAATAGTAGGAACAACGCAAAGTGCGTCGGTTGAGGCAGCCCTCTACCAAGTAACTACGCAAAGCTCTGCTGCGGAAAACGAGCTTGCTGCGGGCCCTAGTTTTTCAGCAACCGTTACACATACGGTAGATGTTGCAAATGGCCCTACGATAGACAGCTTACAGTTCACAGATGTTTTAGACAATGGTGTTCAGTATAGCGCTCAAGCTACGATAACTGGTGGAACTGGGTGCGCTATAGATAGTGAACCTTCTACATCCAGTACTGGTGGCATTTTAGATGTTTCGTGTGCTTCTGCTACGGGAACAAGCAGTGCAAATGATGTGCGCGTGAGCTACCCCATGCATTTTATTAATGTCCTGAATGCGCAGCAGTGCAGTGCGTCAAGTATTGTGCATCCGCTTGACTTTAATGTGAGTTTTAACGGCAATGGGCTTACCCAGGTTTCTAGCAGTGACACGGTTACGGCAAAGCATGTTGCAATACAGCAAGGTGTAAATACAGGGGAGTCAAGTCCTGGCAACACACTTACCGTTACTAACTCAATCCAAATTTCTGATTACGTATCGGTAGACTCTTTAATTCTTAACGACACCATAGCCGATGGCGTCGATTTTTCATCTGATATCACGGTTAACTATGGTGGAAGTACGTTTAACATAACGAGGCCTGCTTCAAGTACTGATGCCAGTCAAAATGAGGCCATCACTTACAACGTTACTAACGCAACAGGCACGCTTCCGGGGGGAAGCGTTTTGACGGTTTCTTACACCGTAGATATTCAGCAAAATTACGTTGGTGGTTACACAGGGGTTGATAGTAATGCCCCTGTCGTTGCTAACGATTCACTATCGTTTTCTCAAAGTGCACAATATAACGTAGCAAGTGGTGCGTCGAGCTGCTTGGAAGGCTCAAGTGCTTCGGTCTCTATTGAAGGTATTCGTACCTCTAAATTTCTTGTTGACGGTAACGGCGATACAACCACACAACTATTACAGTACGCACCGGGTGAAAGCGTTACCTATCGTTTGCGCATGGATATTCCTTCTGGCGATACTAACGACATTGTATTTGTAGATTTTCTCTGATAAAATCAGCTCTATAACAATTATTAGCTTTAATTCCACCAACTTTTGCTGCTGCAACTATGCTGATGGGTTGGAATTGGCGAACTTATTCCAAGGTACTTCGACCAATACGCCTGATGCAATCACTGCCGATCTTAAGTCAGCTAAAATTCTTGTTCGTGCTCCAGAATTGACCGTTTCACTTGCTACTTCTGCAGGAAATGTAGATGCCGGAGATACGATTCAGTACACCTTAACAGTAACTAACGAAGGTGGTGCTACATCATTTGACACCACCGCCAGTGTTCCTATCGTTTCTGGCGTGGCTTCGCAGAGCCTTGTATCTGCAACAGTCGATGGGAATGGTGTAGCCTTGGGCAGCGGCTCACTAGCAGATGGTACTTACAGCATACAGAACCTCGCCGCAGGTGAAGTTTACGTGCTTACTTTCACTCAAGATATTGCACAAACTGCAGAGCCTAACGATGTCATCACGTCTGAAGCGACGATTGATTGGGCTTCTGCACAGGGGCAGGCTGCGACCTTTGATCCGCAGTCAGATGACGCATTTGTCACCGTTTCAGATATTGCTATTGCTTCAACAATAGTAAGCCCCACGGGGAATGTTGTGGTAGGTGATACCGTACAGTATCGGGTAGACGTGACTTTGCCAGAGGGCACAACGAATGACTTAACGGTAGATATGACGCTCCCTGCTGGCTTTGAATACAGCAATACGTTAACGGTAAATTCAACAGGTTTTGACGGAACCGTAAGTGCCAGCCCAACCGTGACATCGTCTGGCACTGTCGCTAGTGGGCAAACGGTTAGAGCTGTGTTTAACGGCAGTACAACCACTAATAATGATAACGATCCAAGCGATAATACATTTTCAATTACGCTTGAAGCCTTGGTGCAAGACGTCACACAAAATGCCGCTACAACGTCAACGCAAAGCAAGCAGTTACAGGTAAATGCGGGAACCAACAATACCACCAACAATGCGTCAGCTACGTCAACTAATCAGTTTTCAGAGCATGTATTAAGCGCAACAACAAGCGTGGCGCCAAGCTCTGGCGTAGAAGCAGGCGATACGGTAACCGTAACTATAGATGTTGAAAATACAGGTACAGCTACCGCTTATGATGTTGAAGTGGTCAGCAATGTTAATACTGATATTTTCACAAATGTAAACGCAGGAACAACCCCAACTGGTTTTACGTATGCACTTCAAACTTCACCAGACAGAGTAACCTATTCAGGTACGGAGCTTGCCGCTGGTGATAGCGTGCAGTTCACTTATACTGCTGAAGTAAAAGCAGGTGCACAGACTGGTTCCTCTTTTGATATTACCGCGCAAGCTACAGGTGATAGCCAAACAGGCGATCAAGCCGTTGAGCGTGACTCTCAGTCCAGTAGCACAGGTACCACGGCCACAAGAGCAATTTCAGCTGACAATATTACGTTGATAGCTTCTTCAGAAACTTTTACGAGTGATTCAGGTACTCGTGAATCGGCTATAGGGGAAGTGCTTACCTACGCGTTTACAACTGTCGTACCAGAGGGACAGACGCTAGAAACTGCTAATCAGGACATTATCGAAGTTATTCTGCCTGCTGGAATGGCCTATCAAGCGGGCACTGCCTTAATTCGCGGAACATTTGATACGGGCTTTACGACTGCAAACGGCGTGTCGATCACTGCTTCAAATACCTCCATTACCCCTGTCATTAATGGGCAGTCGGTTGTTTTCGATTTAGGTGATGTTACAAATAATGACAACGATGCGGGTGATGAAAGTATTACGGTAACCCTTGATGTACTTACCCAAAACACGAGTGACAACAACCGCACTAACAACAAGACGGTAACGGGGGAAGTAAACTACCTTAACCAAAGCAGCACAAATCAAAGTAACAACACGACTCAGAATATTCGTATTGCAGAGCCAAACCTAACGGCTACAAAAACAGCTTCGCCATCAACTGTAGATGGTGGCAGCGAAGTAACATTCACCGTTACGTTAACAAATACGTCGGGAACTGCCGTATCGCGTGCGCATGACTGGTACATCAACGACAACGTGCCAGCGCGTTTTAACAGTGTGGCACTGGTTAGCGCAATACATTCACGAGGGGCAGGCATTGATGTATCAGCCTGTGCAAACATCAGTGGTAACGAGCTAACGGTTGAGTCTGATAGCTGCGCAGTTAGCGACATTGATTACCTAGCAGCGGGTGAAAGCGTTACCGTTGTGTATACCGCTCAGGTCAATTTTGATATCGCGTTTGAAGAAACCGTAACTAATACCGTTTCAACCTCGGCAACGTCTTTGCCTGGTGTATCAGGTACAGGGGATGCTACCCCAGGTGTTGCCGGTTCAGACAACGGCGAACGTACAGGTAGCGGTGCCAACAACGACTCCGGCCAAAACGTCAACGATATCGCGGACTCGGCCATGGCATCAGTTACCGCCAATGCGCCCACGCTTACGTTAACGACTACTGCATCAGATGCTGCAATTGGAACTGTGGTTGATTTAACGGCAAGTTTCTCTATACCAACGGGTACAACAGACAACTTTGTTTATACGTTAGATCTTCCTTCAGGCTTAACGTATACCGGCGACGCCATTACCATTACAACACCGGTGTCAGATTTCACCAGCACAAATACACCTAATACCACCCCTGGTGAAGGGACCGATCCGGTCGTGTTGGATTTTGGTACCATCACCAACAGCGCTTCAACGTCTCAACAAGTCACTATTGCAGTACCTGTTGAAGTTGCCAATATCTTAAGTAACCAAGGTGGAATAACGCTAACTAGTACCGGTTCACTTAGCTACCAAGACGTGAGCTCGCCAGCACCTTCTGCGAACGTTGACGTGGATGTTATCGAGCCGAATTTATCTATTACGCAAACCATCATTGCAGGTGCGACATCAAGTGATAGCGGTGATACGGTAACGTATCGCACAGTGGTAACCAACACGGGGAATACAGCAACCGCGTACGCCGTTACCTTTGAAGATGTGATGCCTGCAGAATTACTTGGAGGGCCAGACGGCAGCGGTTCTGGTGTTACCTTCTCAGCAATAACCCTGACCAACCCAAGTGATGAAGCTGTATTAACAGGCACGAACACAGCACTGACCGCAAGTGATGTTAGTGAGACTACTACGACCAACACTGGCGATACGCTGTCGGTTGCAGCATTCGACCTACCAGCACTTGCAAGCGTTACCGTCGAATACAGCGTTGTAATGGCCAACGAAGCAAGCGCTGGTGAAACGCTAACTAATGCAGTTGAAGCAACCTATAACAGTCAGCTAGACGGCAGCGGACGTAGCAGCGCCGATGGTGGAGATGACGACAATAACGCTACGTTAAATAACTACCGTGAAACAGCTAGCAGTAATGTAACGGTAGATAACACACTGGCTATTCAATCTGCACTTAATGCTACACATAGCGATAATGATTTCGCAGTGGGTGAGTCGGTTTCTATTGATGCGCGTATCGATTTAGTGGAAGGCACAATTGACGGTGTTTCTATTGTAAATACGCTGCCAGCGGACATTCGCTTTGACAGTATTAGTATTAACAGCCCAGCGCAAATTAGCTATGACGGCGCTGCAACCGCTTCGGTGTCTGGCAATGAT
>LUMI01000592.1_pt1 | contig 11745 bp, 14 predicted proteins | sample 729681 | NCBI WGS metagenome assembly LUMI01 (sample SAMN03860267, study PRJNA289734) | marine metagenome | biome: seawater column; feature: ocean; material: water; isolation source: Red Sea water column Station 34 - depth 10m | place: Saudi Arabia: Red Sea | collected 2011-10-15 | depth 10 m
TTCCTTAAGTGTTTGTTTATTTACTCCGAGAAATTTAATTTTTGCGATATTTGAATAGGTAACGAATCCTTGGCTAACCCACTTTGAGCTTCCAGGAACTGATATCAAGCTTGAGCCCAATAGGCCTCCTGTACATGACTCTGCAAATGATATAAATAATTGATTCTTTAATAGAATTTTTCCAAGTTCAGTAGCATTTTTACCTAGGTTGTCATCCATGAAACAAATTATAATGATTTATGACTTTCGTTGTCGGGAAAGACTGTATAAATTGTAAGCATACAACTTGTGTGCAGGTTTGCCCTGTCGATTGTTTTTATGAAGGCAAAAACATTCTTGTGATAGATCCAGAGGAATGCATCGATTGTGGGTTATGTGAACCAGAATGTCCTGTTGATGCTATTTTTGCTGAGGACGAAGTCCCTGCAGATCAATTAGATTTTATTGAAATTAACGAAAAATATTCAAAAATCTGGCCCAATATCACCGAGGCTAAAGATCCTATGCCAGATTACAAAGATTGGGAAAAAAGAGAGGATAAGTTAAGTTATTTAGAATTAGATTAGTTATAGTAAAAAATTATTAAAAATATTTAAGTTTTTCTAGTTTTTGTCACACAATTGCCATAATATAGTCACTAATAAGAGACATTATGGGAAAAATATTACTAGTATTGATGTTCGTTGCAGGGCTTGTATCCTCTAACGATCACCTTAATCTATTTGAAAATACTCAAAAATTATCAAATATTTCATCTGTTGATGCTCCTAAGGTAGAGGAACTTGATCAAAGAAAATTGAGAATAATGTGTGAAGGAAAAATGGCTGCATGCTTTAGGGCAGATCAGCCAAATACTATTTTTATAGATAAAACACTTCCTAAAGAAATTAAGTCATTAACCTTAGTGGGTATTTATGCAGATTATCTTCAATTTTCTAAATACAACTCCATTAAAGACCTAAGAAGTTGTGATATTCAAAAAGAATTTATTCAAGATTTAGATAATTTAAAACTTGCAGCTTATTTTGAAAAAGGAAGTTGCTCAAAGTTCATTTAATAGATTTTATAAGGGGATGAAGGGGTGGATTTAATCCACTCCTTCTAACATTGGAACAAACAAAACATTCTCAACCAATTCTTCTTCAAACCCTTCTTTAGAGATTCTTTTTACAGTCATTAATTTTTGATTTTCTTGATCCCCTACTGGGCATACTAGCTTTGCTCCTATGTTTAGTTGTTGTTTTAATTTTTTTGGAACTAAAGGAGCAGCTGCAGCACAAAGAATTCCGTCAAATTTTTTTTCAATTTTCCAACCTTCATATCCATCGCCATATTTAATTTCAAAGTTATTGATATTAAGTTTTTTTAAATTCTTTTTTGCAACAGCGCATAACTGTTCTATTCTTTCTATAGCAAAAACCTTTCGACAAATTTTAGATAAGACGGCTGTTTGATATCCACAACCTGCACCTATTTCTAATACCTCTCCAAGCGGTCTATCTACAAAAGCAGTCTCTGATATAAGTAATTCTGTCATTCTTGCGACAATAAATGGTTGAGAGATAGTTTGCTTGTGTCCAATAGGTAGTGACATATCTTCATATGCTTGTGCATCAAAAACACCGTCAAGAAACTCATGTCGCGGGATTTCCAACATTGCTTGTAATACTCGAACATCGGATATACCTTTCTCGGAAAGGACTTTGACTAATTTTTCTATTTTATTGGTTATCAATTGTTCAGTTTTTTAGTCCAAGAGCGAGCAATATCATTGTTATCATGAGAGTAAAGAATTGGCGTAAGCGCTGAAATAGATATGTTTCCTTTCTCCAAACTTTTCCTGTCCTCTGAAATATTATTTTCATCTATTTCAAGAGATGGAACAGTAAATTCTGCCTTAGGGTTATTGTTATCTGAGTAATTTGGAATGTTTACATTAAGGATGCATTGTGAATTAAATTCTAACTGATCAACTTTTCCAATGATTTCCTCTGATATTTTTACTTGATGACTGTAGTCATTAAGTTCAAACGAATTAGCAGATAAAGCTATAGAAGGATATTTTAAATTTCTGCCTTCAAGGGCTGCTCCAACAGTCCCTGAAAGTAAGATATCTGTTCCAAGATTTGGCCCTGGGTTTATTCCTGAGACAACCAAATCAGGAGTAAATGGACAATAGAAATTTATAGCGTATTTCACGCAATCTACTGGAGTGCCATCTAAACTGTGAATTCCATTCCCATGATTTTGAAAAGATGGCTGATCCCAAACAGTAATTGCCGATCCTTTTCCGCTCATATTTTCTTTTGGTGCTAAAAAAAATACTTCGTATTTATCTTTTAAAGATTCGTACAACTGCACAATTCCGGGTGCTTCAAAGCCATCATCGTTTGTTAGGAGAATTTTCATTTCTTTTGAATTAATGCTGAACAGTAACAGGCTATTCCTTCTCTGTTTCCAATTGCTCCTAACTTATCGGTAGTAGTTGATTTAATTGATAAAAACTCTTCATTTAAATTCATAAGCTTTGATAAGTTAGATAAAATTTTTTCTCTATATTTGGAAATTCTTGGAACTTCACCTACATAGGTAATATCCAAATTTACAATTTGATAAGATCCTTTACTGATTAGATTTAAAACTTGATTTAAAAGGACCGAGCTAGATATATTCTCTGTTGACTCATCTTCTGTGAAGACCGTTCCTAAATCTCCCATGCTGGCTGCTCCAAGTAAGGCATCGCAGATTGAATGAAGAATAATATCGCCGTCAGAGTGGGCTATGATTGAATAACCACAATCAATATCAACCCCTCCAAGGATCATAGAATTGCCTTTTTGGATTTGATGATAGTCAACACCAAATCCGATCCTGAGATCAGATGTCATAGTCTACCGATTTCTTTTAGTATCTTTGTTGCAACTTCAAAATCTTCTTTCCTGGTAACTTTAAAATTTGATTTTGAACAAGGAACTGCGTGAATTTGACCTTTTAAATAATTACTCACTGATGATACCTCATCAGAAAAAATCTTTTCTTCTGCTATTGCCGATTCAATAGAGCTATAAACATCTATCATTCTGAAGACTTGTGGAGTTGATGAAAGCCAAATTTTGTTTCTTTCCAATGATTCTTTAACAGTACCGTTCGTAACTACATTTACGCTCTCTACTGGCTGATAAGCTAAAAAAGCACCATCTCCTTCATTTTTTATTTCTTCTTCCGCTTTAGAGAGTAATAGGTTTAATTCTGCTTCAATTAAACAAGGTCTTGCAGCATCATGAATGGCAATAAGTTCATTTTTGTCTTCAGTTTCAAGCAGGCACTTTAAGCCAAGATGAACAGACTCCATTCTTGATGTTCCTCCGTCGCAAGTGATTATTTTTTCACTCTTAGATATGGCAAGACTGTCCCAAATTTCGTCTTCTTCCTGTAGCACTACACAAATTTTTTGGCATTTTTCATCTCTAAGAAATGGTTCTATAGAATATTCTATTAAACATTTAGCTCCAATCTTTTGAAACTGCTTCGCCATGTTTTGTTGCGCTCTGCTGCCCATTCCTGCGGCAGGTATTAATGCTAAGTATTCTTCCATTATTATTTAAATTCTACTAATTGCTCTCCCTTTTTTATTAAACCCCTTTCAGATCTAGCTAAGCCAATAATTGCTTCATCTTCATCTGAAAAAGATGCTATTTCAACTTCAAGGATTCTATTTTCTAATTCTAGAATCTCTATTGAACTCTTCAGGAGAGAAATTTCGCTTTTTACTTTTTCAATATTAGAAGAAGAATAACTTCCTAGTGTTATTTTGTAAAAATTATTGAAAGTCAAAATTAAGAAAAAAATAAAAAAGCTCAACAACAATAATTTTTTTGATGTATCAATCATTGTTTGATCCCATTCATTCCTTCAAAAGAAAAATTATTATCGCTGTTAATCATTAAAAGTCTGTTGTATTTTGCAGTTCTATCAGATCTGGAAGGTGCCCCTGTTTTTATTTGCCCTGCCCCTAGTCCAACCGCTAAATCTGAAATAAATGTATCTTCTGTTTCTCCGGACCTGTGAGATATAACAGTATTAAAATTATTTTGATTTGCCAAGCTAATTGTCTCTAGGGTTTCGCTCACTGTTCCGATCTGATTCACTTTAATTAAAATTGAATTAGCTGAGCCATTGTTTATTCCCTTTTCCAATATTTTTTTATTGGTAACGAATAAATCATCACCCACAATAGACACTTCATCTCCTATTTGCTTAGTAATAGCTTTCCATCCATCCCAATCATCTTCATCTAAAGGATCTTCTATTGATTTAATAGGATACCTTTTGATAAGTTCTTCATAAATTTGAATTAAGCCTGAATTATCATGATTTTTGCCTTCAAAAAGATATTCTCCATTAATAAATATCTCAGACGCAGCACAGTCCATGGCAATAAAAATTTCTTCTCCCATTTTATAGCCTGACTTTTCAACTGCTGAACAGATAAAATCTAAAGCCTTTTTAGTATCAGAGATATCTGGAGCAAAGCCCCCCTCATCCCCCACAGAAGTTGAAAAATTATTTTCCTGCAACTCTTTTTTAAGATTATGAAATATTTCTATTCCTGCTCTGAGGCTTTCATCAAAATTCTCAAATCCAGCTGGTTGAATCATAAACTCTTGAAACTCAAGAGGATTGTTTGCATGAGCGCCGCCATTAAGAATGTTCATCATCGGCAAAGGTAATGAATAATCGCAATCAATTTCATATGCTTTTGCAATTTTATGAATGTATTGAAATAACTCCATATTTTCTGATTGTGAAGCTAACTTAGAAACCGCCATAGATGTAGCAAGAATCATATTTGCCCCAATATTTGATTTGTTCTTACTACCATCGAGCTCAATGAGACCATTATCAATTTCTTGTTGATCCGATAAATTTTTTTGGGAAATTACATCAAATATTTGATGTTCAGTTTTCTTTATTACTTCTTTAAGTCCTTTACCAAGAAATCTTTTTTTATCTTTATCTCTAATTTCTTGAGCTTCTTTTGAACCAGTTGATGCACCAGAAGGAACCATACTTATAGATGAAAATTTACCAGAAAAAATCTTGCAGGCTATTGTAGGATTCCCTCTCGAATCTATAACCTCATAAAACTTTAATTGATCTATCTTCATCAGGACTTTGATAGTTCATCAAATTTTTTTAACTCTAAAAGTAAACTTTCAAATTCAGATAACCTAGTGGCTGAAGCTCCATCGCAAAGAGCATTTTCGGGACTTGGATGAACCTCGATAAAAAAACCTGCTAAGCCTATGGCTGCAGCTGCAGTTCCCAAAACTTTTGCTTGGGAGGACCTACCGTCCGCAGATTTTCCTTTGCCTCCAGGAAGCTGAAGCGAATGGGTGATATCTAAAATGGTTGGGGCAATTTTTTTAATCTCATCTATCCCTAAAAAATCTACAATCAAATTATCATAACCAAAAATACTTCCTCGTTCGCATAGTAAAATATTTTCATTACCAAAATGATTACATTTTTCAATAATGTTCATCATTTGTGCAGGCGATAGGAATTGAGCTTTTTTTACGTTTATCACCTTTTCTGTTTCACATGCAGCTTTAATTAAGTCAGTTTGTCTGGACAAAAAAGCCGGGATTTGAATAACATCGAGAACTTCTGCTGCTGTTTCCGCTTGTGAAGGCTCATGAATGTCAGAAATTATAGGAACATTAAATTCATCCTTTACTGTTTTTAAAATTTTTAAGCCTTGATCAATTCCTGGCCCTCGAAAGGAATCTATTGAAGATCGGTTAGCTTTATCATAAGAAGCCTTGAAAATGAAATCGACATTGTTTCTTTCGCAAATATTTTTCAGCTCACCTGCGACAGAGATGCAGAGCTCCTCTGACTCAATTACGTTCATCCCAGCTATAACGATGGCAGGATCCATGTTGGATATTTTTCGATTATTTAATTCAACCTCAGTAATTTGAACCATTTTATTTCTTAGATGCAGCTTTTATAAAATCATTAAAAATAGGATGCCCTTCTTTGGGATTTGAAGTTAACTCTGGATGAAATTGACAACCTAAAAACCATGGATGATCATCTAGTTCAATAGCCTCAACAAGTTTCTTATCTCTAGATCTTCCAACTATCTTCATACCCTTTTCAATCATTACATTTTCATAATTACCATTGAATTCAAATCTGTGACGATGTCTTTCAAAAATTTCACTTTTTTTATACATTTTTTTTAACTTACTGTTGTTACTCAGTATGCACTTTTGTGCGCCTAGTCGCATCGTGCCTCCCATATCAGAACTTGCATTTCTCTTTTGAATTGATCCTTCAGGATCCTTCCACTCATGCATAAGAGCAATAACAGGATGGTTTGTTTTTTTATCAAATTCTGTACTGTTAGCTTTTAGATTCAGCACGTTTCTTGCAAACTCTATGACTGCAACTTGCATTCCAAGACAAATTCCAAAAAAAGGTATCTTTTTCTCTCTTGCATATTTCGTAGCCATTATCATTCCATTAATTCCCCTATGCCCAAATCCTCCAGGAATCAATATTGCATCTGAACCCTTTAATTGACTGTTAGATTTCAAATTTTCTGAATCAATATAATTAATGTTTACATCAACCTTATTTTGAAGACCTCCATGCCTTAACGCTTCATTTAATGACATATATGCATCTGCTAGCTCAGTATATTTACCAACCATTGAAACTGTAATTTTTTTGTTTGATGCTTTTTCTAGTCTATTAACTTTCCTCCAATCACTTAAGTCTGCTTTTTTAGATTTAATACCCATTTTTCTCGTAACAACTTCATCAAGCTTTTCTTTAGATAAAAAGACTGGAATAGCATAAATTGAAGGAAGGTCTGGAAGTGAGAAAACAGAGTCCAAACCAACATTTGTGAACAAGGCAATCTTTCTTTTGTCGGAGCTAAGAAGTTCTTTCTCTGATCTACAAATCAGGATGTCAGGCTGAAGACCATAGGAAAGTAGATTTTTGACTGAGTGTTGAGTTGGTTTGGTTTTAGTCTCTCCGGATGTGGATAGAAATGGCACCAAGGTAAGGTGGAGAAAAAGAGTTCTTTGATCTCCTAGTTCTATTTTCAATTGTCTTATAGCCTCCAAGAAAGGTTGCGATTCTATGTCTCCTACGGTTCCTCCAATTTCTACAATTGCTAAATCATATCCCTTGGCACCTTTCATAATTCTCTTTTTTATCTCATCAGTTATGTGAGGAATCACTTGAACTGTTGCTCCTAAAAATTCACCTTTTCTCTCTTTTTTTAAGACACTGTCATACACCTGACCAGCGGTAAAATTATTATTCTGTGACATTTTCTCATCTAAAAATCTTTCATAGTGGCCAAGATCAAGATCTGTTTCTGCTCCATCTTCGGTAACAAAAACTTCACCATGCTGGAAAGGACTCATTGTGCCTGGATCCAAATTTATATAAGGATCAAGCTTCATGATAGTTACCTTAATTTTTTTGCTCTCAAGCAAAGATCCCAAAGATGCGGATAATATTCCCTTACCTAGGGAAGAAACAACACCGCCAGTGACAAAGAGAAATTTAGGTTTAGAAGCCATCTTATTTGTTAACCAAGATGGTTCATCAGTATATCAGAAGAATTCAGATACTTCGCAAGTATCTGATTTTGAGATCATTCAATTAAATAGCTATGATTTCAGATTCTGAATTATCTTCGTTAGCATCAAGAGGTCTTTCAAGAGAAACCCAATCAATTTCGCCATCATTAGGCCAACTTTCTAAATCTAAGACACCCAAGTCATCGTACAGCGGTCTGACCTTATCTGTAATGAGACCTATCTTTGAAAGATTTGGCATTACTCTAGTGAAAAGTAAATGCTGAAAATTTGCAGTGACATCTGCTTTGCTCTGGAATGCAACCGTTTCATCAATATCCCAACCAAAATTAGAGTAAACGTCGGCTGCCATAAGTCTAGAACGCATTACCACAGCAGCTTCGTAAGCAAACATAGCACGATCTTCTCTCTCCTCTTCAGAAAGAGTTTGAACAAATTCTTCAAGGTAATTCACACCAAACGTTACGTGTCTGGCCTCATCTCTGGTAATTAGATAAAGCATATCCTTGAAAACCGGATCATTTGTTCCTTGTCTTGCCACATTAAATGCAGCTAGCGCTAAACCTTCAATAATGATTTGCATGCCTATAAATTTTAAATCCCATCTAGGGTCGGAGAGAATTTTATCAAGTAGAGATTTCAGGCCATGTCCAATTGGATAAGATAAACCCACTCTTTTTTGAATATATTTATTGAAGGCTTCAACATGTCTTGCTTCATCAAATGTTTGAGAAGCAGCATATAGTTTTGCATTATAGGTTGGTGCACATGAAACTAATTGTGAAGCCACTAACAGTGCACCTTGTTCGCCATGAAGAAATTGGCTAATAGACCAGGAAGCCCTGTGTTGAAGAAACTTGAATTTATCCTCTGTAGAAAGCTTTTGGTAAGGCTCATATTCATCCCAGAAAATAGCAGGTGGATTGTCTTCTTTTTCTGGCAACGGTTGATCCCAATCAATATCCTTCTCTACATTCCAGTTCAACTCTTTTCCAAGCTCATAGAGTCTTTTAATACGATTATCTTGTATTGTGTAATCCCAATTGTAAGAACCAGTCAGAGGGGTCTTAAAAATCTCTGCAACATCTTCAACTTCTTTTTCTGTTAAATTAAGATCGTTATCTAAAGGAAATTCTAAAACCTTCCTTGGAGTTTCTTCTAATACTTTTATTCTCATAATTATTTAATATATTTTCGCTTAACTCTTTTTGATAGTGAAGTCATAAAAGAGTATGGGATATTATCTGTCAACGAAGCCAACTCGTCTACTTTAAGATCTTTTCCCCATAAGATTATATCCTCACCTATTTTCACTTTTTTGTTAGGAAGTTCAATAGCCATTAGATCCATAGCTACCCTTCCTATTACTTTAGCCTTAGCTTTATTAATTAAAACATAACCCTTGTTACCATAATTCAAAGGGATACCGTCGGAATATCCTATTGGAATTATTCCAATTGAGGTATTTTTTTTTGCTTGCCATAAGCCGTCATAACCAACTGTTTCTCCTTTTTTAATATCTTTAATTGCAATAATTTTTGAAACTAACGTTGTCACATTTTTTAACCTAAAATTTTTAGATTTATTGTGAAAATGACTTCCGTACAAAGACAATCCTGGTCTTTCTATTGAAACGCTAGTGAGAAAATTGTGCTGCTTCTGTTTTAAATTTAAAGTTGTTTTTGTAAATAAATTAAATTGTTTATTAGTTACCATCCTAGATATTTTTTTTCCAGATGAAGATTTAAGGTGGGTCATCAAGACTATCTTTTTTGAAAAGGGTTTTAGCCTATGCATCATATTTTCGATTTCATTTTGCATAAAACCTAGCCTATTCATACCTGTATCAAATTTAAGCCATAAAGAGGGAAAAGAAAGTTTTAGCTTCTCCAAAAGACCAATTTGTTCTTCATTATGGATAACTAATTCAAGTTTATGAGAATGAGCTAGTTTTAGATCTTGATTATCATAAAAACCTTGTAAGCATAAAAGGGGTTTTTTTGAAAATTCTCTAAATTCATCTGCTTCTTCAATCGTAGCTACACAAAATCCATCCGACTTTTTTAGCGCTCCAACAACTTCCTTTACGCCATGTCCATAAGCATTAGATTTAACTACAGAATAAATTTGAGATTTAGGACAATGTTTTTTTATAACATTAAAGTTATGCTCAATCGATGAAAGATCTATTATTGCAGTTGTTGGCCTTGGCAAATCTCAATCCTCATAATTCGTTGGCATTGACATTGCTGGATCGTTATCAGCTAAGTTTTCAAACTTTATTATGTTGGATGCAAAATGAAGTTTCACTTTTCCAGTTTTCCCATTTCTATGCTTAGCGATATTCACTTCAGCTAAACCTTTGTTTTCTGGAGTCTCATTGTAGTATTCATCTCTATATACAAAGGCAACTAGATCAGCATCCTGCTCTAAAGCACCGGATTCTCTAAGATCTGACATTAGTGGTCTTTTATTGTTTCTGTTTTCAACAGCACGATTAAGTTGGGACAATGCAATTACAGTAATATCTAAATCTCTTGCTAAAGATTTTACTGATCTAGATATTTCGCTCATTTCAGTAACTCTATTTTCAGAGTTTCTATCAGAATTCATAAGCTGAAGATAATCAATAATTATCAGTCCTAAGTCAGGATTTTCTCTTTTAACTTTTCTTGCACGTGAAATTAGCTCAGATGGACTAAGGCCAGGGGTGTCATCTATGAATAATTTTGACTTACTAAGTATAGTTGAAGCATCATCAATATCTCTAAAATCCTGCTCTGAGAGGTTTTTGGCTTCTTGAAGTCTCTTGAAGTCTACTCTAGAAAAAGATGAAAAAAGCCTATACATGATGGATCTTGATGACATTTCCATACTGAAAAGAAGAACAGGAACTTCATCAATAAGTAAATTACAAGCAATGCTCATTGCAAAAGCAGTCTTCCCCATCCCTGGTCTACCAGCAATAATGAATAAATCTCCTTTCTGAAGACCCATAGTTAAGTTATCGATATATTTAAAGCCAGTGCTATGCCCAACCAGAGGTCCCGATGACTTCAAATTTATATCGATGTTTTCATAGACTGGACCAACAAGATCTTTAGCTATTTGTGGTCCGCTTTTTCTTTCAATTGAGTCTCTTAATTTTAAGATCTTATCTTCAGCTTTAGTAATTGCATCATCACTGCTGAAACTGTCTGTAGTAAAAGCAGTTGATGAAATTTCATCAGCAGTTTCAATAAGTTTTCTCAAACTAGACGTCTGTTTGACAATATCAACATAATTAGAAAAGTTTGAGGTTCCAGGAGTTTCTTCAAACAAATCTTTAATGTAAGAAGAAAAATTTAAATTTGAATTTTTTTTGATTTCTTCATCTGAAGAAACAGCTTCTATGAGAGTTAGCGTGTCTAATTGAGTGCCTTGATCTGAAAGCTTTTTAATGGCTCTATAAATTATTTTATTTTCTGTTTGTGTAAAATCTTTTTCCTCAATTTGAGTAGCAAGATCATCCCATAAATTAGGCTCCAAAAGGAGACAGCCCAAAGCTGCTTTTTCTGCTTGTATTGATGAAGGTAAGGAATTTTTGTCTAAGTTCTTCACGTTTTCTATTCTCCCATTCGAATAAATAGAAAACAATGAAAATTATTCTTCTGGAGAAACTTTTATATTTATTTTGGCTATAACTTCAGGATGCAATTCTATATCTATCTCAAAATCACCAAGGTCCTTTATTGGCCCCTCAGGAAGTCTAATAGCCTGTTTATCTAACTCGAAACCAGCAGTTGTTATTTTCTCAATAATTTCGTTGGTCCCTACAGAACCATAAAGTGTATCTTCTTCAGTGACAGCAGATACAATTTCAAAACTCTGTCCATTCAGTTGTTCATAAATAGATTGCGCAGATGCTTTCTTTGATTCTTCGGCAGCAAGAATTTGGGCTTTCTCTGCCTCATATTTCTCCATGTTTTCCTTATTAGCTGGAATGGCTTTTTTGCCAGGTAGAAGAAAATTTCTTCCATATCCAGATTTAACTGTAACAAGATCGCCTGGAGCTCCAAGGCCGGTAATTCTCTCTAATAAAATAACTTTCATTTCTTAAGAATAATGACTATCTGTG
>LUMI01001134.1_pt1 | contig 11740 bp, 17 predicted proteins | sample 729681 | NCBI WGS metagenome assembly LUMI01 (sample SAMN03860267, study PRJNA289734) | marine metagenome | biome: seawater column; feature: ocean; material: water; isolation source: Red Sea water column Station 34 - depth 10m | place: Saudi Arabia: Red Sea | collected 2011-10-15 | depth 10 m
AGTTAAAAATTTACCGTTACCGCCTCTTTTTATAAAAAGAAAAAATATTTTTATGTAAGGGGTCAAATCCCCACTATAGTACGGGTTGGTAGGTGTTGCAAAAATATCACACTTCTTCGACGTTAATCCTTTTTGCCTCACAGTAGAAGCCCCAGGTCTTGAGTCGTCGTCCATCTGCATGGATACCATGTATCCTAAACAGCTCTTCAACCAGGTCAGCTTTGTTGTCCCAGATGTAATCCAGGCACTCACCACGTCCGTCAAACTGTTTTGCTTCGTAAGTTGTAGAACCATAATCACCCGGCCCCTGATACCAAAGCATCGCTGTTATCATCCATACTACTGTAGAATTCATCCAATCTCCCCAAGAATTTATGTTTTGCGTCTCTGAACTCTTCACCTTCTATCACAAACTGTTGATAATAGCCATCTTTACTGCACATCATGATGACACCTTGCTCTATCATGGTACCATATACCGCATCATGAGCCATACCATACGCTGCCATTTGTAAGAAATAATCCCCGATCCACTCTCTTTGTTTCGGTTTATTCGTTTGTTTAAAGTCAATAATGCTGACCTTATCCTGGTACTTGGCTACCAGATCAACACTACCCGCGTACAATCCTGGGTAAAATAGGGTAGCCTCTATGCCATAAATTTCTGAACAGTCATTCAATCCCCGCTCCACGATTATCTCTGCCATCTTCGTAGCTTCAACTCCTAGTGGTGTTAGATCAAGAGATCGTTCACCGCGGATTAAATCCTCCAGGTACTTATGCATCGCCGTCCCTCTTATGGCAGCATCTCGTGTAATTTTTTGAGCTTCGCGCAATCCGACTCTATTGCGCCATCGTTCAAGACTCTCTTGCTTTTCTTTTGGTTGTGTTTGTCCAAGAACAGTGGTGACTGACGGGAGCTTTTGCTCTTCACCGTCGACTGTGTAATGCCTAAGCCCTGCAATATTTGCGCGTGAACTCTTTGGGTATACGTACTTATCGACAATTTTCATACCATGTGGGCATTCTTAAAAAATATTACCCCGTTTTCATAATCAAACTCGTGTGGATTACCGACTAGATCTTCAGGTGACATCTGTCCCATCCTGGCCCAGTTGGTATGTCCAAATTTCTTTTTACAAATCTTATCTATTGTGTGTGCTGGTATATCTAAGAACAACTCGTCAGCCTCATACGGTGCCCCTGTGTCCTCTGGTATCCAATCTATTTCAAATTCTTCAATCATTCTTTCATAGCGTACGGATCTGTCGACAGCATACGTTGTTTCTTGTCCGGTTGTTTTCCTAAAATAATATCTTCCATATTCTTGTGCAGATAGTTTGCCATCTGTCCAATCACATTATCTTGAGATAGGGTGTCTACTAAATCTTTCAAGGACTCACCGTGCTGTAAACATCTGGATATCAGCTTGCCTGATGCTCTGAGTTCTCTATCCAGGTATGAGTCTGTTGGTTTGAGTTTGATCCAGAAAGCCATAGGCGTGATGCCGGTATCGCTTGCAACATAATCTAGTATGCCTACCACTCGACGTTCATCGATTGGTAAAGCGAAAGTAGCACTCATCATCCTGTTAGGGATTTCTTTTCTCACCTTGTTCTCCTTAATCAAAGTCATTTCGATGCTCCTCGATAAATTGGTAAAGACCCACATTTGTTTCTTTTACCTGTTGTATCTCTAACCACATCGTCTCAATAACACTATACATATTAACCATGGTTACGATATTTACAATCATTAATCCTACCCCCATAGCTAAAATTACCCACACTTGGCCTCTCTCATGGCTTTCATGACATTGTCTATTCTTTTTTCCATCATATCGTTTCTCCACTTTTCATCCATTTTGGTTCAGTGCCTCCTTCGATATTAATACGACATTGATTGGCTGGCAACCATACTTCTCCCTGACTATCACACTGTGGGCAGTTTACCTGGTGTGCACAGCCCGCTTGCATACGAATAAAACCGTTCCCAAAACACCTGGGACAGATGGCTTTAACCTCGTGATTTCCCGTTAGATCTACCATTTTTCTTCTTCAATTCTTTCTCTAATAAAAATTCTATAACTTTTTGTACACTTACTGGCACTTCAAACCTGTTTTGTGCTAGACTTAAAAGTTTTGAGTGAGTATCCGTAGATACTGACACTGATTTAAATTTACTTATATCTGGCATTTTCTTTCCTTTGTTATGTTATTATATGGGATTATATAGAACGAATATTATATTTGACAATAGTTTATTTTAATTTATTTTAAAAATATCTCTCACCTTCATATGCCGGTGGCTATCTCTTGCTACCGGCATTTTTTATTGAATACAACTCATCTAGATATTTAAATGTAATTTTACCATTGACGTGTTGAGTGTGCCTTGCCTTGCATGTCAGACACTGGTATACTCTGTCGTCTTTGCCTGTTACTAATCTTACAAAAGGCACATAATTATCGCATGACTGGCATATGCCTAGCGTAATTTCTACCGGATCTTCATCACTGTATGTCACCCCAGCTGTCTCCTTTTTCGTAGTCTACTTTGTTCGGGACTTGTAACTCAACCGCTTGCTCCATAATATCAATAATTTTTTGTGCCTTTTCAGGGCTTGGTATTGAGATATCAAGTTCATCATGTATTTGTATATGGGGAATCACCCCCTCTCTGTACAGAGCCAACATGGATAATTTTGTCATGTCCGCAGCTGATCCTTGGATCAACTTGTTCAAAGCTTTGTACGTGAACGCGCGTTTAATCCCCGGGCCATGTTCCCTGAGTGCTTCAGCATGTGGCAATGGTTTCTTAATACCAAAGCCATGGGGCTCCCACATATCAAAGTGGCACAGTCGTCCCCCTATCGTTCTAATCTTACCAGAGTCATCGGCGCGTCGCGCCACAGCTTCCGATAACATTTTTACAAACGGTGCTTTTTGGTGATACGTTTTTAATAGTTTCTCTGCGGCATCTTTCATGAGTCCTAATTCTGCCATGAGTTTGTTCTTGCCCATGCCATACATAATGCCAAGATTAATCGTCTTTGCTTGTTTACGTTCGATACCGGCCATGTCTGCAATCATCTGGTGAAAGTCTGCACTGCCGCTCCTGTATTCATCTACAATAGTTCCTGTGCCCTCTAGCCTCATCAATGATGCAAAGTGTACAAGTATTCTAGGTTCTTGTTGACTGTAATCAAAACAACCCCAGGTGTGTCCTTCCTCTGGTATAAACAGACTTCTAATCAGCGGGCCGAGATGCTTGTGGCGTGCAGGTATCTGCTGTAGGTTTGGACTGTTGTAACTGAACCTACCTGTCACCGTGCCGCCTTGGTCTGATCGTATCTGATTTATTTCTGCATGTATGCGCCCGTTGTGTTCGTGTTTGAGTATCGTATCGATAAATGTTGTGTTTGCTTTGTTGATCTCTCTTGCTTCGTTGATTAGTTTGGGTAGCTCAGCTGGGTGCGTTGCAAGAAAGTTTTTTGTAAAGCTTGGTGCGCCTTTCTCTGTCCTGTCGTATGGAATCTTTTGACCATCAAATGCTTTTGCAATCGATGCAGCAGCCCATATCTCCACATCAAAACCTGCTAACTTATTGATATCTTCTAGTAATTTTTTCTCTGTTTCTTGTAGCTGTGCCTTGACAGACATAGCTTTTTGTACATCTACACGTACACCTTGAAATTTCATATCGACCAGACATGGAAACAGATTTGTTTCTAAATTAAATACATCCCACAGATCTTGTTTTGAAATTTCGTGTTGCAATGCGTGCCACAATTTTAGTGTGATCTCTGCATCTTTCTCTGCATACTCACCAACAAATGGTGCAGGTAGTCTCCACATCTCTGCTTTTGGATTGACACCAAAATCTTTTGCAGCATCTTGTAAAAGTTTTTCATTCTTACGCATGCCAATATAATCTTTACCAACAGAGTCTAGTGTATAGCTAAATCTGTTTTCGTCTATCAAACTTGCAGCTATCATCGTGTCAATGATGCCACCGTTTATGTGAAAGCCAAGTGACCTGATCCAGGATACATCATACATCGCATTGTGAAATATTTTTGTAGATGTTGTGTTTAATAGTTCTTCAAACCAATCTAATACTAATGCGCGATCCATGTTGCCCCCACCTTCGTGCGCTATAGGAAAATAGCCGGACCAGCCTTCGACCGCAACGGCTATGCCGACTATCTCCCCATCTCTTCTCACCGCACCTGATCCCATTGTGAGCAGGTTCGGATCTCTTGTCTCTAAGTCGATAGCTATCTCACTATGACTCGACAAATCTGGTAATCTATCTGGTGGCACCCATTCTGTTTCTGGTGTAAATAATGGTTGCTGTAATGTTCTCACTTATATTCTTCCTTCAACTTATTAATATACCATATGGCCTTGTCTAAGTCCTCTATAATCTTACCTTTATGCTGATGTCTCCATAGATATTTCAATGCATTTCCTTGTAGATAAAATTTAAAACTATCCCCTAAAGCAGATTTTATTGCATCAATACACTCTATCTCGCCTTGTTTGTAGTGGGGTGGATGGTTTACGTTGTCAGTCATGTTACTATAGCTCCTGGGTTTCTTTGCATGTGTTTTTTTAAAATAATAATACAGTCTTCGACGGCTATGTTACCTTTTCGACTGTTGAAATCCCAACGACAAAAAACAATATTTTCTTTTGTGTATCCAATATTAGAATCAAAACGATCAACAGAGAGCAAACTTGGTGGTGTGGGGTTTCTTTTCTTAGAACCTTTGACAGCCACTGATCTTCCTATAGTTATTGGTAGTCCTGTGTAGTAACACTTCCAACCATACTTATCTTTATGGTCCTGCCATAATTGTAAAAAATCTTCTATCGTGACATGAAAATCAATAGTTTTACGTTTGTCTTGGTCTCTATAAGATCTTTTCCTACAATCATTAAACTTAGACACTAAAAAACCTCTCTCGGTATTTAGATAATCTATCTGTCTTTTTTTTACTTTTTCTTTGTTTTTAAGTTTATACAGCCTACGTTTTTCTCTCACCTCTGGCCTTTTCTCGTACTCCCTGTTTCTTCTTTTTTGTTTTTTTCTATCATACATTTCTGGATTAATAACCCTGCCTATGGTGCTCGCTGCACAATTAAAAATTTTTCCTAATTCTCTGTGTGATTTTTTTTGTTCTTTTCTCATCTTTTTTATCAAAGCTACTTGTTCAGGTGAAAATTTTGAACTTCTAAATTTACCAAAAAATTTATCAGCAACAGCTATTGATGACCTATTCATAATACGTACGCCCTGTCATAATTTCTTGGTTCTAATATGTGTAAAGACTTTCTTGCTCGCGTCACAGCAACATAGAATAGACGGTGTAATTCGTCTGGATCAATATCGTTGTGGTCAACAGCAGACTTAGTAATATCAGGTAAAAGTAATACATTGTCAGCTTCTCCTCCTTTTGCTCCGTGTATTGTTGATAAAGTTATACGTGGTGTTTGTGAAATTTTTTCTTTGTTGGCCAACATGTTTCGTATGTAGTTTTCTGTTTCAGCATCTAACCCATCGAATGCTTTGTACCAAACGTCTTGTGTTTGTAATCCGTGTTGCTCGATGCACATGTAATAACCATCTTCGTTCTCGTCCATCGTTTTACCGGTCTTATATCCTGGCGCAACATTGTCACCAAGATAAGAATAAATATTTTTTATTGATGCGATTGGTAGTAGTGTTTCACTGTTTCTCCATTTTTCCCATGTTTGTATTGCAAGAAGTAAATCTAATTTTATAGAGTTTTTTGTCTTGTGTGAGTAGTACCACCCCTGCAGTCTGCATAATTCTTTTATGTCGTCTAAAAAATAATTTGCGCTTGACAACACTAGCCACTCACCTTGTGACATGTCTATCTGTGTAACGTCAGAATATCTTGTCAAGTCACCCACCTCTTGTCTCGGCATGTAATCTTTATCGTATCGCTTTGAAACATTTCTAATAATCTTTTGTGACAGCTCATGTATTGGTCCACCTGGTATTCTGTATGACTGACTCAACGTGTCGACGTAATCTACTTCTTCTTTAAGTGCAATAAAAGTATCAACATCAGCACCAGCCCATTTAAAAATAGCCTGGTCATCATCACCAGCAATATAGGTCTTGTCTGCTTTTCTCCATAACGTTCTAACCATTCTCCATTGTAGTGGAGATAGATCTTGCGCCTCATCGATAAATAAAACATCGAAAGACGGTGATATATCCTGTTCAATAAATTGTTCCAGCATGTCATTGTAATCTATTAAGCCTTTCTCTTTTTTATATCTACTAAGTTCTTGATCTAAAAGATATAATAGATCTCGCTCTATGTCCATACTGTGTTCGTTTTTATTATACTCTTCCAGAACATTGGTCCCCATTACCCTAGCTTTGTTGATGAGTCTGAGATACTCATTGTCAGAACTGAAAACACCATCCTCTTCACTATGCCATGCTGTCTTGATGGGTATGCCACATTTCAAACCAAACTCTCTGTAGTCAGAGTGCTTCATCACACGTTCTTTCTTTACACCCAACATTCTAAATGCCAGTGAGTGCAGTGTCCTAAAATATGGTATCTCTTTCTGGTCAATCATAAATTTTTCTTCTGCTCTGTGTGTTGCTTCCCACGCAGCTTTCTTTGTAAAAGAAAAGTATCCTATCTTTTTTATGTCGACACCATCACGTAAAAACTCCTCTACTAAATTTAATAGTGTAGTTGTTTTACCTGTGCCTGGTGGTCCTAGTATTATCGTCTTCACTAAAAAGGTGTCTCCTCGTATTTAACTTTGCTGATAGTTGGCTTTTCTTTTTTCATAGATTTTATTTTTACAAGATGTGGTTGTTGATCTTTTACTTTTAGTCTTGTCTCTTTATCAAAGATGTCCTCTAAACTTTTTAATAAGTTTCCTGTTTTAATTCTATCCATCTCCCAATTGTTTCTTTTACAAAAAGCAAAGAAGTCATCCATCCTAAAATATGTAAAGCCCTCGTCACTCCATGCCATCTTACGTAGTATGTCATCTCTTGTTCTTGCCTGTGGTCTGTTCACTGTAAACTCGTGTAATAAATTTATTAGATGCTCTTTCGGGTCCAACGACTTCAAAGGTTCTATCTCTTGTAAACTAGCCATCAATGTTTTTAGATGCACATCTCTCCAGTCTTTTGCTTTTGGTATTGGTGACACCACGTTTGCCTGCTCTAATACAGCTACAGCAAACAAATTAGGATTGTGTAGTTGTTCTGTCTTCAACTCTACCCTGCTACCACTAACATTCAAAAACCACTGTGGTGGATTAGATTTTATTTTTGTAAGTGTATCTAGTTCTGGCATCTGTTCTTCTTCAAAACCAACACCAAACTTTTTCGTTCTGCATTTTGCAGGATTGCAAACACTACATATTGGTTGTTCTTTACATCTGTATTTATCGTAGCCACGTTTACCAATAGACTTAATGACATTTTGTACCTCTGCAGATCTCAAAGGTGGACTCATGTATTTGTGATTGTCGTCCTCTAATACATCTTGCCAATTATCTGGGTTGGCTTTCTGTCTGTATATCGCTAAATTAAATAAAGAATTGTTTCTTGATCCCTCACCAAATCCCTCTTCTGCCAGGCGATTAAGACACGGTGGTCCATCAGGAAAAATTTCTACAACATCTGCTTTCTTTACAATTATGTTTTCTATTTCTGTTCGTGTCTGCACCCACTCGTCGTATATAGAATAGAATGATTCTAAACTAGCAGCCTCACCACCAGCTTTCATCGCATATCTCAAACCACGCACACCACCGTGGTATGGTAGATTTAAAAAATTACCTGTGTCTCCACGCTCAACTAATATTTCAGTTTGTTTCGGAAAGATCTCACTACCTGCATAACCCAAAGCCTCTGCCATGGCTTTGAGTTTAGACTGCATCAATGATGCAGGAATAAACTCTGAGGCAAATAAAAACAAATGTGCGCCACCAGATTTTGATCTGAATGTCACCAATGGCAAGCTGAGTCCTTTTATGTTTCTCATCAAAACAAGATGATCAACATTGTATACATCAATGTCTATACAACCCCATCTACACTCGTTGTTTTCATTTATCGGTATGATACCAAGGGCCGGCTCTTTACCTTCTACGTGTTCTTGCCACAGTTTATCTGTGACCTCTTCTCTTTTAATTAATGCTTTTGCTACAGCTTTTCCTTTCTCAGTGACCTCTCCGGTCAGTTTCATTATGCCGTACGCACTATTATTACCTTCAAATATTTCTTTAAACTTCACGCTTTGGCCTCCCTGTTCTTGGTTTACCTCTGTTAGGTCTGAAGCCTGGTTTACAAATATCGTTACAATAAACTTTGCTCTTTTGATATTGTGTTATCTCAAATGTCTGTTTGCATGTTGGACAAATCTTTTTCATATCTTTTACTTTCCTTTCTTATATAATAACGAGACCCCAAGAGGGGGGAGTCCTGGGGTCCCACCATGATTAAAATGGTACGTCGTCTTTCGACTTAGTCTCACCTTCACCATGTTTTACTTGAACGTTTCCTACGCTCGAAGCAAACTGTTTTGCGGCCTCATACAAGTTCTTGTCTTGTACAGGACCAATCTTTTGCACATTCCAACCAAACCAAGTCCCCTTGTCATTTGATTGTTGCACTGTGCTCAGATTATACACGTGACTGTAAGCTGCTGGTGTGAACATACCATTCTTACCTTTAAGTTTGATACTGTTCATCATCGAGTTCCACGACCTACTCACTTTCAGCTGTGTTGATTTCATTGTAATCAACGCTTGTGACATGTCATCTAACATCACAAAGTAAGAGGCTGTATTCTCTAGATAGTTACCATTAGGCAATCTATCTTTGTAGTCAGCTCCTCTAGTGGCTTCTTTTATGATACCACTCTCTACTGAGTGAATAGCGACTGGAGCACTTGTGCCCTCACCTCTATCACTCCATTCAACGTATTCACGCTTATAACCGCATGGTATTACGTTGACTCCCTCTACACCATCATATGCCTGCTTAGTCACGGTATTAAATATCATACCCGCCTTTGCACCTTCTACATACTTGGCATCCCTTTCATTTACTTCAGGGCTTAGCTGTCCTAGCACTCGTAAAAAAGGCATTGCAAAATCGCCCTGCCCCATTTGGTCCATGCCACCAGCTTGGTCTTGTTCAAACATACTCGTTAGAGCCACGTCTGACTTTTCTTTTTTCGCTACTTGGTTCATGTTTCTTTTCTCCTTGTTCATGATTTCCGGCCTATTTTTGTTTGGTCCTTCACAAAAGTGTGAAAGAAATCCGAGGGCATATCGAGGCCGGCCTCGATACGCTCTCTAAAGAGTGCTTTCAAAGTCATAGGTTCTACCTTCTGCTTCTGCGAAGGCTCATAGCCTTCTCGCACTGCAAGGCCTAGCAACTGCTCTGCCTTGTTATCCTCGCCCTTCCCGAACTGTACGGCAACCTCATTCTTAATGATGTCACCTAGTCCGTTATCACGAAGCCATTGAAAAGCTGACTCTACCTGATCTTTTTTGATGGTGCAGTTGTAAGACTTTCTTATGTCCACAGAACTGCCGTCAGCTAACTTCAGAGACGACAAACCCTGCTCTGCTAGGAGGTTGGGTATTATCTCTGAGCCAATCTTGTCTGCCTGCTCTTTTTGTTTTTTGAGCTGCTTTTCTAAATTATTAATATTATTTTCAATATCAGCTAACTCATTGCAGTAGCTAGCTAATGTTTGTATGTCTGTTTTTTCAATTAGTTGTTGTTGATCTTCTTCAAAATCAATGTCGTTTATCTCACTCATTATTATTTCCTTTCTGATATAAATCTATTGTAAGTGGGTAGTATTTTGTTTCTTGTCTGTCCCATTTCAGTAAATTAAATTTACCTTGTGTAATGTCACTGACTATTGCACTAGACAATCCAATAACTGCTGGATCACCAGTGCACAAAATATAATCTCTATCTCTAAAATCTTGTAAGTTCTTGCGCATCTTTTGTATGAAAGGTGCCGCTGAATAAATTGCTTGAGACATTGGTGGTAAACATATCACCAAATAACCAAAGTCTGATGCTCCCAAAATATTTATGTTTTGTGGCGGGTGTTGTAGCACATAGACGAAAGTTTCTTCTGGGTTCTCTTTATGAAATTTCAGGAACTCAGTTAGGCTTTTCGGTTTGTACAGTTCGAATATTTGATTCTTCATTATCTTTCTTTTCTGCAGTAGTAGCTGCGTTTAATTTATCTGTCAAGTCATCAATTTGAACGTTCAAATTAATTATCTCAGTGTTGTTTTTTTGCAACAGTTTGAGTAGTGACTGTATGATTTTATCTTTATCCATTTCTTTCTCCGTTTATGGTTGACAATAATTTAATCATGATTAAATATAAGTCAAGAAAGAAAATATGATAAAACATTATAAATTTAAGACCAAGCCATACGAGCATCAACTAAAAGCTCTAGAAAAGTCATGGGCTTCTGACACCTTTGCTTTGTTTATGGAGATGGGCACAGGTAAATCCAAGGTCCTCGTTGATAACATAGCTATGCTGTACGACAGAGGCGCGATCAAAGGCGCACTAATAGTGGCACCAAAAGGTGTGTACAAGAACTGGGATGCTATCGAGTTTCCCACACACATGCCAGATCACGTAGAACACACAAAAGTATTGTGGGAGGCAAACATTACAAAGAAAAAACAGATGGAGCTTGACACGTTATTTGATGATAAAGGTGATCTTAAGATATTGATAATGAACGTAGAAGCATTTTCTACAAATAAAGGACTGGACTTTGCTCGAAGTTTCCTTAACATTTTTGTTGGAAGAGCTTTGATAGGGATTGATGAATCTACGACGATCAAGAATCCGACAGCAAAGCGAACAAAAAATATTTTAGAAATAGGGAATCTAGCGAAGTATCGTAGAATCTTAACAGGCTCTCCAGTAACAAAGTCACCGCTTGACCTATTTAGTCAATGCAAGTTTCTTGATCCTTTCCATCTTGGTTATGAGTCTTACTACGCCTACAGATCTCGCTACGCTCACATGTTAGAAAGAAATTTCGGTGGACGTCGTGTGCAAATTGTTGGTAGCTATCGTAGACTGGGAGAACTAGCAGATAAATTAGAAAAGTTTTCTTATCGTGTGTTGAAAGAAGATTGTTTGGATCTACCAGAAAAAGTATTTACTAGAAGACTTGTTGAATTGACTGACGAACAGAAAAAAGTTTACAGACAAATGAAAGAGATGGCACTAGCCGTGCTCGATGATGGCAAAATGATGTCAACCATGAATGTCATGACTCAGCTCATGAGATTGCATCAAGTGACTTGTGGTCATTTTAAGGCAGACGATGGCACAATCAGTCACCTCAAAAACAATCGTATCGACTCTTTAATGGAGCTGTTGGAAGAAACAGAGGGCAAGGTCATAATCTGGGCAAACTATGTGGAGGACATAAAAAATATAGTCGCTGCTCTGAAAAAAGCTTACGGAGATGCGTCTACAGTCGAATATCACGGTGCAGTGGATGCTGGGGTCCGCCAGGAGCAAATTGCTCTATTTCAGCAAAAAAACGGCCCTACGCGCTATTTTGTAGGAAACCCTCAAACTGGAGGCTATTGAATTACACTCACGGCTGCTAACACGGTAGTTTACTATTCTAACAACTACGATCTTGAAAAAAGACTACAG
>LUMI01000816.1_pt1 | contig 11736 bp, 9 predicted proteins | sample 729681 | NCBI WGS metagenome assembly LUMI01 (sample SAMN03860267, study PRJNA289734) | marine metagenome | biome: seawater column; feature: ocean; material: water; isolation source: Red Sea water column Station 34 - depth 10m | place: Saudi Arabia: Red Sea | collected 2011-10-15 | depth 10 m
GGATTAAGATTTAGAGCTAATTTCTATAAAACTTTAAATGGTCCAGCAGCGGTATTAAGGCGTGTAGAAAGCAAAATACCAGAGATGGGCCAATTTGATTTGCCAGATGTTCTTTATGATATAATTGATATGCACAAAGGATTAGTATTGGTTACCGGACCAACTGGATCTGGAAAATCAACTACACTGGCAGCAATTGTTAACGAAATTAATAAAACAAGAACTGCTAATATTATAACAGTAGAAGATCCAGTAGAATTCATTCATAAAGACCAAAAAAGTATAGTCTCTCATAGAGAAGTAGGAAAACAAACACAATCCTTTGCAAGCGCATTAAAGGCTGCTCTTAGAGAAGACCCTGATGTTATATTAGTAGGTGAGATGAGAGATTTAGAAACTGTAAGTTTAGCTTTAACTGCTGCAGAGACTGGACATTTAGTATTTGGAACACTTCACACTAGTGGAGCACCCAATACAATTAACAGAATTATTGACGTATTTCCTCCAGAGCAACAAGCTCAAATACGTGCACAATTATCAACATCTTTAAAAATGGTTGTAACTCAAAGATTATTAAAAACTAAAGATGGGCTCGGTCGAGTTGGTGCTTTTGAAGTAATGAAATGTAATGCTCCAATACAAAACTTAATCAGAGAAGCAAAAATTCATCAAATACCAAGCATCATGCAGACTGCAGTAAAAGATGGAATGATCACGATGACAAAATCATTGGAGAATCTAGTTCAAGCAGGAAAAATTGATGCAATCAATACCAAAGAAAGTTAAAGGCTTTACAATTTTAGAAGTAATAATTGTTCTTACCCTTGTAGGAATAATTTCAGCAATAGGTATCCCAAATTTTAATTCTTGGAATAAAGACAGAGTAGTAAGAGCTGAAGCAGAAAGAGTAAGAGATATAGTAACTAGTATTACCTCACAAGTTCAAAGAGGATTATATGGATTTGGACAGTTTCAAGTAGAGGTTTCAGGAAGAAATGTATCTTTTAGTACCAACGGAATGCTTATGGCTAACATTGCAACAAGAGTTTTTGTTGGAATGCCTGATTTATGTCAATCTGGCGATCTTGCTGAGGATTACTGGGATCATTTTGGTGCAGATAGACAAAATGCAGAGGTCAGATTTTATCAAACAGATGAAATTAAAGTCGATGTATCAAATGCTGTTGTATGTTTTTCCAAAGATGGCTCTTTATTTAGTGGTGGTTTAGATTTTGGTGATAACATGAATGTAGTTGAAACTATTTTTATTTGTTCCCGTAATACTGAAACTTGTGAGGACCCAGAAGCAGATGACATCGAATTAACTGGGACAGAAGTAGAGGGTGATCAACCAGAGGAAGTGAAAGACAGCGGCGTAATTTATGTTGTGAGCTGGTCAAGATTTGGTAACGTCAAATTAGAGAAATGGAATTCAAATTCAAGTCAATGGATAGTTCAATAAATGAAAAATCTTAAGCAAAAAGGACTAACTATAATAGAGGCACTGATATCAACTGCTCTGATAGGAATAGGTTTTATAGCCATATTTCAAATGGTAAATTTTTCTGTAACTTCCATAAATACTTCTGGTGAAAGAACCAAAGCAAACTTCTTATCATCGATGATAGCTGAGGGTTTTATTGGTTATAAAGATTCGATAGGTGGTTTAAATTATGCTGATAAGGAAATGGTTTTTTATCAGAATGGAAAAGCTTTTATAAATAATGAATCAGAGGATATAAGGTGTCTCAAATTTTCAGAATATTATATGGCTCTTTCAAGAGGAAATAGGCCTCGATGTTCATCAGCTACAGGGGGAGATGAACCTGAAATGGGAAATAATCCAGGTTGGAGTAATCACGCTTATACAACTGGAACAGTGACACCTGGATCACTAAAATTTGATAATTGTGATCAAAGAGCCGCCAGCGGTTACACCAAAGATAATTTAAAACCAATTCATGGACCAGGAGCTCAAACAGACGAAAATGTTGTAAATAATAAAGTGATCAAATGGACACGTATGTTAGGAGAAGATAGATCAATACGGTGCAAAAGCCAAAAAGATTTTAAAACTGTTGATATGTTTGAAATGTGTATTTGGGATTGTCAAATATTTAATCCTAATATTTATGATGAAGCAATGTATGTTGGAAGAATTCAAATAAACTTGAACGACGGTAAAAAAAGAAAATTTTTATATTTTCAATCAGATTATAAAATTAAAAATATTTATTCAGATTATATTCCAACAGAAGGTGGTCGAGATGATGATGAACTAGAGGGGTTTGGTGGCTAGATATAAAAAAAATATAACTGGATTTACATTAATTGAAATTTTAATTGGAGTAGTTATTTCTGCAATTATGATGGCAGCAATGTTTACGACCTATACGGTAGTAAGCAATTCATACAGTCAAGTAAGCGATGTAGCTGGAATAAGTAGATCAGGTAGAGACATTGTTACACTAATGATGAGAGATATTAGATTGGCAGGCTTTAAGTATCATTATGGTACCTTCTCAAACGCTGATCCAAACTATCCAAAAAGAGATTATCTTGAATTTGTCGCTGGCGATACAGAGGCAACAAGAGCAGACAGTCATGCGCCGATAGTAATTTATAAGAATACATTAAACTACGAGGAAATTAGTCCTGAATTTGATCTTTCAGGATCTTATACGGAAGTTGATGTAAATACAAAACACAATCAAGGCGACTTTTGTTGCGATAGGATTCATATTGTTTATGGAGACTTTGTTGAAACAGATCCAGACCAACCTTACAAAAGATATAAAATTACTTACTATGCTGTACCTATGCAAAGATCATCTAGTAGACAATTTGGGGTAAACGAGGAGGATCCAACAAAATATTATGGATTATATAGATCTAAAAGTAGTTGGATTCAACCATTAGGTGATGACACTGGTGGAGAATGGGTTCATGACTCTGAAAGTGGTGCGTGTCCAGATTGTTACCGTGCAGAATTAGTTAGAGAATACTTAGAGGATATGGAATTTATAGCATTAAATGAAAACGGATTGATGGTTGAGGCTCAACCTTCAAATATGGAAAATATAATGAGCATAAGGACAGTAGATTTAAGATTAACTTTTAGATCATCCTCACAAAAAGGATATTTCAAAAATAAAATAAATAGAATGGTAAAATCTTTTACAAATGAAAGAACTAAACAAATTGATACCAGATTTCATAGAGATACAATTTTTCTAACTGTGCATACAAGAAATATTGGAGGAGGTGATATTTAATGAAACAAAGTTCTGAGAAAGGTTTTGCTTTAGTTTTATCACTTGTCCTTTTGCTAGTGATGTCTCTGATGGGTGGAGCATTAATTGTGGTCGCATCGGGAGATCATAAAAACAATAATACAAGTGATGAGTATCAACAAACTTTTTATGTTGCGGAAACTGCTTTAATAGAGGGTGAAAAATATATTGTTGATAATTATTTGGGACATTGGATCTCATCTAGGGATGATTTAGTTTATGATGAAGTAGGTGATGATTTCTTTGATAGTACCTGGAGAAATAGGTGTGAGCGTGATGGCGAAGATCTTGCTAGTTGTGCCAGGACTGAAGCAGAGGCAATTGAACTCAATAATTTACAGAATGCAAGGAGAACAAAATTTGATGATTACAGAGATAATTTAGAATTTGGAGAAATTGCAGTTGAAGATGATGCGCCAATAAGTTTAGCAAGAAATGATTGGGGTAAAGGAATCATGTATAATACTGTTGAAATAGATGTAGACGACATGTCGTTATGTATGCAAAGTTTCAAAAATTTTAAAACATCAGAACCTCCAATTAAAATTGCATATGAGTTACCAGATGATCATCCAAGACTTGGAGATTTTTGGAATATTGTTGGCCCAATTGTTACAGCTAATCATTTAATTGAACTTAATACGCCTCGTTTAGGATTTACTGCAGCAGAACAGGCAAGAGTATTAGAGCAAGAAAGGGAATATTTAAGAAGGTTTAGATATACGTTTTTTATCCAACATGTCGGCTATTCAACTTTTCGTGGAGGCACAGTTATGGGTGGGAGTGTCAAAACTGCATCAGCTGCTGATATGGCAAGACAAGGCTCAGCCTACAAAGTATATGGATGTGGTTTAATGTTTAACCAAAATATGACCAGGGTGAACATCATAGTCCCTTTAACTTCAATGACTGTTATGCCATATTAACTTATGATCAAAAAAATTAATTTTAAACTCTTAATATTTATATTCCTGCTATCTACGTCATATTCAATGTCTAGCGAATGTGAATTAGAATTCGATATAGGTGATAATGTTGAAAAAATATTTAACGATATGGGTTTAGAAAAAGGTAGCATAATTGAAGAAACTTATCTTGATTATTATGAACAAGAAACAAATTATGTGTGTCCTGATAGCGGGATGAATGGCGGGATTATGCAAGTTTATATAAGAGATGATGAGGTAATAGGCATTAAATTTAAAAACTCCACATATGATGAGGAGAATTTTAATGAGGACAATTTGATCTATTATTATGTTAAAAAAAATTTTAAAATCCAAGAAGTAGAAAAAATTAGCCCTATAGATACAAATGGAGGAGCTAATTGGAAAGCAGCGGGAAAACTCTACATTTATGATAAACTTTATGTAAAGGAAAAATTAAAATTGGCAGAGGAGTTACTAATAACAAATGAGAAATTCTTTTATTCATATTTTTAATGATAAATAAATTTAAAATAATTTTTATAGGCTTTTTAATTTCACTCTTAAATATTACAGGAGTTGGAATTGCTAAACCCTTACCACCAGGATCTGGAGCAGGAGATGTTCCAGCGAATATACTTATACTTTTAGATACTTCAGCTAGTATGAATGCAAATCCAATGGGAGGAGACACCTTAGAAGTTGTAGGCGATGTTGTTTTATTAAATAGTGGCGATGTTCTTGTCGGGCAAATGAATAATGGTGGCATCGTTAAAATGAATTATGATGATGAGGAATTTGATAGGAATTTTGGTACCAACGGATCAGTTCGTGCGAATAAAACTATTACTACTTGTGCACTGGAATATGGTGTGAGCCAACCCTATGGCTTTTCAACAGTCACAGCTATGGCTAAATCCTCAAATGTTAAAGATCACACGGGTGAGGCTATATATGTTTCAGGTCCGGACGCTAAAGTAATCGGGATGGACGCAGACGGAAATTGTTTAGAAATTATATGGGGTGGTGAATTAGGTAGAAAACATTTTAAAAAAAAAGATAAGTTTCATCCTAAATCTTTAACAATTGGAACAATTGGTGGAGAGGATCACCTTCTAATTGCATCTATGGAGATATGGTGCTCAAGATATAAAAATAAAAAACGATGTAAAAATAATAAGTTTTATGTATTTGATTTAAAATTGTACTCAAAAAATTTAACAACTGGAACTGTACAACAATATAATTTAAATGACAAATATAGACAAGCTCTTCAGCACACTACTTCAATGACCATAGATCCTAATGGAGAGTATTTATATTCATCAGCTAATGGATTTATATATAGAATGAAATTAAAAAAAGATGGCGATAATTATACTGTAGATGGAGATGTTTATAAATTTGAAAGAGCTCCGGGAAAATCAGATTATAATACTGCCTCTCAAATAGAAATTGATCCCCAGGATACAAATGTAATGTATGTTACAAGCGCAAACTCAAGCTCACTGCAAAAGCTAACAATTTCAAGTGATAAAAATACTTTAACAGAGAGCATTAAAATTGGTGGTGCTGACGATAACAATCAAACGCCTGCTGCGGCGGCTAACGAAGATGAAAGTGCATTAATTAATATGTTTAGAACAAATGCCTTGTTTGTAGGAACAGATAGAGTTTGGACTGGTGGTGATAAAATTTCTATACAGGAATATGATATTAGCGGAGACAGAGTTAAATGGGTTGATGAGATGGGATCTAGTAGATTAAGTAGGATTGATGGGGCAATTAAAGCTATAAGAGCAGTAGTAAATGATAGTTCTTTATTACAAGGTGCACGATTTGGCTTTGGTGAATGGAACGCTGGAGAAATTGAGGTTAAAAAAACTGGTAAGGCAGAAGATTTATGGAAAATAAATGGTGATTATGCATGTAACTGTGAAAAAAAGAAACCAGGGATGAAGCCATGGCAAAAATGTAATCCAAATTGTAATTATTATCAACATGGTGGATGGAAAGGCGATCATCCACTAGGAAGAACAGCTCAATGCACTAATAACTCTTGTATAAGAGTGGGTATAGATAAAAATAATTCTCAACGTATAATTAATAGACTTAATACCTTAAAACCAAATGGTATTAGATTTGGAACTGATGCTAGAGCTTTTGCGCAACTTGCACATGGTTATTACACTGATGATAAGGTTGTAGATAGAGAGGGCAAACCATTAGCTCCACAGAACCCAGCTGAAAGATTAGAATGCCAACAAAATTATGTAATTGTAATCGGTGATGGTGAGTGGAGAAACCATGATTATGCTAAAGGACGGATAGAAGATTTAAGAACTGAAAGAGGTGTCAAAACTTTAGTTATTGCCTATGGCAAAGATATTAGTGAAAAAGGAAAGAAAAAATTCCAAGAAATTGCTATTGCAGGTACTTGCGATGATGAAAATAGTTCTGATTGCAGAGATAGAATAGATGCTGAAACTCCTGGCGATTTATTGACTAAATTAAAAAGTGAAATTGAAAGAATAGTAGCGAGCAGATTGTCTTTTACAGCTCCATCTATTACAGCAGAATTATCTGGGGAAGAAGGTGGAAGTTTATTCCAAGCACAATTTAAATATGCATTACACGGTGAATGGGAAGGTACACTTATAAGAAAGCATGTAAGAGAAGATGGAACAATTGTAGATGATTTGGCTGATCAACGTGTTTACGATGTTGCAACAATAATTCAGGGACAGGCATTAAGTAATAATAGAAATATTTGGACTGTATATGAAGGTTTAGATTATACATCAGACTATAATAATTTTACTGAAGATAACGCTGACACTATCAATGGAATATTTGGTCTTTTTGGTGATGTTGTTCCAAATTTTCATAACTCTTCGTCATATTGTGGAAATGAGCTTGCAGGCGTTCCGGGTTTGGACACTAACGCTGATGATATTAAAGGACTAATTAATTTTGTAAGAGGAGAAGATTATTTTGCTTACGGAGGATGTGATAATACTAATAATGTGAGAGCATCAGTCCTTGGAGATATTTACCATTCACAAATTATAGAAGTTGGAAGACCTAAAGCTAATACAAATTTCACATCTACACATCAAGAGGCGTACTGGAGATATATTAATAATTATGATACTTGGGCAAGAACTGTTGTTCGAGATGATGTAATGTATTTTGGAGCAAATGATGGAGCACTTCACGCAGTAAGAACTGGTTCAGGAAAGATAAGACATGGTGGAAATATTGGTCAAGAACTTTGGGCATTCGTTCCCCCATTCATCGCTGCAAAATTACCGACTATAGTAAATGGAAGAGGAGGTACCAATGCTATCTTTGCAGTTGACGGATCGCCAGTTGTTCACGATGTTTATATAAAAGGATTTAGAATAGATGATGCAGGAACTGTTGTAGAACAAGACTCAAAAAACTGGCATACGATTTTATTTATACCATATGGAAGAGGTGGACCTGGATTCTCGGTTTTAGATATTACAGATCCGTTAAATCCTATTCATATGTATTCTATTTATAATGATAGAGCAAATGGAAGAGTTTTACATGCAAATGAAAATGGATTGATTACTGCTTATCCTTATGGAAGTGAAACTTTAGGGATAGACCAATCTTTAGAAGCTATTGCTGCAAGAAGAATCGAACAAGAAGCACGAGAAGCAGATATAGTTTTAGATGCAGATGGGAATGATTTTACTAATAGAGATGCAAAATCTTCATGTATGTCAAATTCAGATGTTGGAGCAGATGCGAAATTTTTTAATGCTAGCTATGATGATGGTAGTGCATGTTACGCAGGATTAACATTCACATTTGTTACTGATGCTTTAGAAAATTTGACTACAGTAGATGCATCTAAATTTACTGTGATTTTTGAAAAAAATGGATCAATCACAGAGGTCCCAGTTGCAAAAGTCAATAGACAAGGTAGTGAAGTTGAATTTACCTTCTCTTCTGAAATGGTTTATAATGCAAGTACAGGCTTAACTTCAGATAAAGAGGATATTCCTTTCACAATTATGCTACCTTCAGGGTTGGAAGCAGAGAATATGCAGTATGATTACTCTATGTTAGGTGAAACTTGGGCAACCCCAAGAATAGTAAGAATACCAACAACAAAAAGTGGTATTTTAAATGATGATAATTATGTAGCCGTTTTACCTGGTGGCTTTGGTGCTACTAACGGCATAGGTTCTAATTTGTTTTTAATTGACCTTGAAGATCCAGCCAACAATGGAGGGGCTATATTTGGGTCTGATGATAATCTAGGTCCAATAAAAATTGCTGATGTACCTGGTAATGGCATAATCAATTCTGTTACTGGTGATCCTGTTGTTGTGACTCCTGATACATTTAGAGGTGTGCCTTGGAGAGGTGCTATGGTTTACATTAATGATTTAGAAGGAAAAGTTACAAAGATTAATTTAACAAATCAGCAAAAGGACAATTCAGAAATTGATATATTTGATCAAAGAACCTTATTTAATATAAATGCAAACGATATAAATCAAAGAGTAAGTTACTTTGGTATGGAAGCTGCGTATGGTCAAAGTACAAGAAATTTATGGTTGTTTGGTGGAACAGGTGATTTTAGAGACGTTGGTGCTAGGATTGATGGAATGGATAACTTATTATTTGGTATTAGAGATGTAGACTTTCCGAATTTTTTTCATGATGAAATCAAAGTTCCAAAAGCATCCTCTGAAGATGAAAATGGAAATTCTAATTTTACACAAGGAGCTCTTAGAGCGATTGCAAACGCACCTATTGTTGATGACAAATTCCCAGATCTAGCTGATTGTGGTTATACAAGAGATAGGAACAGAATGGAGGATTGTCCTGGGGCAGGAAGACTTGGATGGATATTTAAACTCGACAACCCTGAATTTAATAAAAATCCAAAAGGAGATGCGAATAATAGATATAGAAAGGCTACAGCAATACCAACTATTTTTGGTGGAACTGTTTACTATCCTGTTTATGAGCCACCGTCAAAAGGAGAAACAACTTGTAGTGTTGGTAAAGCATTTATTTGTGCAGCTGATGATGAGTGTGGTATTAATCAAGCAGAAAAAATTCAGTTTGCAGAAAAAAATGTGAGATCTGAAAGTGAATTTGATGAAAGAGCAGGATGTTATTATTTACAACAAGGAATTCTTTCACAGTTTGTAATTTCAGGAAATAAACTATTTGCTAACGTAACAACAGAGTCAGATGATCAAGCAGATACCTTAGTAACCTTGCTAGGAAGTGATAAAGATATTCAAGTCTATAGAGGCAGCTGGCAAGAAAATTTTTAATTAATGTTAGTTAATAAACATTAAGAGAATAAAATTTAATTTCTCTCAGATCATATGTTTTATGAAAACATAGAGTGTTATGCCAAGAATTAAATACGGACCAAATGGTATTTGAGATGACAAGTTTTTAGATTTGTTAATCAATGATGGCAAAGATAATCCTAAAGCTATTACGGATGACAGAAATAATACAAAAGGTATTGAAACCCAGCCAAACCAAAATCCAATAGCCGATAACAGTTTAGCATCTCCTAAACCCATACCTTCTTTATTTCTTACTTTTTTATATACAAAAATAATTAACCATATAATTAAATATCCAATAACACCTCCAACTAATGAATTGATATAGTTTGGAAATAATAAATTATCTAAATTAGGATCAAATGATTTTATAAAACCAATAAACATTAATGGAAATGTTAAGGAGTTTGGAATAATGAAATGTTTTAGATCAATAAAGAAGATAATAACAAAAAAAACACTTAGTATTATTAGCAATAATGAGGTGATGCTAATTCCATAAAAATAATATATAATAGTAAATGAAATTGCAGTTATTAGTTCTACAATAAAATATTGAAAGCTAATCTTGTAGTCACAGTTTCTGCACTTTCTTTTTAATAATAAAAAGGAGATTAAAGGAATATTATCGAACCATTTGATTGTTTTTTGACAACTAGGGCAAAAAGATCGAGTAAATATAACACTTTTATCCATGGGTAAACGATGGATACAAACGTTAGAAAAACTTCCCCAGATGCAGCCTAAAACAAAAAATAGTACGAAAAACACTAATTAAATTTTAAATTGGGAGGCAATATTAATAATTCCGTCAATACAGTATTGAATAAGCACAACAGCGTCTTGCAAATGTATGTAAAGACCAGGAGTATTAATTATGATTTCCATAAAGGTTTAAATTATCAAAAAAAAAGTGTAATTCCAAATACAAAAATGTTTTTTAGACAAAAAAAAATTGAGCCAAACAAAGAAAACATAGAAACAAGTTTTTCAATGTATCGCTTCGAAATATCAATCTTATCTGGATGAATATGAAATACCTTTGACACAAGGTGTAATGGGTAAAGCAGTTTTACAAAAAAAATGTATAAGAGTTGGAAACGTTCGAAAAGATGTAAGAGAAATCGCAGAATTTTATTTTGATTTAGATAACAAAACAAATTTTACAACATATTCTGTTTTATGCTCACCACTCATTGCTGCAAACGAATGTATTGGAGTAATTCATTGTTTAAATAAAAAAAGTAATTCAAAATTATTCGAGGAGAGCGATAGAAAATTATTAGAAACTTTATCAGCACCTGCAGCGTTAGCAATTAGAAATGCAAAGATGGCAAAAGAACTGATTGATAAAAATAGAATTCAAAAAGAAATAGAGATTGTTGGTGAAATACAAAAAACTTTATTATCAAAAAACAAAAAAGAAAATTTTCCTATTGCTGGAATAAATATTCCGGCGAAGATTGTATCAGGAGACTTCTATAATTTTTCTGATTTAGGAGATGGTAAGTTTGGTTTTGGAGTTGCAGATGTTTCTGGTAAAGGAATTAAATCTTCTTTGTTGATGTCTAAAGCATCAAGTTTGTATAGATGTCTTAGTAAAACAATTTATTCTGCATCAGACTTGCTAGATCTTTTAAATAAAGAAATATGTGAGACAACTTCACGTGGGATGTTTGTAACAATGTTAATTGGAATTTATGATAGTAAAAAAAATGAATTACTTTTATCAAATGCAGGCCACGAACCTCCACTTATCTTTTCTGGGGATGGAAAATTTTCTAATCATACAGAAGCAGGACCACCTTTAGGTATAATGTCAAAAATAAAATATAAAGAAACAAAAATTAACTTTGCAAACAGCTCAATGTATGTCTTTACCGATGGAATTACTGAAATTAAAGAACCAAATGGAGAAATGTTAGGTGCAGATGGTTTTCAAAATTATATTATTAAACATAAAGATAAACCAAATCATGAAAGATTAAAAATAATTGTTGAAGATATAATTAAATCAGGAAAAATTCAGAAAGATGATCTAACAATTCTCGTTGTTGATGGAAATTAGTAGAGATGTTAGGTGCAGATAGTTTTTAAAATTTAATTATTAAACATAAAGACAAACTAAATCATAAAAAATTAAAAATAATTTTTAAAAGTATA
>LUMI01000707.1_pt1 | contig 11687 bp, 10 predicted proteins | sample 729681 | NCBI WGS metagenome assembly LUMI01 (sample SAMN03860267, study PRJNA289734) | marine metagenome | biome: seawater column; feature: ocean; material: water; isolation source: Red Sea water column Station 34 - depth 10m | place: Saudi Arabia: Red Sea | collected 2011-10-15 | depth 10 m
CTATATTCTTGGAACTACGCTTACGACACAAGAGCTTGGGGTGGAAAAAAAGCTCCTACGAAAATTAAGGACTTTTCTAACACTAAAAAATTCCCAGGAAAAAGAGCTATCTACAAAAGCGCTCTAACAAACTTAGAGATTGCTTTAGCTGCAGATGGTGTAAAAATGGGTAAAGGTGGAGCATTAATCTACAAGAGACTTGAAGAAGAAGGCGGAGTAGATAGAGCAATGAACAAGATTAAAGAGCTTTGCACAGATCCAAACGGAGGATGTGTATTCTGGTCTGCAGGTGCTCAACCACCAGAACTATTAGTTGCTGGAGAAGTTGTAATGGCAACTGGTTGGAACGGAAGATTCTTTAATGCTGAAGTTGGAGAAAATGCACCAATCAAACAAGTATGGGATGGTCAAGGTCTTGACTATGAATATTTCGCACTTGTTAAAGGTGGTCCAGATGAAGCAAATGCTAAGAAAGCTTTAGCAATGATGACTAACACTGAAATGTTAGCTGGAAGTGCTAAATACATTGCATATGCTCCTTGGAGAAAATCTTCTCTAGAAGTGATCAAAGCAGGTGAGCCTTGGTACAAAGATGGTAAAACAGAAATGATGCCTCAAATGCCTACAGCTCCTGCAAACACTAAAAACTACTTCCTAGTTGATCCATTCTATTGGGCTGATAATGGCACAGAGATTGGTGAAAAATGGGAAGCAATGAAAGCTACTTTAAATTAAAAATTTAATTTAAAGTTATATAAGATATAATATACTAAAGGGCGGTCTAACCACCGCCCTTTTTATTTATGAGCAGCGAAGCACAACAAATTTTAACTACAGACGGCGTACCTCTTTCGGTAAGTTTAAAGAAAGCTGAAAGAAAAAATAAAATTAAAGCCTTTTTATTAGTTGTCCCGTTATTACTATTCTTATTAATCACTTACATATTTCCTATTGGAGATATGTTTATGCGAAGCATAGACGACAAAATGGTAACAAATATGTTGCCAAAAACATTTTCAGCTATGGAAAAATGGGATGGTAAAGAAATGCCTCCTGAAGATGTTTTCGCCGGCTTTTATTCGGATTTTAAAATTTTAGTCAAAAATAAAGAGCATGGAAAATTAGCTCAAAGATTAAATAAGGAAAAGAATGGATTTAATTCAATTATAAAAAAACTTTTTAGACAAGTTCAACGAAACAAAATTGATGAAAGCCAAAGCATCAAAGAACAAATAATGAAAGTCCACAAAAGATGGAGAGATGTTGAATACTGGCAAGCAATAAAAAGAACTGCACCTCCATATACAGCTGCAAAATATCTAAAAGGTATGGATATGTATTTTGGACCAGATGGTGAAATATTACAGGTAGATGAAGATAGAAGAATTCATAGAATTTTATGGCTTAGAACTTTAGAGATTGCTTTCTTTGTTACCTTATTTAGTTTTTTAATGGGTTATCCAATTGCACATTTGCTTGCAACTTTGCCTATGAAATACAGTAATCTTTTAATGATTTGTGTATTACTTCCTTTTTGGACTTCTCTACTTGTTAGAACAGCAAGCTGGATGATTTTATTACAGCAGCAAGGAATTGTTAATGATTTCTTTGTAATGATAGGTTTGGTTGCTGACGATAACAGGCCAGAAATGATGTATAATAAAGTGGGTACTTACGTTGCAATGACCCAGATTTTATTGCCATTTATGGTACTTCCTCTCTACAGTGTGATGAAAACTATCTCTCCAAGTTTAATGAGAGCTGGTAAATCTTTAGGAGGAACTCCATTTGTTGCTTTTTGGAAAATTTATTTCCCATTAACAATACCAGGAATTGGAGCAGGTTGCTTATTAGTTTTTATTCTTGCAATTGGATATTACATAACACCAGCATTGGTTGGAGGAGCTTCTGGAACTTTGATTAGTAACCAGATTGCTTATCACATGAAGACAACATTAGATTGGAGTTTTGCATCTGCAATGGGATTAATGTTGTTAACTGGAGTTTTAGTTGTTTATTGGATTTATAACAAATTAGTTGGAGTAGATAATATTAAATTAGGATAATTATGGCTTTACCGAAATATACAGAGACACGTTATAGAGTTTGGCATTATTCTTATTTGTTTATTTGCGCATGTGTATTTATATTTTTAGTAGCACCTTTATTTGTAATCTTCCCATTATCATTTAATGCAGAAGAATTTTTAGTTTTTTCTGAAGGTATGAAAAATCTAGATCCAGATGCTTTTTCATTGAGATGGTACAAAGATATGATCTATGGAACTAAGAACCCATGGGGACTAGCTGCTAAAAATAGTTTTATTATTGCAATCTTTGCAACCATAGGATCAATTATTTTAGGAACTTTAGCAGCATTAGGATTAAGTAGCAGGTATATGCCATATAAAGGAATTATTATGGCAACTTTAATTTCACCAATGATTGTTCCATTAATTATATCTGGTGTTGCAATATTTTTCTTTATGGCAAAAGCTGGTTTAGCAGCAACTCATACTGGAATTGTTTTGGCACATATAATTTTAGGAACGCCATTTGTTGTCATAACTGTAACTGCAACTTTAACAGGATTTGATCATAGTGTAACAAGAGCAGCGGCAAGTCTTGGAAGCAATCCTGTAAATACATTTATGAAAATAACACTTCCATTGATTTTACCAGGTGTAATTTCAGGAGGATTATTTGCATTTGTAACATCATTTGATGAAGTGGTGGTTGTTTTATTCCTTGCTGGTTTAGAAAATACAACAATCCCAATTCAGATGTGGACTGGATTAAGAGAGCAATTAAGCCCAACTATATTAGCGGTTGCAACCTGTCTGATTATTTTGTCCACTTTAATACTTGTTAGTGCTGAGCTTTTAAGAAGAAGATCAGAGCGACTAAGAGGTATAAATAGATAATTTACTGTTCCATTTAATTTCAATATAAAACTCATTTATGGATATTAAAAAAGTAGTTGTCATTGGATCAGGTACGATGGGAAGTGGTATTGCTGCTCATTTATGTAATGCAAATGTTCCAGTAACATTATTAGACTTAACTACAGAAATAAGTGAAAAGGCAAGAGAGAGAATTCATAAATCAAGACCTCCATTACTAATAGATAAATCTAAAATTAATAACATTAAAGTTGGAAATATTAATGACAACTTTGATGCTGTAAGTGATGCAGATTGGGTGGTTGAAGCGGTCGTTGAGAGAATTGATATCAAACATAATATTTACGAAAAAATATTTAAAAACAGAAAAGATGGTGCAATTGTTTCATCAAATACATCATCCATTCCAATAAAAGTTTTATCTGAAAAACTATCGAACGAAGAGAAAAAAGATTTTTGTATCACTCACTTTTTTAACCCTGTTCGATATATGGGGCTTTTAGAAATTGTTAAAAATGAGAACAATGATTTAGATAAAATAAATTCATTAAAAAAATTCTGTGAACTTGAGCTTGGAAAAGGAGCAATTGTTTGTAACGATACACCTGGGTTTTTAGGCAATAGAATTGGGGTTTATGCGATGCAAGTTGCAATGACGGAAGCCTTTAAAATGAAATTATCTATCGAAGAAGCAGATGCAGTTTTTGGAAGACCAATGGGAATTCCTAAAACAGGAGTTTTTGGTCTTTATGATTTAATTGGAATTGATTTGATGGCTGATGTTCTAAAAAGTTTTATCAAAGAACTTAACGAGCAAGATGAATTTCAAATAGTTGCAAAAGAAATTCCACTTGTAAAAAAATTAATTGATACGGGATATACAGGACGTAAAGGCAAGGGTGGCTTTTACAGAATGAATAAAGAAAATAATCAAAAAATTTTAGAGGCTATAAATTTAGAAACAGGAGACTACGCTCCAACTAAAAAAATTGATCTTGGAATGGATGTGGTTGATATAAATGGGTTAATTAACCGTAAAGATAAATATGGTGAATATGCTTGGACAGTTATTTCTAAAATAATAAAATATGCATCGTCTTTAGTTCCAGGAATAACAGATAAATTTAATGATATTGATGAAGCAATGAGACTTGGCTTTAACTGGGCAATGGGTCCATTTGAAATGTTAAAGTCAATTGGGGTTAAAAACTTTTTTGAAAGAATTGATAGTTTTGAAAATAATAAGTTTTTAGAAAATTTATCTAAATCTAATGATGAAAATTTTTATGGTGAAAGACAAATTTATACTGATATTGAAACTTTAGGTAAAATTAGACCAACAGCAATTAAATTAGATAAAAATAAATCTGCAGAAATACATAGATTTAAAGATTTTAATATTGTTGAATTCACCACAAAAGCTTGTGCTTTAGATTACGACTCGATGGATGCATTAAAAAATGCAACTGATAAACCATTGATTGTCATTAATGAAAGTATGCAATTTTCAGCTGGTGTAAACTTGAGTTACACTATGAATTTTGCTGATAAAGGTGATTTTAAATCTATTGAAAAATTTATTAAGTATTTTCAAGATACATGTAAAACTTTAAAGTATTCTAAATACCCAGTTGTATCTGCTCCATCTGGATTAACTTTAGGAGGGGGTTTTGAAGTTTTGGTTCAAAGTAATTTTGTTGCATCTCACACTAATATTGTAATTGGTTTAGTTGAAACTATAGTTGGATTAGTTCCTGCAGGTGGTGGGTGTAAAGAAATGTTATGGCGTTGGTCACAATCAAAAGAAGCACAAGCTAACCCAGATTATGCGCCCTTAAAAGTATTTGATATTATTGGATATGCTAAAACAGCAACATCTCCAACTGAGGCTGAACCATTAAAATATTTAAGACCTGAAGATAAAAAAATAATGAACAGAAATAGTTTATTTTCTGAGGCAAAGAAATTAATTGATCAAAATTCAGGTTTTATACCTCCAGAAGAATGCACTTTTAACTTATCTGGAAAACCTCTTAAAGAGAAAATGATTAAGGTATTGGAAAAATTATATAATGAAAAAGTAATTTTAGATCATGGTATGCATGTTGGTATTGAACTTGCAAATGTATTAAGTGGTGGAGATACAACAATTGATAAAACTTTATCAGAAGATGATCTTTATAAGTTAGAATTAGACTCGTTTATGAGATTAATTCAAACTCAACAAACTCAAGATAGAATTAAACACACCCTTGCAACAGGTAAACCACTAGTTAATTAGAGTTAAGCATTCTAAAAGTATTGATATAATCAGGCCTTAAAACATAAATAGCTTTGTTACCTGTTTTAATCTTTCTTAAAATATCTAAGCCATAAATCACTTTTCCAAGAGGAGTGTATTCTCCTTGATATATAGGGATTTCTTTAAGTGTTATAAAAAACTCACTATCTTCAGAATTAAACTCAGTTGTTCTTGCAAAACCAACACTACCTTCTGTAAATTCAAATTCATCGTTCAATTCAGATTTAAGCAATCCTAGGCCAGATTTACCACTACCAATTTTTGAATAATCTAAATATTCTTTGTTACCAAACTCTAAATCACCAGCTTGTATAAGTGTATCTTCTACAACTTTATAAAAAGCAGAACCATCATAAGCTTTTTTATTTAATAAAGTTTTAAATCTTTCAACAGCATTAGGTGAAATATCTGGATATAATTCAATTACAACATTTCCACATTCAATATTCATGACTGCAATATTTTCTGGATTAGTAAAATTTATATTTTTTAAATTAACCTCATCTATAAATAAACATTTGTTTTTAAGTAAAAAAAAAGATGAAAATGCAAATATGCCAAGACTAATTAAAAATATAAATAATATTTTCTCTGATAAAGAAGCTTTAACTTTTTTTATCATAAAATGTTTCCATCAATTTTAGATAAACCTCGCTTTATAAACCTCACCTTATTTCTTAAAATTTGATCTTCTTGAATAATTTCGTTAATTTTATTTTCATCTGTCATTAAGAATGAAAAAATTTCTGCCATATCTTCTGATGGAATTGATTTTGAATACTCAGTTAAAAATCCATTTGTATTTTGATATAAATCTAAATTTAATCTATCAGAACAGGTTGAGCATTCCGCATAGCTAAAATCAGTATTGTTAAATGAAGAGAAGACATTTTCATTAAAATTATTTGAAAAACTTTTTTGTATCATATGAAAAATTTCATGATGAATCATTCTTTCAAAATACTTTGGATTGAAATTGATATCTAAAATTAAAGTTCTTTTTTTTGTATCTGGTATCCCTCCAGTATTAATATCTGAAATATATAAATCTTCACAAAGAACAATGTATTTAAGATTTATATTTTTTAAAAATTTTGAATTGTAATAATTTAAATTTTTTTCAATAACACTAAATTTATCAATTAAATTTTTTTGATTAACTTTGTTACATTTAATGTTGTCATTTACTCCGATTTTAAAGTCACCTTTTGTATTCAGATATCGAATATTGTTCTCACTTTTTAGTTTATAAATTTCCAAATTTGGAATTTTTAAAAGATTATAAATTTCATCCGCTTTTACGTATGAAATATTTAAACACAGCAAGAATAATATAAAAATTCTCATTAATTTATTATAGACGAATTAGATAAGATAATATTATCTTAGATTATTATAAAATGAAAAAAGAAAGAAATAAAAATCCAATTCAACCAGTTAGTGGAACAAAAGTTCCACGATATGCAGGACCAAGCACATTTGCAAGGCTTCCAGAATTAAGAGATGTTGAAAGTTGCGATGTTGCAATTGTTGGAGTTCCATTTGATAGTGGAACAAGTTACAGACCTGGCGCAAGATTTGGTCCTCAAAGTATTAGACAGGCATCTAGACATTTAAGAACGAATTACCATCCAAGTTATGATGTTGAGCCCTTTAAAGTACAACAAGTTGCAGATGCAGGTGATATTGCATGTAATCCATTCAATATTGATGAAGCAATTAAACAAATAGAAGTGGGTGCAACAGATTTATTAAATAAAGTAGGTGGCATCATTAGTTTAGGCGGTGACCACACTATTGCCGTTCCATTACTTCGAGCGGTAAATAAAAAGAATAATGGACCTGTTTCTTTAGTGCATTTTGATGCTCATTTAGATACTTGGGATACTTATTTTGGAGCGCCTTATACACATGGAACTCCATTTAGAAGAGCACGAGAAGAAAACTTATTTTTAGATGATGCATCAATGCATGTTGGAATTAGAGGGCCTTTATATAGTAGGGATGATATTAAAAATGACGAAAGCTTTGGATTTAAAATTGTTCACTGCGATGAATTTCAAACAGAAGGAATTGACAAAATTGTAGAAAGAATAAGAAAAAGAGTGGGGGATAACGCTTTATATTTATCAATTGATATTGATGTTTTAGATCCAGCGTTTGCACCTGGCACAGGAACACCAGAGATTGCAGGAATGACAACAAGAGAAATGGTAAATGTTATAAGAGGTTTGTCTGGTTTAAATTTGATTTCTGCTGATGTAGTAGAAGTTGCACCTGCTTATGATCATGCAGAAGTAACTTCTCTTGCAGCTGCTACAATTGTTTACGAATTAACAAATTTATTTGCAAAATCATAATGAAAGGATAATCTCAAAATATGATAGAGAAGAAAAATTTTTATATTAATGGTTCATGGGTTGCTCCAAAAAATCCAAAAGATATTCAAGTAATAAATCCTGCAAGTGAAAAAAGCTGCGCAGTTATTTCATTAGGTGGAAAAGAAGACATTCATGATGCAGTTACTGCTGCAAAAGATGCATTTAAGTCATGGGGTTTTACTTCAAAAGAGGAGAGAATTGCTTATTTAGAAAAATTATACGAATTATATAAAAAAAGATGGAACGATATTGCAGATGCAATCACACTTGAAATGGGTGCTCCAAAAGATTTTTCATCTAAACTTCAAACAGGAACTGGCGCAAGTCACATAAAATCTTTTATGCGTTATTTAAAAGATTTTGAATTTGAAAGATCACTAGGAGATCATGCAAAAAATCAAAGAATTTTATATGAGCCAAAAGGTGTTTGTGCATTAATTACACCGTGGAACTGGCCGATGAACCAAGTTTGTCTAAAAGTAATACCTGCTTTAGCTGCAGGATGCACAATGGTATTAAAACCATCTGAACTTGCTCCATTGTCAGCAATAATTATTGCAGAACTTATTGATGAAGCAAAATTTCCAAAAGGTGTATTTAACTTAGTAAATGGAGATGGAGCAACTACAGGAGACGCTTTAACAAGTCATCCTGATGTTAATATGATTTCATTTACTGGATCAACAAGAGCAGGTTTAAAGATGCAGATCCTGAAGCAATTGAAAGAGGGGCTCTAAGATGTTTTAGAAATTCTGGTCAATCGTGCAATGCTCCAACAAGAATGTTAGTTGAAAAATCAATGTATGATGAAGCGGTTGAAAGACTTAGAAAATACGCAAATGAGTTTCAAGTTGGAGATCCAAATAAAGAAGGAGATCATATTGGCCCTGTTATTTCAGAAACACAGTACAATAAAATTCAAGACTTAATCCAAAAAGGAATTGATGAAGGCGCTAAATTAGTTGCAGGCGGACCTGGTAAACCAGAAGGTTTAAGTGAAGGTTATTATGTAAAACCAACAGTTTTTGCTGATGTAAATAATAATATGGATATTGCAAGAACAGAAATTTTTGGTCCTGTTTTATCTGTTATTCCTTTTGAAACAGAGGAAGAAGCAATTGAGATTGCAAATGATACTGATTACGGTTTAACAAATTATATTCAAACACAAGATACTGATAAAGTTCAAAGAGTTGCAAGAAAGCTTAGATCTGGAATGGTAGATGTTAATGGTGCAGGAATTGCTGTTGATGCTCCATTTGGTGGATACAAACATTCTGGTATTGGAAGAGAAGCAGGAAAAGAAGGACTTATTGAATTTTTAGAAGTTAAATCTGTAGGTGGTTGGAATTAATTTACTGATTTATCTTTAACACCTTCTAAAAACTTTAGGCATTTTTTTATTTCATCAAGTTCAATAAATTCATCAATTTTATGAGCTTGTTCAATAGAACCTGGTCCGCAAACAACTGTACTAATACCTACTTCTTGAAATAAACCAGCCTCTGTTCCAAAAGAAACAACTTCTCTTGAATTATCCCCTGTAATACTTGATACAAACTCACAAGCTTCAGATTGATCTAATCTATCAAACCCAACAACTTCACCAATTACCTCTTTTTTAATAAAAGATTGTGGAAACACTTTTTTCATTTCAGGCAACAATGTTTCATTTGCAAATTTATCAATTTCATTTGTAACAAATTCAGCATCTGCTTTTGTTACAGGTCTTGTTTCCCATTCAACACTGCATTTATCTGCGATTACATTATGCGCTATTCCACCTTTTATTCCTCCAATAGATAATGTTGAGTGTGGTGGATCAAATATACAATCTTTGGGTCCTCTCTTTTTTAATTCTTCTCTTATTTCTAAAAGTTTATTTACATATCTTGATGCGTATTCAACTGCACTAACACCCAAATGTGGTTTGGAACTGTGTCCAGCAAGTCCACCAAAGTGAATGGTGTACTCATTCATTCCTTTATGAGCATCTATAATTTTCATTTTTGTAGGTTCACCAATAATACAAATTCCATTTTTGATATCTCTTTTCTTTAATTCTTTGATTAATAAAGGAGCACCGATACAAGCTGTTTCTTCATCAAATGTGTAACAGAAATGAATATCTCTATCTAAATTACTTTCTTTAAAAATGGGTGCATAAGCAAGAGTACATGCAATAAATCCTTTCATATCACATGATCCTCTTCCATAAAGTTTGTCGTCTTTTATTGTTGCTGTAAATGGATCGTTAGTCCATCCTTTTGAAACAGGAACTACATCAGTGTGACCAGATAATATAATTGGTTTTTTTCCGTTTGGTTTTTTTGCTTTTAAAGTTCCAAATAGATTTACTCTCTTATTATCATCATCAAAAACTTTAAATGTTGTTGCTCCAATTTCATTTAGAATTTTTTCACAGTAATTGATTAATTCACTGTTATCTTGACCTGAAACAGTTTTAAAACCAATAAGGTCTGTTAAAATCTTGATTGATTTTTCGTATAAATTGCTTTCTATACTCATAAAATTAACTTTATATATTATACAATGATTAAAGATCAAATCACCTACGACATATTTGACAAAGTAGATATTAGAATTGGAACTGTAATTTCAGTAAAGAAAAATGAAAAAGCTCGAAAACCTTCATTAGTAGTGGAGGTAGATTTTGGCAGTGAAATAGGGGTTAAACAATCTTCAGCTCAAATAACGCACTATTACAATGAAGAAAACCTAAAAGGAAAACAAGTAATTGCGGTTTGTAATTTCCCTGAAAAAAATATTGCAGGTGTAGTTTCACAAGTTTTAGTTTTAGGAGCAATTGATGCAGAGGGAAAAGTAACACTCGTTCATCCTTCGCAAAAAGCTGAAAATGGTTTACCGATTGCTTAATTAATGCATCCAGAAATTCTATCTATTGCACTTTTTTGGTTTGTTGCAGCCTATACACCTGGACCAAATAATATAGTTGCATCTTATTCAGGTTTTAATTTTGGAATAGCAAAAACAATTCCACATATTTTAGGAGTAACACTTGGTTTTACTACTTTAATATTTTTATTAACTGTTGGATTGATAAATGTTTTTAAATTGTTTCCAATTATTCAAGAAGTTTTAAAATATCTTGGTACATTATTTTTAATTTACCTTGCTTATAAAATTTCTTTCTCAAAATCATCCAATGAGGAAAAAAGAGAAAATCCAGTTAAGTTTATTGAAACATTTATTTTTCAATTTCTAAACCCAAAGGGAGTATTGGTCGGTATTATTGTAGTTTCAACTTATGTAGATCTTGGTGAAAATTATATAAAATATGCAATACAAGTTGTTTTACTTGCATTCTTATTTTCTGGCACAAGTATTACATTATGGACATTTATCGGTAAGTTTTTAAGAAAATTTGCGACAAATGATAAATTTATTAAATACTTTAATTATGCTATGTCACTGCTTCTTTTATTAAGCATAATTACTTTTTATTTATAAAATGACACCAGGAACAAAAAATTCATATAACTCTCTTAAGAGTATTTCGATTAACAATAAAGAATATAAATATTATTCACTAAAAGAAGCTGAAAAAAATGGATTAGAAGGAGTTAATAAACTTCCAAAATCTCTAAAAGTTTTATTAGAAAATTTACTTAGATACGAAGATGATCTAAGTGTTAATAAGGCTCAAATTGAAGCAATCAAAGATTGGTTAAAGACAAAAAAATCAAAAACAGAAATTGCTTATAGACCTGCTAGAGTTTTACTTCAGGATTATACCGGTATTCCTGCAGTTGCAGACTTAGCTGCAATGAGAGAGGCTGTTAAAGAAAAAAATAAAGATCCAAATACTATTAATCCACTTTCTTCAGTTGATCTTGTAATTGATCACTCGGTTCAAGTAGATAAATTTGCAAGTTCAAATTCATTAAAAGAAAATGTTGATATTGAATTTAACCGGAATGCTGAAAGATATTCTTTTTTAAAATGGGGTCAGCAAGCATTTAACAATTTTAGAATTGTTCCTCCTGGAACAGGAATTTGTCACCAAGTAAACTTAGAATATTTATCTAAAGTTGTTTGGTCTGAAAAATTTAAAGAAGAT
>LUMI01000695.1_pt1 | contig 11676 bp, 13 predicted proteins | sample 729681 | NCBI WGS metagenome assembly LUMI01 (sample SAMN03860267, study PRJNA289734) | marine metagenome | biome: seawater column; feature: ocean; material: water; isolation source: Red Sea water column Station 34 - depth 10m | place: Saudi Arabia: Red Sea | collected 2011-10-15 | depth 10 m
GAATAAAGTTGTAAAAGTTATGATAACTGCAAATGATGTGTTACATGCGTGGGCGCTCCCATCTTTTGGAGTTAAAAGAGATGCAATTCCTGGAAGAATAAATGAGACTTGGTTTAAAGCTGACCGAACTGGAACTTTCTACGGCCAGTGTTCTGAGCTTTGTGGAATAAAACATGCTTTCATGCCAATCACAGTTAATGTTGTGTCTGAAGACGAGTATAATAAATGGTTAGAAGAGGCTAAAGTTAAATTTGCCAAAGAAGAAATCAATAATAATATTAAAGTAGCAAAAAAAATTAAGGAGATAAAGTAATGTCAGCAACAACTGCAGATCACGAGCATCATCAAAATCCAACAGGTTGGAAAAGATGGGCTTACTCAACAAATCATAAAGATATAGGAACAATGTATCTTATCTTTGCAATTATTGCCGGAATAATTGGATCTGCTTTTTCAGTTTTAATGAGAATGGAACTAATGCATCCAGGTGACGGAATTCTTGGAGGTGATTATCATTTATATAACGTATTAGTAACTGGTCATGGCTTAATCATGATTTTCTTTATGGTAATGCCAGCAATGATTGGTGGATTTGGAAACTGGTTTGTTCCAATTATGATAGGCGCACCAGATATGGCGTTCCCAAGGATGAACAATATTTCTTTTTGGCTATTACCAGTCGCCCTAATTTTATTGTTAGTATCAATTTTTGTTGATGGCCCTCCAGGCGCAAAAGGAGTGGGAGGAGGATGGACAATTTACCCACCTCTGTCGTCAAAAACTGGACAACCAGGCCCAGCAATGGACCTAGCAATTTTAAGTTTGCACGTTGCAGGAGCCTCGTCAATCCTAGGAGCAATTAACTTTATCACGACGATTTTAAATATGAGAACTCCTGGCATGACTTTACACAAAATGCCATTATTCTCTTGGTCAATCTTAGTGACTGCATTTTTACTTTTATTATCATTGCCAGTTTTAGCAGGGGCTATAACAATGCTTCTAACAGATAGAAATTTTGGAACTGCTTTTTTTGAAGCACAAACAGGTGGGGATCCGGTTTTATTCCAACACTTATTTTGGTTTTTTGGACATCCAGAAGTATATATTTTAATTTTACCAGGATTCGGAATGATTAGTCATATTGTTTCAACTTTTTCAAGAAAGCCTGTATTTGGTTATCTAGGAATGGCTTATGCGATGGTGGCTATTGGAGTAGTTGGCTTCGTTGTTTGGGCTCACCACATGTACACTGTTGGACTTGACACAGATACAAAGGCCTATTTCTTAGCGGCGACAATGATTATTGCAGTCCCAACCGGAATTAAGATTTTTTCTTGGATAGCAACAATGTGGGGTGGCTCGATAAGCTTTCAGACTCCTATGCTTTGGGCTATTGGCTTTATTTTCTTATTCACTTTAGGAGGAGTAACTGGAGTAGTTCTGGCAAATGCAGGTGTTGATACAGCACTTCACGATACTTATTATGTTGTTGCGCATTTCCACTACGTATTATCAATGGGCGCTGTGTATGCAATCTTTGCGGGATTTTATTATTGGTTTAGTAAAATGACAGGTTATGAATACTCAGAATTTTTGGGAAAACTACATTTTTGGCTGACGTTCATAGGGGTAAACTTAATATTCTTCCCACAACATTTCTTAGGACTAGCAGGAATGCCAAGAAGATACGCTGATTATCCAGACGCATTTGCTGGTTGGAACTATATATCTTCAATTGGTTCATATATATCTATTATAGGTTTAGCAGTATTTTTATTAAATCTATTGTACGCCTTTATGAAAAAGAAAAAAGCAGAACCAAATCCATGGGGAGAAGGAGCAACGACTCTAGAATGGACAGTGTCATCACCGCCACCATTCCATACTTTTGAAGAGCTACCTAAAGTAAAGTAAATTGAGCCAGATAAGTATAAAATCTAGAAACTCTAAACTTGGTTTAGCATTGGACCTAAGTTCATTTTTTAACTTAATGAAACCTAGGGTAATGTCTCTTGTCCTATTTACATGTATGGTAGGTTTATTAATAGCACCGATTAATGTAGACTTCACATCTGCTTGTATTTCTCTCTTAGCTGTAGCTATCGGGTCTGGAGCTGCTGGAACTCTTAATATGTGGTATGAGTCAGACCTAGATGCCTTGATGAGCAGAACTTGTTTAAGACCAATCCCAACTGGAAAAGTAAAAAAAAATCAAGCTTTATATTTTGGTATAGTTTTATCAGCTTCGTCAGTAAGCATAATTTATTTTTCAGCTAACTTAATTTCTGCAATTTTATTAGCCTCAACAATTGCTTTTTATTTTTTTATTTATACGATTTGGTTAAAAAGGAAAACTCCACAAAATATTGTTATAGGTGGTGCAGCTGGGGCATTACCACCTGTTATTGGATGGACAATAGCAACCGGAAGTATCTCTGTTGAGCCAATAATTTTATTTTTAATTATTTTTCTATGGACACCATCACATTTTTGGGCGTTAAGTTTATATAAATCAAGTGATTATAAAAAAGCGAAAATTCCAATGCTCCCTATAATTTCTGGAACAAAAACAACAAAAGTGAATATACTTTTTTATGCTTTAATGATGCTACCTGCAATAATTGCACCTTACTTTTTAAATTTTGCTAGCGTATTTTATCTAGCCATATCTTCTATGATGTCTGCATACTATGTTTATTTATGTTTAAGATTATATAGGTCTAAAATAGCAAGTATTTCAAATAAAATAGCGAGAAAAATTTTCATATACTCAATTTTTTATTTGTTTTTTATTTTCTTAATTTTATTAATTGATAATTTTTTAAAAATAATATGATGAACAAAAAGAAAAAAAACCTAATAACAGCTTTAATATTAATCTTATTTATGATTTTTTTATTTGTATTAACTTTCTATAATATTGGAATTTATAATCGAGAAATATAATGAATATAAGCAAAAAAAACTTAACACCTATCGCTTTAGTATCGATATTTTTACTAATGCTTGGATTGTCTTTTGCAGCAGTTCCTTTATATGATTTGTTTTGCAGAGTAACAGGATTCGGTGGAACTACTCAAAACGCTACTGACAAAGAAATTCCAAAAATTATAGTAAACCAAGACTATAAAATGAGATTTGATACAAACATTAATAGCACTTTAGATTGGAAATTTTATCCTGAGATGAATACTTTAAACTTAAAACCAGGCGAAGTTCATACAGTTAAATTTAACGTTGAAAATCCTAGCAATGAAATTTCTTCAGGGTCAGCAACATTTAATGTATCTCCATCACCATTTGGTATTTATCTGAATAAGATAGGTTGTTTTTGTTTTGAAAAACAAACTTTACAACCAGGTGAAAAAAAAGAGTTTGTATTAACATTTTTCTTGGATCCTAAAGTCGTTGATGATAATAAAACTAAAAATATGTCTGATGTAACTTTGTCTTTTACTTTTTTTTCATCAGGCTATTACGAAAAGAGTAACACATAATGTCAGCAGAAAAACCAAAACACGATTACCATTTAGTTGACCCAAGTCCTTGGCCGATCTATGTTTCATTTGCAACTTTAGTCTTAGCTTTTGGAGCAGTTTATTACTTTCATTCTAAAGCCCTTTGGTTGCTTTTGATTGGTTTTGCGTTAGTAGTTTATGGTGCATTTATGTGGTGGAGAGATGTTATAGAAGAAGCAGAACATCAAGGTCATCATACTCCAGTAGTTCAAATTGGACACAGGTACGGTATGACATTATTTATCGCCTCTGAAGTAATGTTTTTTGTTGCTTGGTTCTGGGCTTTCTTTAACGCTAGTTTATTTCCACCTGACTCTATAGGTGGTATATGGCCGCCAGCAGATATAAAAACTTTTGATCCTTGGGATATCCCATTAATCAATACTCTAATTTTATTGTTATCAGGAACTACTGTAACTTGGGCGCATCATGCAATGTTAGAAAATGACAGAAAAGGATTAGTAAATGGTTTGATCGCAACAGTATTTTTAGGATTTATATTTTCTTGTTTTCAAGCTTACGAATATCATCATGCAACATTTACTTTAGATGGTGGAATTTATGGTTCCACATTTTATATGTCGACTGGTTTTCATGGTTTTCATGTAATTGTCGGAACAGTTTTTCTTGCAGTTTGTTTGTTTCGATCAATGAGAGGCCACTCGACGCCCCAACACCATTTTGGATTTGAAGCAGCAGCCTGGTACTGGCATTTTGTTGACGTAGTTTGGTTATTCTTATTTGCTGCGATCTATATTTGGGGAAGCTAATCTCAAATTGAAAAGAGCATTTTTATTTCAACTATTCGTAATTTTTTTTGTAACGGTATTTTGTGCTTTAGGAACTTGGCAACTTTATAGATTGCAATGGAAGCTAGAACTAATAAGCGAAATTACTTTTGGATTAGACTCTAAACCAATAGAGTACTCTAATTCACTTAAGAAAAATTATCAGAGAGTAAGCGCTAAAGGAAAATTTAATTTTGATGAGCAAATTTACCTTTATAGCTTGAATGATAGTGGAAAACCTGGATATGATGTAGTCACTCCTTTTAGGACTGACAAAAATCAAAATGTTTTAATTAATAGAGGATGGATTAAAAAAGAACTAAAAGGTAGCGCAAGCATAAACCTCAAAGCAGAAAGTGATAGTGAAATAATTGGTCTTTTAAGAGAAATTTATAAACCAAGTATATTTAAACCAGATAATGATATTTCAAATAATATTTGGTTTTCATTAAATTTAGAAGATTTAAAAGAAGCTACGGGAGAGCAATTTAATGAGTTTGTAATTTTTTTGGAGGATAATAAAGCCAAGACACCACTTCCTAAAAAGATAAGTATAGATGTGCCAAATAATCACCTTAAATATGCTATAACATGGTATGCAATATCAATCTCGATAATTTTTTATTATTTATATTTTAGAAGAAAAAAATGAATTATTTTAGCACTAGAGATAAATCTTTAGAATTTAGCTTTAAAGATATTTTCTTAAGAGGACTTGCACCAGGCGGAGGGTTATTTTTGCCTGCTGAAATAAAGAAGTATAGTCAAGAAGAACTTAATAATTTAAGTCAACTAAATTATAACGAACTTGCTACAGAAATTATCTTTAATTTCTGTTCAGGTGAAATTAAAAAGGAAGAACTTAGTTCACTGATACAAAAATCTTATAGTAGTTTTAAAGATAAAGAAGTCGTAAATATAAAAAAAATTGGAAATATAAATCTTCTCGAACTTTATCATGGACCCACTTTAGCTTTTAAAGATATTGCAATGCAGGTAATTGGCAATATGTATGACCATTTAGAAGTCGCTAAAGATAAAACTGTAAATGTCATAGTTGCTACATCAGGAGATACTGGTTCAGCGGCTATAGCTGCTTTAAGCAATAGAAAAAATATAAATCTTTTTGTACTACATCCGCATAATAAGATTTCAAATATTCAAAGAAAAATAATGACAACAATTGGTGGAGCTAATATTTATAATATAGCTATTGAGGGTTCATTTGATGATTGTCAAAAAATTGTAAAAGAGCTTTTTAATGAAAATAGTTTTAGATCAAAAATAAATATGTCAGGCGTAAATTCTATCAATTGGGCGAGAATTGTTTGTCAAATTGTTTATTATTTTTATTCTTTCTTTAGATTAAAAAAAAACAATATAAGCTTTTCAGTACCAACTGGTAATTTTGGAGATATCTATGCTGGATACGTTGCAAAAAAAATGGGTTTACCAATTAATAAACTTATAGTCGCTACAAATAAAAATGATATTTTACAAAGAGTTATTAATACAGGTGAATATAAACCTGATAAAGTGAAAGCAACCATTACACCAAGTATGGATATACAAGTTGCCAGTAATTTTGAGAGGCTGCTTTATTATATATTAGATGAAAGCGATAGTAAGGTAGGGTCATTAATGAATGATCTATCATCAAAAAGTTTATTCAATTTAGACAAAAAAGAAATCGATAAAATTAAAAAGGATTTTGAAGCAGTAAAAGTTACAGATGAAGAGACAGTATCTATAATTAATGAAATTTATAAAGAGCATCAATTTATAATTGATCCTCATACTGCTACTGGAGTAGGAGCAGCAAAAAGTTTTAAAAATTTAGGAGATATAGTTGTTCTTGGTACAGCTCATCCTTACAAGTTTAACGATACTATTAAAAAAGCTATAGGAAAAAATTTAGACTCACCTGAGCATTTAAAATTGAATATAGATAAAAAGGAAACATTTGATATTATCAGGAATTCAAATTCAGAAGTAAAAAATTATATTTTGGGCAAAATTCAATGAGAATAAAAATAGGAGACAAACTACCTAACTCGGAGTTATTTTATCTTGACCAAAATAATGATGTAAAAAAAATTGATATTTTAGATCTTTGTAAAGGCAAGACTATTATTTTAGGTATGCCTGGAGCTTTTACTAAAACTTGTTCGGCTCTTCATCTTCCTGGGTATATAAAAAATTACGACTTAGCTACTCAAAAAGGAATTACAAAAATTATATGCATCGCTGTAAATGATCCCAATGTTATGAAGGCTTGGGGTGAAAATCAAAATGCTGGAAGTAAAATTTTCATGGCTGGTGACCCCTTTCTAAAATTTACAAAAGCTATCGGAGCAGAAGTAGATAAATCCGAAAAAGGACTAGGAATTAGATCTAATCGCTACACTATGTTAGTGGAGAATGGTGAAGTTAAAAAAGTAGAGGAAGAAAAAGAAACAGCTACTTGTGAATTATCTTCAGCTGAAAGCTTTTTAAAATCTATTTAGTTTTCGAAACTGCCAACTCATCAACAAGATTATTATATTTGTTACCAGCGTGCGCCTTAACCCATTTCCAAGTAACTTTATGTTTTAGACAAGCATTATCCAATTTAATCCAAAGATCTTTATTTTTAACTGGTTTCTTGTTTGAACTTTTCCAATTATTAACTTTCCACTTTTTAATCCAATCAGTTATTCCATCTTTCACATATTTCGAGTCAGTAAAAATTGTAATCTCTGATTTCTTTTTTATTTTTTTTAATGCCATGATTGGAGCCATTAATTCCATCCTATTATTAGTTGTATTATTTTCACTTCCAGAAATATTAGACTGATTAGAGTCATCTAATATGATTGCTGCCCAACCTCCTTTCCCAGGATTTCCAGAGCAAGCGCCATCAGTATAAATCTTTAATTTCATTAAAAAAAATAATCCTCATGATTTTTTGCATTCTTGTGAAATTCTAATCTTTTTAAATACTCCATTGGATCTTTAATTTTAACTATTGCTCCTTCTACTTTATTTAATGCATCGAATACTCGAGTTAGCAAGAATCTCAAAGCAGCGCCTTGAGATAAAACCTTAATATTATTCAATTCTTCATCAGTTAATTTTCTTATAGAAGTATATCCGTCTATAAAGTTTTTTGCTTTAGTAACGTTAAAACTTAAATTACTTTTTAGACCGTCAAAACACAGAGCGTTAAAGCAAATAGCGATTTCAAACGCAAAAAAATCTTCACATGAAAAATAAAAGTCTATCACCCCACTAAATTTATCTTGAATAAAAAAAATATTGTCGTGAAATAAATCTGCGTGGATTATTCCTTTTGGCAGATTTTTTGGCCAATTTTTTTCAACATCATTAAGATTTTCCTCAATTAATCTTGGCAGATCTTTATGTATATTTTCACACTTATCTTTGACTGAATTAAATAATTTTCTCCATGAATTTACGGATAGGTCATTTTGTCGTTTTAGTTTTAAATTCTTTGTGAGCTCATGCATTTTAGCTATTTCAGATCCGATTGATTTACAATTGGCTGGAGATAAATTTTGTTTTGCCTTGCCTTCAAGAAATGAAACAATCATTAATTTTTTCCCCCCAAAATTTGTTATAGTTTCATTATTATTATTAGAAATAGGAGCAGGGCATTTAAAGCTAGCTTTATTTAAAGATGACATTAGATCAGAAAAAAAAGGAAGATCAGCAGATTTAACTCTTTTTTCGTAAATAGTTAATATAAATTTTTTTTTATTAACCGATAAAAAATAGTTTGTATTTTCAATACCCTCTTCAATTCCTTTGAATGAGTCTAACTTACCTAAACTATAATTAGATAAAATTTCCTCAATCTTTTTTTGATTTAACTTTGTATAGACAGCCATTAATTGAGTTCTTTCGGCAATTTAAATACAACTTTTTCTTCTGCAACTATTACTTCTTCAATAGAAACATTTCTATTTTTTCTCAAACTTTTCAACAAAGTTTGAACAAGCTTTTCCGGTGCAGATGCCCCAGAGGATCTTCCGATAGTCTGAGAATTTTCTATAGAGTTACGACTACCTACTACAAAAAACATATCACACTTGGAAGCTATCTCTTTTACTGCAGACTGTCTGTTAGTAGTTGCGTAACATATATCCTCTTTAATAGGGCCTTTAATTTTTGGAAACTTGTTTTTAAGAGCTTCAATTATTTCAGCTGTATCATCTACTGAAAGTGTTGTTTGAGTAATATACGCAAGAGGTTTTTTAAAATCGTTTTCTTTAAGTAGTTCAGCATCATTTTTTGTCTCGATTAGTTTAATTGATCCTTTTGGAAGCTGACCCATTGTGCCAATAACTTCAGGGTGATTTTTATGTCCAATTAATAATATTTCGAAACCATTTTTATTTAATTGCTCAGACTCTCTGTGAACTTTTGAAACTAATGGACAAGTTGCATCTACAAAGGATAAATTTTTTAATTTAGCCTCTTCTGGAACTGACTTTGGCACTCCATGAGCTGAGAAAATTACAGGTCTACTTGCGTCATCTACGTCAGATAATTCATCAACGAAAATTGCACCTTTTTCTTTTAACTCTTCAACAACCTGCTTATTATGCACTATTTCATGACGAACATATACTGGAGCTCCAAACTTGCTGATAGATTTTTCAACTATTTCAATTGCTCTTTTAACACCAGCACAAAATCCTCTTGGTGAAGCTAAATAAATTTTAAGTTCTTTTTTCATTTTTTTCTAAAAGATATTCTAACAATATATGCGGAAAAGTAAGTGACGCCAAACCAATAAATATTACCTTATAAATAGCCTCATCAAGCTTATAAAAATTATTTAAAAAATATATTGCAAATAAAAATATTACTGCAGTTACAAAAGTTAAAGGGATAGCTTTAATTATAAATTTTTTAAGTCCTGGCTTGAAAGATCTATCTAACTCAAAGATAAGAGTAATCGAATGCCTAATTGAGTGAAGAAAACAAAAATAAAGAGTGAAAGCTAAAATAGGCGACAAAAAAAGATTTAGTATGATTAAAGAAAAGAAGTCCATGATCATGACACCTTTTAGATTTGTGTTTTCTTTTTTTGAAATGTACATAGATGATAAAAAACCAAGACATAACATTCCAATTAAAAATTCATTACTAAAAAATCCTGCTTCAAAAACTTTAAAATTTAGAATCCTAAATATTTCATTAGTTTCTTCTCTCTTTAATAATAATGGAGCCATAATTACTGTTGATCCTTTTAAAAAGAATAAACACTCAGATATGAAAAACTTTTTTCTAAAAAAAAATACTGTATCTTCTTTTCCAAAATGATAGGCGGCCACAATCAAAAATAGTAATAAAATTGTATTAGGAAATATCAACCAAAATATTATTATCAATGATGAAATTAATACATAGGCAAGATAAAAGGATACAGTTTGTTTGTATCCAAATAATTTTAAAAGCTTTTTTCCTTTGATATTATCTAATGCACCGTGAGAAATTCCCAAAATTAAAATTAAAAATAAGCAAAATATAACTGGTTCAAAATTGAACATTAGATAAAGAGGGCTTATCAAAATACAAAAATTAAAAAATATAATTGAGTGCTTAAAGTTAATATTTTCCATTAATTAAACAATGCTTTTAAAAAAATTAATTTTGGCATTTTGCTTATAATATTTATGTCTTCAATAATATTACTTTTATTTGATAAAAATTTTATAATCGTATTTGAAGAAGTTTTAAACATATTAAAAAAAATTTTAGGCATCTTTTCGGGATGTTTTTCTAATACTCTTAGAAATACTTTATCTAAAAATTGATATTTTTTTCCTATAGAGAATATTTTTGCTTTATTAATATTGTCAATATTTTTTACAATATAACGACTATGTTCTTGAATATTCAAAAAGGTGTAACCTGTGCTTAATCGAGTCATCCCTCCAGCTGATCCAATATTAATTATTTTATTATTATTACTTAATGATGGAGAAAAGAGTGGTATAGCTCCTTTTTCAGTAAAATTTATTTTATAGTTTTTTATACCCAGATTATTCTCAATATAATTTTCTAACTGAAGGTCATAATCTCTGAGGCTCTGATCCTCTAAATCTGATAACCAAGTAGTTTCAATCAAAGCTTTATTTTTGCTGAATGGCAATGTGTAGAAAAAATGTACATCTTTTCTCTGATCACAATTAAAATCCATTAAGTTTATTATTTCCTCATCAAAAATGTTCTTAGGTGTCTCTATCTCGATACCTTGAAAGTGTTGCCATAATTCAGATTTATCAAGTTCTTTTTCAAAAATACTATTAAAAATTATTGAATTTTCTGAATTGACTTCGTTTAGATTTTTGAAAAAACTAATATTAGAATTTGTGGAGAGTTTAGAATTTATCTTTTTGTAAAATTTTCCACTATCGATACTTTGGTAAGGAAATTTTTTATTTGTTAATTCATTAGAGTTTTCAGCAGTATTAATTGTAAAATTATTCCAACTTTTAATTACACAATCTTCAAAATTATGATCAAATACTTTCCAGAATGACCAAGTTTTGTCTCTCTTATACTCTTCACGGGTTTCAATTATTGCTAAAGTTTTCTCCTTTAACTTATCATTTATTTCAAGCTCATAGGCCAAAGATAAACCCGCGCACCCACCTCCAACAATAATATAATCAAATTCTTTCATTCAAATTAATCTCTTGCTCTAAAATATTATGATTTAATTGATTGTCGTAATTTAAATTTTTTATGAATAATAACTTAATAAAGTCAATAATAGATAAAAAAGTCTGAATTACCTTTTCAAATACAGGGACATAAATTTTGCCAGCTTTATTATAATTATCTTGTTTGATGATGTAATCACCTATTTTTCTGTAAACTCGTCTTGCTACAATAACTGAAAATCTAGATTTAACTGGTATACTGCTAATAGATGTAAATGATTTTTCGTAAAACGCTTGAGACTCATTTATAAGAGTACAAATTGATGAAAAATCGTGTTCAATATACTGTCTATTACGCGCTTTATCTTCACAAACATCTCTAGCAATATTAGTAAGTTGCATAGCTATACCAAGATCAATCGCACCTTTTAAAGCCTCTTTATTTTTTACTTTCATTATTTTTGACATCATTAATCCAACTGTCCCGGCAACTCTGTAAGAATAAACAAGTAAATCTTTTTTCGAATTAATCACTACTTTTTCCTCCAAGTCTGTTTCAACTCCATCAAATAAATCCATTACTATTTGATAAGAAATACCTTCATTATCAATGAGTGACCACATATCTTTTATAATTTGATTATCTAGATTTTTATTCTCAAAATCTTTTTTAAATTTTGAGAAAATTCC
>LUMI01001312.1_pt1 | contig 11559 bp, 12 predicted proteins | sample 729681 | NCBI WGS metagenome assembly LUMI01 (sample SAMN03860267, study PRJNA289734) | marine metagenome | biome: seawater column; feature: ocean; material: water; isolation source: Red Sea water column Station 34 - depth 10m | place: Saudi Arabia: Red Sea | collected 2011-10-15 | depth 10 m
ATTCACTGTAGCGATTTACAACTTCGAGTACCGACTTCAAATGCCCGTCTTCGGCAGCGTGATGACCTTGCAAGGCATATATCATGTCGTCAAATTCATGCGTCCGTCTTTTTATTGCTGGAAAAAAATAAGTGTCTTCTTTTGGGTGATGAAATTTGGCTGGAAACTCATCCAAATACACCAACATTGAGCGCAATAAGTCGGTATCGATAATTAAACCATCGTGTAAGTTTTGAGCGCACGCGCGTAAAGCATAACAAATAACAGCAATGGCCCGATGCTCTTCTTTAAAAATAGTGGTCACTTTACTTCTAGAAGGATAGGGGTCATTTTTCTCATTGGATGAAACCAATACCGGTATTGAACTAGCTGAAATAACCTTAAGCGTGACCGAACCCATCGTGGTGCCTGCAATTCGTTGACCACGACTACCCATCATAATTAAATCACAACCTAACTCAGTTGCTGTACTTAGAATGGCCTCGTGACGGTGAGATTGTGAGCGCACGCAGCACTGAAAGTCAATTTGATGAGTTAATGCCGCGACTTGCACTTTTGCAAGTGTTTCGCTGGCCTGTCCACAATATTCAAATTCATATTGTTCAGGAAGCAACAGTTGCACTAAGGAGGCATCGCTCGTTAATGATGATGAAGTATCCGTATTAACATAGAGAAAGGTTATGCGTGCACCTAATTGTTTGGCAAGATCAATCGCCCGGGCAGAGGTTCTTGTAGAGAGTTCAGAGCCATCCGTGGGAACTAGAATATGACGATACATAAGGTGCACCTATTCAAAAAGGTTGTAAAAATAAACAGACTCAGTACAAAAGACTCGTCTATTTAGCTTTGTTAATGACTTGCTTTGGTAATAGCAAGCTTCTAAAACGGCTTATTATTCCTAAAGTAATCACTTCTATAATAATTCTTCGGGCGTTTTTACGCTAGGGCCAAGAATTGGACCAACAATCTCATGTCCCCAAGTGCTCATTTTTTCTGGGTTGAGCTCAAATGGGTCTCCATGCCAAGGCTCAAGCTCAGCAATCGTCTCAAAAGCAAAACCTGATGGATTGAAATGATAAAAAGACATATGCGGGTCTTGTGTATGTTGACCTAAAGTCATCATTAATGGCAGTTCTTGTTGTTTTACAATATCGAAGGTTTCGCCAACATCACGCACCGCATTAACAAACAAACCCACATGTTGCACGCCCATTCGCCCAGGTGCAAAACCAAATGCAATATCATGACTCGTTTGGGTGTTTAATTTAGAGCGGAAGAAGCCTGTTTTGCCTTTACCCGCTCCCCATCCATACCAATTAAACTCCATGATTTCTAATAAAAATCGCTCAAGTTCAGGACCAAATTCGGGGGTAATAAGCACAATGTGGCCTACTCCTCTGTCGTCACAAATAAAGCCGCCATGGGGACGTCCAGCAACAAATGAACGAGGCGTCCATTTTTGCGCGTAGAAAAGTTCATGCTGATAACCCGCAGGGTCACGAAAACGTATTAATTCTTTTACACCGCGTTTCTCACACAACTCGGCATCACCAAAGGTAATTTCTACATTGTATTCTTTAAATCGTTCACAGGCTGCAATAAAGTCGACTCGGTTACGCGCTTCCCAACCAATATACGCGATACGGTCGATTTCGCCTGGATGAATAGCAATTCGATGACGACGGTCATCTAATTTAAAGTAAATAGAGTCAGGATCATTTTCTGGGGAACCAGTAATTTGAAAGCCCATGACCTCAGGGCCATAAGCGCGCCATTCTTCCATTTTTGTGCTCTCAAATCCAAGGTACCCAATACCAATAATATTCACGTTGTATCTCCTGTAATCTTTTTAAACATTTTTTACCGCTAATTTCTCACGGTAAGTTTTACCCTGTTAACTGTTATGTTGCTAACATGCCGCCATCTATAAGGATGTCAGAACCGGTAATGAAAGCACCTTTATCTGAAGCCACAAATAATGCCATCGCGGCAATTTCTTCGGGTTCCCCAGGTCGGTTTACCAATACTTTTTCAAGGATAGCTTTGCGCATAACGGGGTCTTCTACAAAAGCAGCGGTGCCAGGTGTTTTAATAAACCCAGGGCTAATGCTAACGGCACGTATTCCTGAAATAGCGCCTTCTACTGCAAGTTGACGAGTAAATGACACTAATGCACCCTTCGTTGCACAATGAGCTGCAATACCCGCTTTGCGAGAGCCTCCCCAAGCGGCTGTTGAGGCTATATTGATGATTACACCACCATTTTTACTTAAGTACTGCCATGCAAATCGAGTTGTGTAAAACACCTGATCAAGTTCGTTACGAACAGTAAAATGCCAATCTTCTACTGAAAAATCGCCGATCGGACCAAACTTAGCGGCAGATGCATTGTTGTATAAAATATCAATGCTGCCGTGTTCTTTAGCCGCAGTATTTATCCAATTTTCGACTTGTTTAGGGTCTCCTAAATCAACTGATTCAGACCCGTGTAGCGTCAAGCCCTTTTTTGCCAAGTAGTCAATCGAACATTGTTGCTCCTCGGCATTGAGATCGCAGCCGACAACTATCGCCCCCGCTTCTGCAAACATTAATGCAGCGGCTCTTCCCTGACCACCACCGGTGCCAGTAATTAAGGCGACTTTTCCTTCGAGTTGCATAGTATAAAGCTCCAAATAAAAATTAGGGGTAGTCTTAAAATTGCTGATGCTTTAAAGCAAGTACCATTGAGTTAACTGATAATTTTTATCACTTCAGCCGGACAGGCTTCAGCCCCTTCGGTCGCTGCTTCTAATAAATCGTCGGAAACCAAATCAGATTCGATGAAGATAATGCCATCGTCGTCAAGTTTATAAACCTCAGGGCATAAGGCGGCGCATAAACCGTAACCACAGCATTTAGTGCGGTCAATTTCTACACGATGTGTTTTTGCGGATGATATTTCGTTAGACATAATTAAGAATCTCTCATCTGGTTTTAAGTTGTTTAACACTGATAACTAATCCTTCAATTATGCACACTTTTTTAAAAACTGTCACTTTTTAAGTTCTTGGTAGTTTTAGCGATTTAATGCTTAATCATAAAAAAAGGTCGGAGAGGGTTTTTGCTAATTTATTCAATTCAAGCCCGATATGGGCATAATGTTCTTGTGAATATGTACCTCGAAAGGTAACTGCAGAGACACTTAAGACCATTTTTTCTGAGGAATTTAGCACAGGCGCGGCTATCGCTGTAATACCGGCAGAAAAATACCCATCGTCAATCGCCCAGCCGCGTTTGCTAATTTGTTGAATTTCTTGCTTGTATTGTGCAAAGTTGAGCTTTCTTGACCAACGTACTTTGTCAAATGAAGACTTTAACTCTTGTTCTGGAGTTTGGTCATAATATGCAAACAACCTGCCGCTAGCCCCCATTAAATGCGGTAAGCGCTGTCCTGAGGCCATATCAATTCTAATTGCTCCGGGATTGCTTTCGGTGCAGATCAACATGATGCGGTCCTTGCCTAGTTTCTTCCAAATGGTAATGGTAACGTTAAGCTTTGCGGCCGCTTTTTGTAGTAAAGGTCGGGCTGCCTCGGCGTCAAACGATAATATTCCTTCTAAGGTCATCGTCCGTAAAATGTTAAAACAAGTACTCGGATTTATATCTAACAAGCGACTAATTTTACTAGCACGCATAGGTGTTTTCGTTTCAGCCAACATGCGGGCTATTCTAAAACAATACACCACAGGTTTTACAATAACGATACCTGTATCGACCGCGCTAAGAGCGCCAGAAGCTTGCGTATTCGAGTAAGTTGAAGTCATATTTACCTGCTTAAATTACTGTGTTAGTGGAAGCACTAATACCCCAAATACACGTTGTTAATTAATGAAAATTTTCATTAACCAATACGCATATACTCGGGTTTATCAAATTGATATTACCTTGAATAAAAAGACAAACAACCATTTTAATTTAGGTGGATTGCTATCCATAACTTGTACTAAATACCTTTACTCAACAATAGGCAACCAGCTAATGGCCCGCCTCCTGCCGCTGTAACGGATATTTGATGCTCTTTTACTTGGCGTTCTCCCGCTCTTCCCCATAATTGAGTGCATGCTTCGTGCACGTATCCTAAGCCATGAGTACGTCCGCCCGATAACTGACCACCATTGGTATTAATAGGTAATATGCCATTACGGGCTATTCGCTGTCCCCCTTCAATAAAAGCGCCACCCTCACCAATTCCACAAAAACCTAAAGACTCCATCCAAATTAGCGTTAATATGGAGAAACCATCGTACAATTGCGCCGTTCCTACATCGGAAGGCTTAAGATCTGTGCCTTGCCACATCATATTTGCGGCATCTTGAGTTGCCATACCTGTTAGACTAATTTGGTCCCATGACCAAGATTGATGTAGTGCAGCCCCAATTGATTCAATGGTTATTGGCTCATTTCGCATGTCCTTCGCGATGTCTGCGCGTGACAGAATAATGACTGTAGAGGCATCACAATGCACATCACAGTCTAATAATCGCAATGGAGTAGATATATAGCGCGATGCTAAGTAATCGTCTAAAGTCATGGGTTTATTATTAAAAACAGCATTGGGATTGAGTTGTGCGTTGCGACGACAGGTGACCGGTATTTGCCCTAGTTGCTCGCTGGTAGTGCCAAACTCATGAAAGTGTCGTTGCGCATACATCGCCATTAAATTTACGCCTGATAAGACATTGAAAGGCGTATACCACTGCCACGAAAAACTACTATCTCGGCCGATGGTTTTATTACTTAATGCGCTTGATGTTTTATCGGTTAAGCGCTTGCTAGCCTCGGCAATGGTCCTGAATACGAGTACGTGCTTGCATAAACCAGAATCGATTGCCATTGCACCGTTAATTAGGCCAGCCAATGGTCCCGGTCCTTCGTAGCCTCCGCCATACCAATCCACTTTCAAACCTAAGGTGGAAATCAGCGCGCTAGGACCTACAGGAGAAAAAGCATCGCCATTATTATTATCCCCTGGCCAACATGCAATACCATCAATATCGTCACGACTAAGACCCGCATCGTCGAGGGCTTGTTTGCATGCGTCAATGGTCAGTTGCATAGCTGTTTTAGTTGAAGGTCGACCTACTTCAGATTGTCCAATACCACTTATTGCAACTGTTTTAGATATAGTTTTTGTATTGAACATATTTAGCTCTCTTTTTTAAATAGCGGTAACCAAACATCTTCAATGGCTTTAAACGTCACACAAACAGGCATCTCAATGAAAACGTCTTCAGGGTTGATGTCGATGATATTACTGACAAATCGTAGACCTTGTTGTTCATGCAATTCAATAATGGATGAAAATACTGCTTACACGCATCACAATGATAAATCATTAAACTCCCATTCGCGCCTTCTTGCCAAAACGCAGAATTATCCTTATTGAGCTGAGGTAACTTTCTTAACATAGCTGCACCTTTTTACCATTGGTCAAATATTATTGGCCAATACTTTACCATTAAAATATTGACAGAAAATAGAAAAGTGTTTAATGTTTTTCCAAATTGTTAAATTTGTTAATTATTTTAACTCACACTGATAACTGGCACAGGTGTGATTGTAAACATAATAACGGAAAATCCGGATACAGGAGTAAGACATGTCTGCGTTGCAGTTTGAAAACAAGCATTATGTGGTAACAGGAGCTCTTGGCTCATTGGGTTTTACTTTATCACGTAGATTGGCAGATGCCGGTTCAAAAGTAACCTTAATTGACCTAGCCAAAAGCATACAGGATCGTGAACCTCCTGAGGGGAGTTTGTTGCTAGGCGGTGTCGATCTTACTAACGAATCCGCAGTCGCAGAAGCATTCGAAACCGCTAATACTAAATTTGGTGCCATCGACGGTTTAATCAATATTGCGGGAGGCTTTGTTTGGGAAACGATTATAGGCAAATGAATTTACGAAGCGCTGTTGTTGCCTGTTCGGCAGCATTGCCTTATTTATTGAAACGTGAAAAAAGCGCAATTGTGAGTATTGGAGCAGCTGCGGCACAAAAGGCAGGTGTAGGTATGGGGGCGTATACCGCCTCAAAATCTGGCGTTGCTCGTTTAACTGAGTCCTTGTCTGAAGAATTGAAACTTGAAAATGTGCGGGTAAACGCTGTACTTCCAAGCATTTTAGACACTGCAGCTAATCGCGCAGATATGCCTTCTGAAGACTTTTCTCGTTGGGTAAAGGCAGAGGAACTATGTGCAGTGATTGAATTTTTATTGTCTGATGCGGCCTCTGCAGTAACGGGTGCCAGTATACCCGTGACCGCTAAAGTCTAGCACTTGATGTTTCCTAATAATATAAAAGGACGACTGATTGTATTTCAATCAGCTGACTTCTACTTAATAAAAGCAAGCAGGCGGAGATATAAATGAGGCTGGTGACTTATCAGGATCAAAATGGTAGTCAACGCGCTGGAGCGTTTATAGAAGAAGACCAACTAATTGTCGATTTGGCTAGTGCTTATTACTGTCTTTATACTAAGTCGCATAACGCATTTAGTAGTATTCTTGCTTTAATTGAAGCGGGTGAAAGTGCGTGGGAAACGGCTAAACGACTTATTCAACAAGCACCCGTTGAGGCGGTAATTAAGCGAAGTTCAGTGAAAGTTTTGGCTCCTATTCAGCCACCTCCTCAAATGCGTGATTGTTCTTGTTTTGAATTGCATTTGCAACAATGCTTTGCCGCCTCTCAAAGAGCAAGGGTAGCGAACGCCCCCGATCCAGAAAAGGCGCTTAAAGAACTTGATACGCGTATCGATGACAATGTTATTAAAACCTTCAAACGCCAACCTATTTACTACAAATGCAATCGTTTTGCAGTGGTCGGGCAAGATCAAGACGTCATTTGGCCCTCCTACAGTAAAGTTTTAGATTTTGAGTTGGAGTTTGCTTGTTATATTTCAAAGAAAGTACGCGACCTGAGTAAAGAGAATGCGAAGGATGCTATTTTTGGTTTCACAATTTTTAACGATATTAGTGCTCGAGATACACAAGCTCGAGAAATGCCTGGGTTTTTAGGGCCCGCTAAAAGTAAAGATTTTGATACTGGGAACGTGATGGGCCCCTGTCTTGTAACCGCTGATGAAATAGAAGATCCCTATAATTTAAAAATGACAGCACGCGTAAATGGCGAAGAATGGGGTAGTGGAAATACCAAAGATATGTTTTGGAAATTTGAAGATGTCATCGCACATATTTCTCAAGGGGAAACTCTTTACCCTGGTGAAGTGTTGGGCTCAGGGACTGTAGGAAATGGATGTGGCTTAGAACAAATGCGTTATTTGCAACCAGGTGATCACGTTGAATTAGAAATAGAAAAAATAGGTATATTGGCTTCACATATTGTGAAACCTAAAGATAAAGAAGGCTCTGTGTAGGAGTCGCGTAAGTGCTAATAACGATTTTTAGTACTGTGTTGATATTCAAATTAGTTGCCTTTTTACAGATTGGCAGTTGAAGCGTTTAAGCAGTGTTTGTTTTAACGAAGTTAAGCGTCAAATGCTACTTATAATAAATAGGAGTGAGTAATGTCTAGAAATAAAAACGAGCTGGCAGATGGGACGAATATTGCTGATCTAGTTAAGCTTGACACTCGAGAAGTACAAATGCGAACGCTAGAGGATCGTGAACTCTATGCTTTAGAACAAGAGCGTTTATTTGGTAAAACTTGGCTAATGCTCGGACACGAGAGTGAAATACCTAATGCCAACGATTTCGTGCTTCGGTATATGGGAGACGATTCAGTTATTGTTACCCGAACTAAAGATGGTGAAGTGCATGTTAGTTTAAATGTGTGCCCACATCGGGGCATGAAAATATGTACTACAGAAGCCGGTAATTCACCAGTGCATACTTGTATTTATCATGGATGGGCATTTCGTTCAAATGGCGATTTTTTGGGGTCGCCAATTGAGAAAGAATGCATGCATGGAAAAATGATGGGTAAAGAAGAGCTTGGCCTAAGAAAAGCACGAGTAACCCTATACGGTGGTCTTATTTTTGCTACTTGGAACCTAGAGGGAGAGTCGTTTGACGACTTTTTAGGTGACGCGAAATGGTACTATGATCTTATGTTCTGTCGCAGTGATGCGGGGATGGAAGTAGCTGGTCCACCACAACGCTTCATTGTACGCGCCAATTGGAAAACAGCAGGTGAACAATCCGCTGCGGATGGATTTCATACCCTCATGCTGCATCGTTGGTTAGGAGAAGTGGGTAACTACAAAAAAGAAGGTGAGGGTAGTGACTTAGCCGAAGAAATGTATGGTGCAGAAGTGAGTTCACCGCACGGTCATGCATTAAGATGTATCGACCTCGCTCGTAAAATTCGACGTTTAACCGGTAAAGAACCTTCAGAGTTAAGTGTTGAAGAGAAATTACGCATACTACCTCCACCAGGCATGACAGCCGAAACCGTTGATCAGTTAAAAAATAACTTAACTGAAGACCAAATGGAAGTGTTAGCGTGGATGCCACCTCAAGTTGGCGGTATGTTCCCTAACATTATTTTTGCATTTATCTATATCCCTCAGCCTGATGGCACGGTAATCGGCTCGATGGCATTGCACACATATGTCCCCAAAGGTCCAGATAAATTGGAGTTTATGAATTGGGTTCTAGTAGAAAAAGACACGCCACCCGAATTAAAAGAAAAAATGGTTAAACAAACGCTTCAGTTGTTAGGTACATCAGGCATGGTTGAGCAGGATGATTCTGATACATGGCCGCACATGACCATGTCTGCTAAAGGTCCTCAAGGAAGCAAAAGTACTATGAAGTATCAGGCTATTTATGAAACAAGCAAGCCTAAAGGATGGCCGGGGCCAGGTATCGTCAATGAAGGTTTTACCAAGGATGATACACAATGGCATTGGTGGCTTTATTGGCTTGAATTGATGACCGCCGAAAAATAGAGTGAATCGCTTTCATATTAATAAATTCTAGGAGTTTCAAATGACTCATGATGTAGAACAAAGCGGAATGGATGCGATGAAAGCCCCAGTGGCCATCGGTTCAGAGCGTTACAATACTATTTTAACTTTTCTTTATCAGGAAGCCAGCTTTTTGGATAACCTGAAATTGGCTCAATGGGGTGAAACCCTCGCGACTGATTTGGTATACAACATACCAATTAGACAAACTCGCGCTAGTCGTGATAATGACAAATCAATTGTGCGCAGTTGTCAGCACATGTTGGATGACTACCGTTCTATGATGGGGCGAATAATGCGTCTGGCGGGTAATAGTGCCTGGGCGGAAGATCCTCCCTCGCGAGTAAGGCGTTTTATCACAAACGTATTGGTTTATACGACAGACAACGCTGATGAGTTTTTAGTGGTCAGCAATATGCTAGTCACTCGCAACCGGTTTGATGATGACCATTACGACCTAATTAGTGGCGTGCGAACCGATATCTTACGTGTTGATGGCGATACTTATAAGTTGGCGAGACGAGAAGTGATTATTGATCAAGCTGTTTTAGGTACACCAAACTTGGGTATTTTCCTATAAACATATGGGTATAACGCGTGCAAGCGCCAATTTGCAATCAGTAATTGCATAAGATGTTTGCAAAGCAAATTAGTTCATAAAGTTGTGTGAGAGAAAAAATGCCCGTTATTGCTGATTTGGCAGAATTGAAGCAAGGCTGGAGAATTTTGCTACTCAGTGTAATGGGTATTGCGATCAGCATAAACGCGGTGCTTCTGTACGGCTTTGGCACCTTGGTTGTTTCTTTCGAAAAGGATTTTGCTTGGGAACGAAGTGCGATTCAAATTGCGATCACATTTTTGTATGGTGGCGCAGTTATTGGCTTGCAGTTAGTAGGCTGGTTAAACCTACGATTTGGACTTAAAACGGTTACGCTTGTGTCGTTGTTGACAATGGCTATTGGATATCTTGCTTGTGTTTGGTTTATAGGAGGTTCAATTTGGACCTTATATATCGCCTTTGGTTTATTACCTATTATTGGCATGGGTGCACTGGCTGTAACGTGGACTCAACTAATCAACTTGTGGTTTTTTAAGAATCGAGGGTTAGCCTTAGCAATTGGTTTGTCTGGGACAGGGATGACCGCAGCGATAGCACCTAATGTAATGGCGTGGGGAGTTGAACAATGGGGTTGGCAAGCGCCGTTTGTCATGCTCTTTTTGGTCAATATACTTATGATTCCTATTACTCTGTTGTGGTTCAATTTACCAGATAAACAGAATGTGAGTAACTCAAGTAGTAACACTAATAAAAGTAATCAAAGTAGCGTTGCTACTTCTGAAATTATGCCTGGTATGAGCTTTTATGAGGGCTGCGTATCCCGCAAATTTTGGATTTGCAATATCGCAATGAGCTTAGTGGTAGCGTCTGTTGTGGGTATGGTTACTAATGCAGTACCTTTGCTGATGGATAGGGGCTTTTCAATTAGCGAAGCAACAATGGTTTTTAGTGCATTTGGCTTTTCGCTGATTACAGGAAGATTATTTGTTGGTTATTTGTTAGACCATATATGGCCACCTGGTGTGGCAGCAGTAAGTCTTATAATGCCTGCTTTAGGCTGTTTTATATTTTTGCAAGGTGAAGCCAGTTTAGGGATGCTTTCTGTCGCTATCGCTTTGATTGGTTTGGGAGCGGGTGCCGAATTTGACATCGCAGCTTTTCTTATTGCTCGATATTTTGGATTACGTGAGTATGGTCGTTTATTTGGCATGCATCAAAGTTTAATCACAATATCCTCGGCGTTAGCACCTTTGCTTTTTGCAGCGATGATAGCGGCAAGTGGTTCGTACACAACAATGCTGATTTTTTGTTCTATCAGCACTTTAATAGGGTCTTTAATTTTGCTTTTTTTGGGGCCTTTACCGCAGTTTACTAGACAAGCGTAATTGTTAAGGCATGTCTAATTTGTATGTTAAGAGGAATTTATATGATTAATGTTACTTTTATTGAACATGACGGAACTAAACATAAGGTTTCCGCACAAGCAGGGCAATCGGTGATGCAGGCTGCTACATTTAATCAAGTGCCGGGTATTACAGCCGATTGCGGCGGAGCATGTGCATGCGCAACGTGTCATGCATATGTTACTGCAGAATGGGTAAATAGCTTTCCAGAGAAAACCGAAGTTGAAACCGATTTGTTAGAGTGTGCGCTTGATGTACGTGAAAACAGCCGCTTAAGTTGCCAGTTGGTGTTGACGGATGCTGTCGATGGTATCGTAATTGAACTACCCGAATCTCAGTAAATTTAATTGGGTCTTTAAAAATTAGCCCTTGTTGGAGTATTTTATGTCTTTTCAAAAGGTAGTGATTATCGGAGCTGGCCACGGTGGATTTCAGCTTGCTGCAAGTTTACGTCAAAAGGGCTATCAAGGGTCAATTAAACTAATTAGTGACGAACCTGGGTTACCTTATCAAAGACCACCCCTGTCAAAAGCATATATGCAAGGTAAGCTTAGCGATCACGCAATGTTGTTTCGACCAGCTTCCTTTTACGAGACAGAAAAAGTTGAATTGATACACGATAGTGTGACCG
>LUMI01003581.1_pt1 | contig 11548 bp, 12 predicted proteins | sample 729681 | NCBI WGS metagenome assembly LUMI01 (sample SAMN03860267, study PRJNA289734) | marine metagenome | biome: seawater column; feature: ocean; material: water; isolation source: Red Sea water column Station 34 - depth 10m | place: Saudi Arabia: Red Sea | collected 2011-10-15 | depth 10 m
CTTATATTTCAGGCAAAAAAAAGCCCGCTTAACTAAGCGGGCTTTCAAAAACTATCAGAAAAACATTAGGCTAGCGTAATACGCGCAAACTTGCGTTTACCCACCTGGTATACGTTTTCACCTTTTTCAGTAATAAGTAAACGGGTATCTTCCACTTTATCGCCGTTAATTTTAACTGCGCCTTGCTTAATCATGCGCATAGCGTCAGACGTTGACCCAACAAGCTTCGCTTCTTTCAACAAATTACCAATGGCAATACCTTCATCGCTCAATGCAATTTCAAGCTCTGGCATGTCGTCAGGAATAGCATTTTTCTGGAAACGTTGAATAAAGTCCTGATGCGCGCCTTCTGCCGCTGCGTCGTCATGGAAGCGTGCAATAATTTCTTTCGCCAGCATGATTTTAATATCACGTGGGTTTTCACCGTTAGCAACACGAGATTTAAGTTCAGCTATCTCTTCAAGTGGACGGAAGCTGATAAGATCATAGTAACGCCACATCAAATCATCAGAAATAGACATCACTTTACCAAACATATCGTTTGGCGCGTCAGTGATACCGATGTAGTTGTTCAAAGACTTAGACATCTTCTGAACGCCGTCTAGACCTTCTAAAAGCGGAACCATTACAATAGATTGCTGCTTTTGGCCTTGCTCTTTTTGAAGCTCACGACCCATTAGCAAGTTAAAGCGCTGATCAGTACCACCTAATTCAACGTCTGACTCTAGCGCAACTGAATCCCAACCTTGCACTAACGGATACAGAAACTCGTGAATAGCAATTGGCTGACCGTTGTTATAACGCTTTTTAAAGTCGTCACGCTCAAGCATACGTGCAACGGTCTGACTAGCCGCAAGTTTAATCATACCTGCCGCGCCAAGGCCATCCATCCACTCTGAGTTAAAACGAATTTCCGTTTTATCTTCATCAAGGATCTTGAACACCTGTTCCTGATACGTTTTTGCGTTCTCTAATACCTGTTCTTTACTTAAAGGCTTGCGTGTTACATTTTTACCTGTAGGATCGCCAATTAGGCCAGTAAAATCGCCAATAAGAAAAACAACTTTGTGGCCTAGTTGCTGAAATGTACGCAACTTGTTGATCAACACAGTGTGACCAAGATGCAGATCAGGCGCAGTTGGATCAAAACCCGCTTTGATAGTAAGGGTTTTGCCGGATTTTAGTTTTTCAATTAAATCCTCTTCGGGGAGTATTTCATCAACGCCCCGTTTAATCTCAGCTAGCGCTGTTTGCCAATCTTTCATTTGTACGTCACACTCTTAAAAAAACTGTATATTCAATATTGGCGGGCATTTTACGCGTACAACGGAACCATTAAAAGGTTTGCGCGTCAAAAAACGGATTACAAACAGTCATGTTGTTAAACCCAACAGTTTTTAACGTGGAAATAGAGTGCTGAATTAACGGGGACTGTATTCAGTAAACTCAAGAAATAGTCTTCATGATAAGAGCTATTGGGTGTAACAATTTGCGCTAACAATATAATGAGAAAAGTTGCATTTTTAAGCAACGTATGTGAAATAGTGTTGTGCACATAACATTTCTCAGGTGGGCAGTAGTATGAGAAAGAAACTAGACGCTTCTAAAGCGCTCAATTTATTTAAAAAGTTACCGAAACAGCACAGAACTGGGTTAGCAGTAGCTAGCTTATTTCTGGGTGGGCTTATTCTTTTTCCAAGTGAACCAGTAGAAGCCAGTCGCCATCAAGAAGCACACATTCTGGATGCGGGTGTCCGCTATCCGGTGGAGCTTCATATTGCGCCGTCAACCAACGTATTTTCTGGTGAAGAAGAATCTTCATGGCAGACGTACAAGGTGCGCAGTGGCGATACATTAGCAAAACTATTTAAGCGTGCTGGCTTCACGTCGCGTGACGTATATAACGTAACGCAGGCAGGAGAGCTAACGAAAACGCTGGTTACTTTATTGCCTGGCGATGAACTTTCGTTTAAAGCAAATAAAGACGGCACATTCGCTACAACTTCGCCCAAGGTGAAATTCACTCAAGTTTTTGGAATGCCGCCAGTGAAGTAGGTTTAACCAGCAATCAAATTATGAATTTGGCTGGCATTTTCGGCTGGGATATCGACTTCGCTATTGAGATCCGATCTGGCGATACGTTTAACGTAGTATTTGAAGAGCAGTACATTGATGGTGAATTTGTCGGTTACGGCGACATCGTAGCAGCAGAATTTACCAACCAAGGCGAGCATTTTAGCGCTATTCTTCACGAAGATGGCACATACTACACGCCTGAAGGGCGCAGTATGCGTAAGAGCTTCCTGCGTGCGCCAGTGAATTTTAGATATGTAAGCTCTAACTTCACAAAAGCTCGCTTCCACCCAGTGCAAAAGCGTTGGAAAGCGCACCGCGGTACAGATTACGTTGCTGCGGTTGGTACGCCAATTATGGCTGCGGGTGACGGTAAAGTAATTAAAGCGGGATACGATAAATATAACGGTCACCATGTTTTCATTCAGCATGGCGAGAAATACACGACCAAATATCTTCACTTTAAGAAGCGTGCAGTGAAAGTGGGAGATACGGTTAAGCAAGGCCAAACCGTGGGCTATTTAGGTAGTTCAGGTATGGTTACTGGCGCCCATCTTCACTATGAGTTTTTAGTGGATGGTGTTCACCGAAACCCACGTACGGTAGAACTACCGAAGGCGCTTCCTATTGCTAAGGAAGAGAAAGAAAGATTTATGGAAATAGCCGCAATACGCCAAGAGCAGCTAGATAATAACAAGCGCATTATGCTTGCGATGCAATAGCGACGACTAGATGGCAAAATATATTGGCCTGATGTCAGGTACTAGCATGGACGGCGTCGACGCCGTCCTATGCGATATTTCACATACGTCTTGTACTACCCTCGCCGCCCATTCAATTCCTTATTCTGCCGAATTACTTACTGCACTCAATGCACTTTGTAGTGAAGGTCCTGATGAACTTAACAGTTTGGCCATCGCTGATAGACTGGTTGCTGAAACCTTTGCACAGGTCACCTTAGCGCTGCTTGAGAAAAACAACCTACATCCTTCGGATATTACGGCTATTGGCTCGCACGGCCAAACCATACGTCACCACCCAAATTCCGATGTATTGTCAGCACACTTTGCAGGATCATCCATACGCGGCTTCACCTGTCAGATAGGCGATCCTAATACCATCGCTGTTCTGTTATTGCCGACTTTAGGCGCAAAGATATAGCCCTTGGTGGTCAGGGTGCTCCCTTAGTGCCCGCTTTTCATAATGCAGTATTTGCCAGTGATGATAAACACCGGGCACTCGTTAACATTGGCGGTATAGCAAACGTTTCAATGCTTGCGCCAAAACAAGATGCTTCGCCACCTAAAGGGTTTGATACCGGACCCGGTAACACCTTGATGGATCAGTGGATAAGTCTTCATTTAAATAAAAGCTTTGATAAAGACGGAGCATGGGCTGCGTCAGGGCATTGTCACTCAGGCCTGTTAGACAGGCTCTTACTGGATGATTACTTCGCTTTGCCTGCACCCAAAAGCACTGGCAGAGAGTATTTCAATATCAATTGGTTAAGTAATGCGCTTGCCAATTACTTCCCTTCTAGGGCAGAGCTGCAAAGCGAAGAAAAGAACAATAATTTAGCCCCTAAAGACGTGCAAGCTACCCTACTTTCGCTAACAGGTAGCACTATCGCTCAGGAAATTGTGAAGCATTTTCCTAAAACAAATAGAGAAGGCGCAAAAAGCGAAGTTATAGTGTGTGGCGGTGGCGCTTTCAATAAAGCATTAATGCATAACCTGAGCAATGCGTTGAGCGATTATGTAGTAACAGACAGCCATGCTCTGGGCATCCATCCACAGCACGTTGAAGGCGCAGCATTTGCGTGGTTTGCACATGCGTATGTGAATGATATTCCAGGCAATGTGCCTGCAGTCACAGGGGCTTCGAAAGCCACGGTACTCGGAGCGTTATATAAAAAAGCATAAGGGCGACAGGCTATCACCCTCAAACGCTTTATTGGTTCTGTTTATAAAAGCAACGTCACCACCTTAACTTGCCGTAACAAATAAATTCGCCATTACCAATACTAGCGCGTAACCCACGCTATACGCTGCAAGAAGAAGCAACACGAACTTGCCGTATTTGGCGAACGTCAGGCCCTTGACCTTACTCATGGTAACAATACCTGCTGATGAGCCAATAATAAGTAACGAGCCCCCCACGCCTACTGCATACGTGAACGCCATCCACTCAGCTGTCGACATGGCAATGTCCGCTTTTAACAACGCAGCAGTTAATGGCACATTATCTATCATGGAAGACAACACCCCCATCACAAAGTTGGCCCCTGTTGAAGGCATTACGCTATATACATGTAAAAGTGCGCCCAATGCGTCAATGTGATCGAGCATACCGACAAGCAGCAACACCCCAAGGAAAAACAGAAGCGTGTCGAATTCTATTAGGCGAATATAGTCCAAGATAGGATCATCATATTTTTCTTCTCCCATAAAGGTTGCCACTAAAAACATAACCGCCATACCCGCTAAAAACGAAAGCATAGGTGGAATAGCAAAAAGCACATTGGCAATTAACGTCAGTACAATAGTGGACAGGAATATTCCCGCAATTACGTAATCAACCGGCCTAAGTTCATGACGTGTTTTTTTTATTTTAACCTCCCCCTTCATACCTATACTCAACAGTAACGCTAGAAATAGTACTGCTGTGAGTGAAGGAATAATAAGTAAGAGCAGCTGAGTTATAGTGACCTTATCATCCAAGAAAATCATAAGAGTGGTGACATCCCCGGTTATTAGCGACACGCCCCCAGAGTTCACCGCAAATACCACTAGCACGGCAAATCGCATGGTTTGGTTAAAGGGCAAACCCAAGGATAAAACCATGGCAATAGACACCAAGGTCGCTGTGATGTTGTCAGCTAGCGAGGAGAAGCAAAAACTAAAAATAGCGGTAAAGAATATGAGTTTTTTGAGGGTTATTTTTTGCGGCATGATAATGTTTAACATGTTTTCAATCATGCCTTTGCGGTTAAGGTAAGCAACGAAAGTCATTGCCGCTAAAAGGAATAACCAGAGGGTGGATATTTCGCTTATGTTTTCTATGAGGTGTTCATTGAGCTCTGCTAGGTGAGGGTCCCTATTCGCATCTATGAAAAGAAGGATCCATGCGAATGTTCCGAAAAATAATGTGGTTTTGGCTTTATTCACGTGTAGCACTTCTTCAAATACCACACCCAATAATGCCATTACCGCTATGCCAATGAGCACATAGTCCAGCATACATTTTACTCCCAAATTGTCAGGGGTGAATTATACGATTGCTGCTCATGCTTTAGCAGGTGTTCTGCGCTATACAAGGGGAAAAATCAGTTATATTCAACATGCACTAAACTGATGAAAATACGGTGAAAAAATGCTGTTAACTAATTGAGTACATTCCTCAAAAAAGTGGAATCCATAACGTATTCAATATACAAAAAAGGCCAGTGATAAAATCACTGGCCCCGTACACGTTACTTAAGAAATACTATTTAGCTATTCCCATTTCCATCTTTTTAAGGGCATCTGCGTCTATTTCGGACTGAGGCTTAGCGCTGCTCTTTTTGGCGCGCATGTCGAAGTAGCCATAGCCACCTACTAGCAAGAAGCAAATAGCTGGAACAATATATGACACAATAACACCTGCGCTATCAATAATGGCGGCTTGGAACAGCGGCATAATAGCTCCACCAAGAATGGCCATTACAAGGCCTGCTGCGCCTAGCTTAGTGTCTTCCCCCAGACCTTCAAGCGCAATGCCGTAAATCGTTGGAAACATTAGTGACAAACAGGCAGAGATAGATACCAATGCGATTACGCCTGCTAAATTAGGAGACTGTGTCATGAAGATACATAGCGCCATGGCAATCAGTGACATGATCATTAGCAGTCTTGCTGGATAGAGGTACTGCATAACCCACGTCATCACGAAACGAGAAATTAGAAATACAATCATGCTGTATTGTAAAATTTAACCACCACTCACTTCGTTGCCAGCGAAGCGCCCAACTTAACGTCTTCCACACTAGACTCAACCGATTCTTGAATTGGCGCTTTGATCAGGAAGATTGCAACCCAAACCAAAACGAGTACACATGCCATACCTACATAAGGAAGCATTACCGCATCAAGCTCAGCCCCTATCACGTTTTTAAGCTCGCTTACCGACATGGCGGCACGCTCTTGTGCAGATGCCTGATTCAGGTTTGGCAATATAAGCGTTGCAGCCAAAAACACACCTAAATTAGTACCAACGGGATTAAATGCTTGAGCTAGATTTAAACGGCGTGTCGCACTTTTTTGATTTCCCATCGCCATGACGTAAGGGTTCGCCGACGTTTCCAGAATGGATAATCCACCAGCCAATACAAAAAGTGCAGCAAGGAAAAAACCGTAAGTCATGGTTTGACTGGCTGGATAAAACAGAAATGCCCCCGCGGCCGCGCAGCCCAGTCCGGTCAATACACCTGTTTTATAAGAAAAGCGCTTGTTGATAAAAGCAGCAGGAATGGCTAAGCAAAAATACGCGCCATAATAGGCAAATTGAACCAATGCCGATTGCAAAGACGACATGGTAAATATTTTACTAAATACCTTTACCAAAGGGTCTGTCATGTTCGCAGCCACACCCCATGCAGCAAAGCAAATCGTTAACAATACAAAGGGAATCAATGTGTCTTTGGAAACCAAAGGGGCGTTGTTTTTCATAAGAACGGCCTTTCGCTTGTAAAAAATTAGTTAACCAATTTAAGCATTGCTCTTTACCTCTGTCAATAAATCAATTTGATTTACTTATTTCAAATTGCGTTAAAAATTAGACTTTATATGTAGACGACCGATAACAGACAATGCGTGACTGTTATTAAACGGATAAAACGTCCTTTGAAAATTTCTTAATAGACAATAATATAACCAAGATAGCAAGCCTCACTGAGCGCTTTCTACTCACCTTGAAATATTGCCATCGCACCTCCCCACTATTAACGAAAAACACACAAATGTAGCAAAAGAAATAAATAAACAAGGTTGATTTAATAAAAAAGGTTAGTTAGATTTCGTTCAAAACAAGCATATGTTAACGCGTTGTAACGTTAGCTAACTCTGATTTATCTCGCGTCAACAAGAAGTTAGCAACAAATGCGTAGATGTCATCAGTCACACGCTCATAACAAGCTGCGGTTGATAAACATTTTTAATTGAGAGAATAATGATGAAAACACCTACAATTACCCGTCGCTTTTCTGGATGTAAGACAGGCTTGCAAACAGCGCTCCTCGCAAGCACCGCCATTGTTGCCGCCACTGCGTCAGCATCACAAAGTAAGTTTCAAGACGCGTTTGACTTTCAAGCAAGTTATACGGGTGAGTCAGCCACCAATATTGACGGTGGTGAACGCAGAGGCAGTGCCTATGCTGGTCAGCTCTTTGTAGGTGGGGAATTAGATTTAAATACGCTAGCGGGCTGGAAAGACACCAAAATCCATATTGCCATGACAAACCGACACGGCAAAAACTTAGCCGAGCACTACATTGGGAACAGTACGTCCGTACAAGAAATCTTTGGCGGCCAAAATACCCGTCTTGCACGGTTTACGATTTCTTCCTCGTTTTTAGATGGCGATTTAGAACTGGCAATGCTGCTTGTGGGAACCCAACCTTTGTATTTAGAACCAGTAACTTTACTTGGTGGCCGGTTTCGAGTTGGGGTGGCCATGCGAAATACTGGCTTTCGCCAAAAACATATTTTCATACCGGCGTCTATGAAGATAACACCAGTCATCAAGACTTAGGCGATCACGGCTTCGATTGGGCGACTAATGAGGCTACAGGTGTTGTTGTGCCCTTCACTCTGGGCTATCAAACTACGTGGGACAATGACGAACTTCCAAGACGCTACGAAATTGGCGGTTGGTACGATGGCGCAGACTACACCGACCCAGTCTTTGATGAGGAGGGCAACTATGCGGCGCAGTCAGGCAATGATTACGCTGTTAGAAACGGTCGTTCGGGTATATTCGCACGTTTTGAACAAACTGTTACTCGTCCTAACCCACTTACGAAAGAAGGGTTAACACTATTCGGTGCCGTGCTAACCGGTACATCGGGCGAGCTGATTGAAGACTACTATATAAAAGCGGGCTTTGTATTGCGAGGCACACTGGCCTCACGCCCTGACGATACCATTGGCTTCGTATTTACCCGTCAACAGTACAGTGACGAAGCGCTAGAGGATCAGCGTATATTAAGAAGCATAAACGGCGGGGTTGGTACACCAGCAAGCAGCCAAACCATGTTAGAGCTAAGTTATGGTTATCAACTCAACGACCACGTAAGAATTCAGCCGAACGTTCACTACATTATCAACCCCGACCAATTCGCACAGCGCGACAGAGTCATGGCACTTGATGATGCGATTGTTCTAGGCCTAAGGTTCGACGTAAACCTAGCGGCTTTGATACTTTAAATCTCCCTGCAATACACTTTACAGCGCCTTCGGGCGCTTTTTTTCAAACCGATGCCATTCCCTGCCGTTGAGTTTAATTAGTTTCAAGGGCAACTTTCTACCAATCCAACTTCTCGCTATCTCTGTATTCACTACTATCTTATAGCGTTTTGAGCACCAATACGCTTAGCGCTTCAACATCAACCTATTCTACGTTGAATAAGGAATAAGAATGACAGACTCAGTACTTTTTAGCTCGTTTGATTGGGCAGAGAATACATTGCAAAACCGCATGGTATTAGCCCCTATGACGAGAGGCAGAGCAGGCGCTGATCGCATACCCAATAAAATTATGGGCGATCACTATGTACAACGCGCAGATGCAGGGCTCATTATTACTGAAGCAACGGCCATTTCAGAAGAAGGCATTGGCTGGGTTGATACCCCTGGAATTTATACCGACAAAATGGTCGAGGGCTGGCGCTCGGTGGTCAATAGAGTGCACGAGGCAGGGGGAAAAATCGTTTTGCAGCTCTGGCATACTGGACGCGCATCACACGGCGACTTCCACGATGGAAATTTACATTCACACGCCTAAAGGCAAGAAGCCCTACGAAGTGCCGAAGGCGATGACCTTTGACGATATAAAACGCACAGTACAAGACTACAAAAAAGCGGCCGTTAACGCCAAGGCAGCCGGATTCGACGGTGTGGAAGTTCATGCTGCAAATGGCTATCTCATCAATCAATTTTTGGATAGCCGCAGCAATCAGCGCACCGATAATTATGGTGGTAGTGTCGATAACCGCTACCGCTTTTTGGCCGAGGTGATGGACGCAGTATTGAGCGTGTGGGATAAAGAGCACGTTGGCGTGAGATTATCGCCAAACGGGGTGTTTAACGATATGGGGGCCGATGATTTTCGTGAAACCTTTACCTTTGTTGCCCAACAGCTAAACAAATTGGAGATAGGTTATTTACACGTAATGGATGGCTTGGCCTTTGGCTTCCATGAACGAGGCGAAGCCATGACCCTTGCTGAATTTAGAGCACTATTCGACGGTATGATCATTGGAAACTGTGGCTACAACAAAGAAGAAGCTGAGAAACGTTTATCTGACGGCGACGGTGATATGATTGTCTCGAGTCCTTTGACGATCCATCATCGTGGTACGGAGGTGGTGTTGAAGGCTACAACGATTTTGAAACCTACCGTGAGAAAAGTGGGAAAGACGCGATGACATCATTGACCTGATGTTGTTTGGGCAGAGTTTAGCGCTCTGCCCTTTTCAAAAGCGTTATTTGAAATAACACGATGCGTAATGCTAACGCGTTCTCACTATTTTAGTATGGCCTTAGTTAAACGACTTTTCCTTAGCGGCTAATACGGCAAGTTTTTCTAGACACGACATCCACGCGTAGTTGTGCTGATCGCACTCTTGCTTATTGAGAAAGCCCTGCTGAATGAGCACCAACCTGACATTCCCCTCTTCGGTCTTTTCGAAGTGAATGTCCACTGATGTCATCACCGACTCTTCCATATCATCTTCCCACGCCCAAGAGAACGACAGCTGCTCGTTCGCTAAAATAGTCACGTACTCACCAGTCAATGACATTTCAATACCGCTGGGATCCATCATCTTTATGCGATAGCGACCGCCTTCCTTGAAATCACTCATGATTTGTGTGACCGAACAATCGCCCGGTGCGAACCACTCACTAAGATATTCAGGCTCGTGAAATGCTGCAAAAACAAAGGGCAATGATGCATCTAGCGTTACATCAATTTTAAACTCGTGCATAAGGCTGCCTTAGATATTCTTTGACGTTAAAGATCTGTGTCTATCTTACCTTATAACAAAGGTTAGGCGCTCTAGCGTCATTTACCTTTGCTATAAATAAAAAATCCCGAGCCCGCGTAAGGAAAGGCCCGGGAGAAGGAGAACATCCTCAATATTTTTTATCGACAGCTCAAAGCAACTTCTTGAGCTAAAAAATGAACCTACGCACCTTTCATCAGTGAATCCATACTGGCCTTGCTGCCAAAGTGCTGTGAACTTACTCTTTCACTTACCGACAAATACAGATTGTCGATGTCGGCATTTGCCATAAACTTCTCACAAAATCCTGGAACATGAGGCTCGATAAAATGTTTGGCGGCTAGCATAAAGTGGGCAATGAGCTGTTTAACGTTGTCGGTACCCATGGCGATACGCATAGTGGTCAGTTCTATCCCTGCTTTCTTCTGCTCGTCTGAGCTGAGCTCAGAGTGAGAGGTCAGCGCCGGGCATAAAATTATCGTATTATTCTGGCCAATACTCACTTGGTGGCTGAATGCAGGCTCTAGGGCATCGAAGAACCGCACAAATACATCGCGAGGCAGGTTTGCCGGCGCCATATCAACCGTGAATAAAGTACACGGCCAGCCGTGTGTATGCTGCTTTTCACGCAAACCGGCATTACTGTGTTCAGGCAGTGCGTGACAGTTAACGCGAATTTGATCGTGGGCATTCAAAAATGCAGTAAACACTTGCGTATTGATGACCTTGGTCATCATGCGCTGCTCTAAGGTCTTCATGCCGTTTAATACATCAAAGGCCTTTTCAGAATCTAAGAACGCACCTTTAATGTAGTACACATCCCAAAACATGGTCTGTGACCAATCAACACCATTTGTTGAACTGCCTTTTGGCTGGAACATGCGGTGCCCTTCGCCAATAACTACGCCTGCTGTGGTAGCACCGCTACCACACAAATCTTTAGTGTAGCTGTGGATCACATAGTCAGGTCGTGCAGCTTTGTTTTTATGCTGAAGTGGCTGGTGCAGTACAGGTGTAGCAAGGGTGGAGTCCAACATTACCAACGCATCTTGTGCATGCGCGAATTCACAGATCCCAGGCACATCCAATACGTAACCATGTGGGTTACAAGGCGACTCTAAATACACGTGCATTTTTGCGCCATTGCTTAAGCGTGATGCATGCTCGGCTTTAGTTTGCTGCATGAAAGCTGCAAAGCGCTGCGCATCATAATCG
>LUMI01000503.1_pt1 | contig 11496 bp, 5 predicted proteins | sample 729681 | NCBI WGS metagenome assembly LUMI01 (sample SAMN03860267, study PRJNA289734) | marine metagenome | biome: seawater column; feature: ocean; material: water; isolation source: Red Sea water column Station 34 - depth 10m | place: Saudi Arabia: Red Sea | collected 2011-10-15 | depth 10 m
TAATGCCTTTAACATTATTAATTATTCGAGAAGATATTTCTTTAAGTTGATTATTTGAAAACATATAAAAATCCGCTGTCATTCCATCCACTGAAGTAATAGCTCTAAGTGAAACAGAGTAATTGTATGTTCTTTCATCACCCATAACACCTACTGATTTTACTGGTAAAAGAACAACAAAAGCTTGCCAAATTTTATTATAAAGATTTTTCTCTTTTAGATACTCTATAAAAATATGATCTGCCTCTTGAAGAATTAAGATCTTTTTTTTATCAATTACCCCAGGTATTCGGATTGCTAAACCTGGACCTGGGAAAGGATGTCTTAAAAGTAAATGTTTATCTATTTTTAATTGCCTTCCAACATTTCTTACCTCATCTTTAAATAATTCTCTTAATGGCTCCACAATTTTTAATTTCATTTTTTTTGGTAAGCCCCCAACATTATGGTGACTTTTTATTTTAGCTGTTGGACCTCCAAAAAATGGAATGCTTTCTATAATATCAGGATAAAGAGTTCCCTGTCCTATTTTTTTAGCTGCTTTATCAAAAACTTCTATAAATGTTTTGCCAATAATTTTTCTTTTTTTCTCTGGATCAGAAACATTTTTTAAATTTTTTAAAAAAATATTAGAAGCATTTATTTTAGTAAAGTTTTTGCCAAATTTTTTGGAAAATATTTTTGACACTTCGTTAGCTTCATTTTTTCTTAGAAGACCGTGATCAACAAAAATACAATAAAGATTTTTGTTAACGGCTTTGCTTAATAAATATGCAGTAACTGTGGAGTCTACACCCCCAGATAGACCACAGATTATTTTTTTATTCTTAATTTCATTTTTTAATTCTGATACTTTATTTTCAATAAATTTTTGAATTTTGAATTTATTTTTTATATTTACAATATTTAAAATAAAATTATTAATTATTTTTGAACCAAAATCTGTATGATAGACCTCAGGATGAAATTGAAGGCAATAAATTTTATTTTTATAATTTTCAATAGATGAAATAATTTTATTATTTGATAAAGATGTTATTGAAAAAAGTTTTAGTATTTTATTGATATTATCTCCATGAGACATCCATACTTTGATTTTTCGTTTGTTTATTCCTTTAAATAAAAGTGATTTTTTCTTAATATTTATAATAGTGTGACCATACTCTCTATGCGTGGAACGTTTTACTACACCTTTCAAATTTTTTGTTACTAATTGCATTCCATAGCAAATTGCTAAAACTGGTTTTTTCATTTTTAAAATTTCTTGATTTAATTTAGGAGCATTTTTGTCTAGTACTGATCTAGGTCCTCCAGATAATATAAATGCCGATGGTTTGAGTTCATTTAAAATTTTTTTCGTAATTTTATTAAAAGGATAGACAAGACAAAAGACTTCTAACTCTCTTATTCTTCTTGCTATTAATTGTGTGTATTGAGATCCATAATCTACAATTAAAATAGTTTCTAATTTACTCTTCATGCAATCTAAATCCTCTTGATATTATAAATATTTCACTTGATTCTTGTCTTGATGATTTTGGCTTAAAATACTCAACCTTATCAAAAATTTTTTTAAGCATCTTTATAATTTCTTTTTCTTCCTCTCCCTTCCAAATTTTGAATATAAATGATCCTTGTTTTTTTAATATTATTTCTAATCTGTCTATAATTTCATATATTAATTGACTTATCCTCAGGTGATCTGTTGATTGATGACCTGTTGTATAACAGGTTATATTAGTTTTTGGATTGTAATTTAAGATAACTTGAGTCCAACCTCCTGGAGAAGATCCAAGTTCTAGTATTTCTTTAGAATTTTCAATAATTTTATATTTTTGCTCAATCTCTTCTAGTTTAAACGAAGCTCGATTTATATACCCTAACTGTTTAGCTTTCTTTACAAACTGATCATTTTTTTGTCTATTAACCCAGTTTTTTGATTTCATAAAAGATAATAAAGTTAACAAAAAATTGTTTTTTAGTAACTTTAATATATATGACATGTACGATATTTAATGAAAAGATCAATATTTATAGCCTTCATAATACTTGCCGCTGTTGTTGGATGGATTGGTTCTGGTCAATTTACAAATAATGTTGTTGCGCAAGACGATGATACAGAAACTAGCACTGAAACAGAAACTTCATATTCACAAGATACAGAAAATAACGATAATAAAGATTTTACATTTTCTGTTGAAACAAAGGTATTTACTTCCAGTTTAATTGATCAATCTATTGAATTACAAGGTCAAACTATTCATAATAAAAAAATTGATGTTAAATCTGAAACATCTGGCAACATAGATAATATTGAATTTGCAAGAGGAGATAGAGTATCTCAAAATGCTGAAATGATTACAATCTCACTAGAGGATAGAAATGAAAAGCTTTCTAGTGCAAAAAAAGATTTAGAAAGACTTAATAAAGAATTAATTTTAAATGAAAAAAACAGAGATAATCTACTTAGACAAAATGTTGAAAGAATTGAATTGTATGAAATTGAATATGCATCTGCAAAACAACTTATTGATAAAGGTTTAAGTTCAAAATCAAAATTAAGTTTAGCATCTTTTAATCTTGCCAATGCTCAAGCTGATAGAGAAGATATTAAAATAAAATTTGAATCTACCTTAGCAAACCTTGAGGCTCAAATTTCAAATGTAAAATCAATTTTAAAGAACATAAAACTTGATATAGAAAAAACTACTATCAAGGCACCATTTGATGGAATTATTTCAGAAAAAATGGTTGAGGAAACTGAATTTATTTCAATTGGCACTCCCCTATTTACTATAATTGATTTAGACCCTATCAAGATTGAAGGTTATTTATCTGAATTTGATGTAAATAAAGTGAGTGTTGGTACTAAAGCTTTAATTGAAGATAGTAATGGTATTAAAAAAAATGGAATAATATCTTTTATTTCTCCATCAGCTGAAACTAGTACTAGAACATTCGAAATTACTATTGAAGCTGATAACAAAGATCTCTCTTATAAAAGTGGTATAACAACTAAAATTGTTATCAAAGGTTCAGAACTTAAAGCTCACAAAATACCACCTTCTATACTAACTTTATTAGACGATGGGACCGTAGGTGTTAAAGCTGTAGATAATGATAATAAAGTTACTTTCTATCCAACCAAAACAATTAAGGATACAATAGATGGCATGTGGGTTTCTGGATTACCTGAGACAGTAAATTTAATTGTAAGTGGTCAAGAATATATAAGTATTGGTGAAACAATAAACTAATCTAAATGAAAATTAATATTATAGACTATGCAATTAGCCATTCCCGAGTTTTCATGGGAATACTTATTTTTATAATTTTTTCAGGCGCATCTACTTATATCACAATGCCTAAAGAATCATCTCCTGATGTAAGCATACCAATAGTTTATATTTCACTAAGTCAAAATGGTATTTCTGCACAAGACTCTGAAAGGCTTTTAGTTAAACCAATTGAAGACGAAGTTAAAACTGTTGAAGGAGTAAGAGAAGTAAGATCAACAGCTTATTCAGGTGGAGGTAATGTTTTATTAGAATTTGATGCCGGATTTGATTCTGATCAAGCTATGGTTGATATTAGAGATAAAGTTGATAGAGCTAAGGGTGATCTACCTAGTGAAGCAGATGAACCAACAGTTAACGAAGTTAATATAAGTACATTTCCTATCTTATCCATTTCTTTAAGCGGAGATGTGCCTAATAGAACTCTTCAGGATTTAGCTGACATTTTGCAAGATGATATAGAAACAATTCCTAGTGTTTTAGAAGCTAAAATAGGCGGTAAAAGGAATGAGCAGGTTGACATATTAATTAATCCAACTGCAGTTGATAGCTATGGTATCAATCTTGAGAGTCTTATTAATATTGTTAGAGAAAATAATAAAATGGTATCTGCTGGTGGTCAAGACACTGGTGACGGAAGTTTTGATATTAAAGTTCCAGGTTTATACGAAACTATTGAAGATGTATTAAATACTCCTGTTAAAACTAACGGAGATTCAGTTATTACTTTCAGGGATATTGCTGAAGTTAAAAGAACATTTGAAGATAGGCAATCTTATGCAAATGTAAATGGATCTAATTCAATAACTATTGATGTTTCCAAAAGAATTGGTGAAAATATTATTAATACTATTGAAGAAGTAAAAAGAATAACTGCAATTACTGCTAAAAGTTTTCCTGAAAATGTTGAAATTTCTTTTGGCAATGATCAATCAAAAGGAATTAAAACTATGTTAAATAGTCTGCAAAACAATGTCATAGCAGCTATAATCCTTGTTTTAATTATTATTTTAGGAGCATTAGGAGTTAGGTCTGGTTTATTAGTTGGTGTATCTATTCCAGGATCGTTTTTATCAGGTTTATTAGCTCTTTCTGTAATGGGTTTTACTATTAATATAGTTGTATTATTTGCTCTAATTTTATCTGTAGGACTATTAGTCGATGGAGCAATTGTTGTTGTTGAATATGCAGATAGAAAAATGAAAGAAGGACTTGGTGTAAAAGATGCTTTCGCAAATGCATCAAAAAAAATGTCACTACCAATTATATCATCGACTGCAACTACCCTGGCAGCCTTTCTACCTTTAATATTCTGGCCTGGTATAGCTGGTGAATTTATGAAATATTTACCAATAACACTTATATGTGTTCTTATTTCTTCTTTGTTTATGGCACTACTGTTTGTCCCAGTTTTAGGATCTATTTTAAATACCGTTTCAAGAATACTTCTCCAATTTATTGTACCATTACTAATATCATTAATTTTTTACAATCTATTATCTTATGGATTTGGATTATTAAATCTTGAAAGATTTAGTTTATTTATAACAATTGGAAAATATTTACTGAGCTTCGCTTTATTTATATTTGTATTTATAAGAATTATACCAAGAGTTTATAAAATTTCAGAAAATGTAAATTCTACAGATAAATTAGTTTCTAAAAATGCAAAAATCTTATCTTCAGAATCAAATGAACCTGTTTTAAACGTAACTGGTTTTGTTGGATTTTATGCAAAAGTATTAAACTTCTTATTATTTCATCCTTTAAAGGTGATGATTAGTGCTTTAGTAATATTAGTTGCTGTAAACTACACCTATACTAAAGTTGGAGAAGGTGTAGAATTTTTCCCAGATGTTGAGCCAGATCTTGCAAAAATCGTAGTCTTTGCAAGAGGTAATCTCTCAGTTGAAGAAAAAAAAGATTATGTATCAAGAGTTGAGAATATTATTTTAAAGCTTCAATCGGAAAGACAAGAATTTAAAAATATTTATTCTTTAAGTGGAAATGTAAGTGAACAATCAGAGTCATCAGAAGACTTTATAGGATCAATAAGTTTGGAATATACAGATTGGGATAAAAGAAGAAAATCAAAAGTAATTCTTGCAGAAATTTTGGAAGCCACAAAAAGCATCAATGGGATTAAAGTAGAGTCAAGAGAACAACAAGGTGGTCCTGGTGAAGGTAAACCAATTAACATTAAATTAACCAGTGATAATAAACAACTTTTAATTGCTGAAGGAATTAAGCTTAAAAAATTTATGGATAGTTATCCAAAGTTAATGAATGTTGAAGATAATTTACCAGCACCTGGGATAGAATGGGAAATTAATGTAGATAGAAAACAAGCTTCTAAGTTTGGAGCTAACATTACATCAATTGGTAATGTAATTAAACTTGCAACAAACGGTCTTAAACTTGGTGAATATAGACCTGATGATAGTAATGAAAGTATACCACTTTATCTTCGTTATCCAAACGAAGGAAGAACATTGGATAGAATTGATAACTTAAGAGTAACTACTTCAAATGGTTTAGTTCCAATATCCAATTTTGTAGAAATTGTTCCAAATAGCAGAACAGGAAATATAATTAGAGTAGATTCAAAAAATGCTATAAATATTCAGGCAGATGTAGAGCCTGGAACTTATCCTGATGGAAAAGTAAAAGAACTTGAGTACGTATTAGGAATTTCAGATACTGCTCCGTCTTGGAGAGGAAGAACATTAGATTTGCCTCGTTATGAATTAGATAACAAAGTAAGGGCTGAACTTATTGGAGAAAATGAAGATCAAAAAGAAGCTCAAGAATTTTTAACAGGAGCTTTTGGTGTAGCTTTATTTTTAATGCTAATGATACTTCTTTTACAGTTTAATAGCTTTTACAGTGCATTCTTAATTCTTTTTGCAGTAGTAATGTCCACAGCTGGTGTGTTTATAGGTTTAATGGTAACAGCACAGCCATTTGGTATTGTTATGTCAGGAGTTGGAGTTATTGCTCTTGCTGGAATAGTTGTAAATAATAATATTATATTGATTGATACATTTGATTTTTTAAAGACTAAAACATCTAGTATAAGAGAAGCCATTATCAAAACAGGGGCACAGAGACTGAGACCAGTTTTACTTACAACAACTACAACAGTACTAGGTTTATTACCTATGGTAACAATGACAAATGTTGACTTTATATCTAGAGAAATAACAAGAGGATCACCTGATACTCAGTGGTGGGTTCAATTATCAACAGCTATAGTATTTGGACTACTTTTTGCGACATTTCTCACATTAGTTGTAACACCATCAGCATTAATGTTTAGAGAAAACATTAAGAATTGGTATAAGAATAAAATTTCTAGTTAAATTTTTTCTAATAAACATTAAATTTATGACTATTAAATCTATTACTGTCTATTGCTCATCTTCAGATAAATTAAGTAATAAATATTATCAAGATGCAGAAGAAATTAGCAAATTAATATCATCATTTAAAATAAATATTGTCTACGGTGGAGCAAAAGTTGGTATTATGGGTGTGGTTGCTAAGACAGCAAAAAAATATAAAAATAGAGTTATTGGAGTAATTCCAAATTTTTTATCTGAAAGAGAAATAATTTTTGAAAATATAGATGAATTAAAAATAGTGGATAATATGTCTGAAAGAAAAAAGTTACTATTTGAGTTAGGTGATGCGTATTTAGCATTACCAGGAGGAACAGGTACTTTAGAAGAAATAGTAGAAGTTGTATCTTGGAAAATAATGGGGATTCATAATAAGCCAATAATATTTTTTAATAAAAATAATTTCTGGGATAATCTATTTCAGCAATTTAAATTTTTTGAAGATGAAAATTTTTCAAATAAAAATTTACAAAACAGTTTTCACATTATAGATACGGTTGATCAATTAAAAAATATATTAATTAAATGGCAAAAATAAAAGTTAAAAACCCTGTAGTTGAAATGGATGGAGATGAAATGACCAGAATCATCTGGGAGTACATCAAAGAACAATTAATTTTGCCCTATCTTGATATAGATATCAAATATTTTGATCTTGGAGTGATTAAAAGAGATGAGACAAATGATCAAATCACAATAGATGCTGCCGAGGCGGTGAAAAAATATGGTGTAGGAATAAAATGTGCAACAATTACTCCTGATGAAAATCGAGTAGAGGAATTCAAATTAAAACAAATGTGGCGTTCTCCCAATGGAACAATAAGAAATATACTGGGAGGAACAATATTTAGACAGCCAATTATATGCAAAAATGTTCCAAGAATAATTACAAACTGGAATCATCCAATTGTAGTTGCTAGACATGCCTTTGGTGATCAATATAGAGCGACTGACACATTAATTAATAAACCAGGAACTCTTAAAATGGTTTTTGAACCTAAAGATGGATCTGAAGGATTTACAAAAGATGTATATGAATTTGAAAAACCTGGTGTAGCCCTATCAATGTATAATTTAGATAATTCAATTAAAGACTTTGCTAGAGCTTGTTTTAATTATGGACTTAACCTTGGTTGGCCAGTTTACCTTTCTACTAAAAATACTATTTTAAAAGTCTACGATGGAAGATTTAAAGATTTATTTCAGGATGTATTTGATACTGAATTTAAAAATAAGTTTAAAGAAAAAGACATAGTTTATGAGCATAGATTAATCGATGATATGGTGGCCTCAGCTTTAAAATGGGAAGGTAATTTTATTTGGGCTTGTAAAAATTATGATGGAGATGTTCAATCAGATTCTGTTGCTCAAGGATTTGGATCACTAGGTTTAATGACAAGTGTGTTAATGACCCCAGATGGTAAAACAGTAGAAGCTGAAGCAGCACATGGAACTGTTACAAGACATTATAGAAATCATCAGAAAGGTATAGAAACTTCAACTAATCCTATTGCATCAATCTTTGCTTGGACAAGAGGTTTAAGTTTTAGAGGAGAATTTGATGGTAATAATGAATTAATAAATTTTGCTAAAAAATTAGAAGAAACGTGTATCAAAACTGTAGAAAGTGGTGAAATGACAAAAGATCTAGCAATATTAATTAACAAAGATCAGAAATGGTTAAACACTCAAGATTTTTTAAGCGCAATAAAAAACAATTTTCAAATTAACTAATAGAGTTTAATTTATCTTCTACGTATTTTATACTTTCATTAATTTGACTAACATCTGATCCTCCTCCTTGAGCAAGATCTTTTCTACCACCCCCACCCTTGCCACCTAGAATAATCGAAATTTCTCTTATTTCTTTTGAAGCATCAAAAAGGTCTGTAATATCTTCAGTAACTCCTAGCACTATAGATAGTTTGTTATCATTATTTGAAATTATTAACGAAACACTATTTTTGTTATATTGTTTTTTTTGCTCATCAATAAATGTTTTCAAAGATTTATTAGGGTAGTCTTCAGCAATCAAGTATATGAAATTTAATTCTTTGATTTTTTTTACAACAATATTATCAATATTTTTTGATATAGACATATTTTGTTTTAATTTTTCGTGTATCTGAATTAATTCTTTAATTAACAAACCTTTGTCTTCAGATTGATTTTTAAAATTATAATCAGCATTAATCTTTTTAATTTTATTCTTTAAATCTTCAATTTGATTATCTTGGTTTTTATTTTTTTCTAATAAATTTCTTTCTATTTCTTTAATATATTTATCCACTGCAACATTAGATACAGCCTCTATTCTTCTTATTCCAGACGCAACACTAGATTGATTAGTTATTTTAAATTTACTTATTTCCCCTAATTTAACAACATGAGTTCCTCCGCATAATTCTTTTGAAAAGAATGATTCATTTTCTTGACCCATTGTTACTACTCTTACTTCATCGCTATATTTTTCTCCAAACAATGCCATCGCACCTTCTTCAATAGCTTTTTTTTGATCCACAATTTTTATTTCAACAATTCCATTTTTTTGAATTTGATCATTTACAATTTCTTCAATATTCATGAGTTGATCTTTTTCAATTGGATTATTGTGACTAAAATCAAATCTAAGTTTTTCTGAATTTACAAATGAGCCCTTCTGCGTGACATGCTTGCCTAGTATTTTTCTTAGAGCAGCATGTAATAAATGAGTTGAAGAATGATTATATTTAATAAAATCTCTATTCAATGTATTAATGCTTGCTTTAATGGTATCTTCAATTTCGCATTCACCACTAATTACTTTACCTTTGTGAAGAAAATAGTTTCCAAATATTTTTGTAGTATTCATAACTTCAAACTTAAAGTTATCATTTTCAAAAAAACCCTGATCTCCCACCTGACCACCACTTTCTCCATAAAAAGGTGTTTGATTTAATATTATAATTGCTTCTTGATCTTTTTTAATTTTATCTACTGACTTACTTTCTGATATGATTGAAATTATTTTACAATCAGCTTCCATATCAGAATATCCTAAAAATTCTGTTGGATCTATTTTAGAAGTTATTTCAAACCAAATGCCTTCATCCTCGATGTCTCCTGTACCTTTCCAACTTTGTCTTGCTCTTTCCTTTTGATCTAACATTTTTTGTTCAAATGTTTTTATATCGACTTCAATATTTTTACTTTTCAAATAATCTTGTGTTAAATCTAAGGGAAATCCATAGGTGTCGTATAATTTAAATGCTACTTCTCCATTAAATATATTTGTTGAGTTAGAAATTTCCTCATCTAAAATTTTTATTCCTTTTTCAACAGTTTCCTTGAATTTAGTTTCTTCATTCATTAATGTATTAGTGATCAGATCTTTTGCTCTATCTAATTCAGGATATGAATTTTTAATTCCATCTAAAAAAATAGGGAATAGCTTATGAAATACAGGCTCTTTATTACCTAAAGAATGAGCGTGTCGCATTCCCCTTCTCATTATTCTTCGTAAGACGTATCCTCTACCTTCATTTGAAGGCATTACTCCATCAGCAATTAAAAAAGAGGAAGATTTTAAGTGATCTGCAATTACTCTGTGACTAGGATTTGTTATTGAACTTTCATCACCACATAGTTTTGTTGATTCATTTATAATTGGTTGAAATAAATCTGTTGAATAATTATCGTTAGAACCATCTAGAAGAGCTGTCATTCTCTCTAATCCCATTCCAGTATCAATGGAGGGTTTTGGTAGATTTATTCTCTCAGATTTAGATATTTGCTCATATTGCATAAATACTAAATTCCATATTTCTATAAATCTATCACCATCTTCGTTTGGAGAACCTGGAGGGCCTCCTTCGTATTTATCACCATGATCATAAAATATTTCAGAACATGGACCGCAAGGACCAGTTTCACCCATTGACCAAAAATTATCAGATGTACTAATTTTAATAATTTTATTTTCAGACAAACCAGCTATTTTTTTCCATAAATCAAAAGCTTCCTGATCATCAGAATAAACAGTTACTAATAATCTATCTTTATTTATTGCATATTCATTAGTAATTAGATTCCAAGCTAGTTCTATGGCCAACTCTTTAAAATAATCTCCAAAAGAGAAATTACCTAACATTTCAAAAAAAGTATGGTGTCTTGTCGTATATCCTACATTTTCTAAATCATTATGCTTACCGCCTGCTCTTACACATTTTTGAGCTGTAGTCGCTCTGTTGTAATCTCTAGTCTCTTTACCTGTAAAAATATTTTTAAATTGCACCATTCCAGAATTAGCAAACATTAGGGTAGGATCATTATCTGGTACTAGAGAGCTAGAATGAATAACCTCATGTCCATTTTTTTTAAAATAATTGAGAAATGTTGACCTAATCTGATTTGAATTCATGAAAAGGTATTATAACTTGAAAACTCTATTGTCTAAATAAAAAAGCGCCTATTTTGAAATAGGCGCTAAACAAAAATAATATTTACTATTCTTTTATTTCTTCAGCTTCTTTAGCTTCTTTTTCTTTTTCTTTATTCTCTACTTTTCCTTCCATCATAGCTTTTTCAACTATTCCAGCATTTTGTAGAATTTGATTTTCTATTTCTTTAGCTATAGTAGGATTATCATTAAGAAAGTTTTTAACGTTTTCTCTACCTTGTCCTATTTTAGTATTTTTGTAAGCAAACCATGATCCAGATTTATCAATAATTTCTGCTTTAACACCTAAATCAACTAATTCGCCTAATTTAGATATACCCTCTCCGTACATTATATCAAATTCAACAACTTTGAATGGAGG
>LUMI01000705.1_pt1 | contig 11450 bp, 12 predicted proteins | sample 729681 | NCBI WGS metagenome assembly LUMI01 (sample SAMN03860267, study PRJNA289734) | marine metagenome | biome: seawater column; feature: ocean; material: water; isolation source: Red Sea water column Station 34 - depth 10m | place: Saudi Arabia: Red Sea | collected 2011-10-15 | depth 10 m
TGGTTGAATCTTACCAAGAAATAGCCCATAGACTTGGCGTAAACTTAACTTAAACCTTTATTTATTTCTTCCAATATCTCGCTGCCAGGACAAAGTTCATCTTGTTCCAGAGTGTTAAGAGGTTTATCAGGCAAGTCCATTATTTCAGTTAAAGGCTTGCATTTATTGTCTACATAAAGCAATCCGGTAATAATTTTTCCTTCTTTATTTTTTTCCCTAATTAACTCCAGAGATTTTCCAGCATCCGTGGGATCAAAATTATGATCTGTTTTTTCTAATGACAGTCTTGAACCATCATGAAGCTTTACTTCTACACTAGAACCATCATCGTAATTAGTCTTAATTTCCTCTCCTAGGGGTACAAAATCTGTTTTGCCCATAGCTTCGTTGTGATTTCGAATGTAATCGTAACTTTTAGTTGAAGAATCATGATTATTGAAGGTCACACAAGGACTAATAATATCTAAGAGCGCAAAACCTTTATGTTGAATTGCACCCATAATTAAAGGAACCAACTGATCTCTATCTCCTGAAAAGCTTCTAGCCACATATGATGCTCCCATCTGAATTGCCATTGAAGTAAGATCAATTGGCGGGAATAAATTATCTTCTCCATATTTATTTTTAGATTCAAGGTCATTTGTTGCGGAAAATTGTCCTTTTGTTAAACCATATGTTCCATTATTTTCAACGAAATACACCATATTCACTTGCCTTCTTATTGCATGAATAAATTGACCTATACCAATTGAAGCACTATCTCCATCTCCCGATACTCCCAAATAAAGGAGATCTTCATTAGCGCAATTTGCTCCTGTTGCTATAGAAGGCATCCTTCCATGAACAGAATTAAATCCATGAGAGGCATTTAAAAAGTATGCAGGAGCTTTTGAAGAACAACCAATTCCAGACAATTTAGCTACTTTGTATGCTTCTATATTTAACCTAAAACAGGCTTCAATGATGCAAGCGCTTATTGAATCATGGCCACATCCAGCACATAGCGTAGAAACGCCACCTTCATAATCTCTTCTAGTGAGACCTAACTTATTTTTTTCTAAATTGGGGTGTTTATTTATTGGTTTAAAGTAACTCATGTGATTAATGCCTGTTGTGATTCTCTTTCATATATTTTCTTAGCAATAAATTTTGCCTGAATTGGATCGCCGTTGAACCACACTAGCGATCTAAGTTTTTCTGCTGAAATTCCTCCTTCTGCCATTATTAAGGTTCTCATTTGACTATCCCTGTTTTGTTCAATCACATAGATAAGGTCATGATTTTCGATAAATTCCCATACATCTAAATTGAAAGGGAAAGATCTAATTCTCATTAGATCTACCTCAATGTTATTTTCATTGAGAATATCTTTAGCCTCATACATTGCTGCAGATGTACTTCCATAAAAAATTACTCCAGAACTTCCTTGTTTTTCAGAAAGATTAATAATTGGATCGGGAACTAATTCAGACGCAGTCCTAAACTTTTTAACCAGTCTTGTTAAAGTTTGCTCATTGATATCTCCATTTTCGGTATACCTAGCATATTCATCATGTGATGTTCCTCTTGTAAAGAATGCTCCCTTCTCAGGGTGGGTTCCAGGATAGGTTCTATAGCAAATACCATCGTCATCAATATCTAAATATCTCCCAAAATTATCTATCTTATCTAAATCTTCAGCCTTAAGAACTTTTCCTCTGTCATATTTCTGTTCATCATCCCACTCAAATTTATCTGTAACCCAATCATTCATTCCAATATCTAAATCACTAATTACAAATACAGGAGTTTGTAATCTTTCTGCTAAATTAAAAGCTTCAGCAGAAAATTCAAAACACTCCTGAGGATCTTCTGGAAATAAAAGCACATGTTTAGTGTCACCATGTGAAGCATAAGCACAAGAAAGGATATCGGATTGTTGAGTTCTGGTTGGCATTCCAGTTGAAGGCCCACCTCTTTGAATATTGAAAATAACAAGAGGTACTTCTGCAAAATAAGCTAAACCTAAAAATTCACTCATTAAGGAAATGCCAGGGCCGCTTGTTGCAGTGAAGCCTCTTGCACCATTCCAATTTGCACCTATGGCCATTCCAACTGCAGCTAATTCATCTTCTGCTTGAACACTTATATAATTGTTTTTACCTGTCTGAGGATCAACCCTATATTTTGAGGCGTATTTTTCAAAGCCTTCAGCAACAGAGGTTGATGGTGTAATTGGATACCAAGAGCAAAATGTAGCTCCCCCATAGACCGCTCCTAATCCACATGCGTCATTTCCAGAAACAAGTATCTTATTTTTAAGCTTATCTTCTCTTTTAACTTTAATTCCTAGGGGATAAGGTAAATTCTTTAAAACGTAATCTCTTCCAATATTTAAGGCTTTTATATTTGGTTCGATCAGTGCAGGCTTGCTTACAAACTGTTCTGAAATTAATTTCTCAAGAACTTCATATTCAATTTCCAAAAGAGGCGATAATGCTCCTACATAGGCAATATTTTTAAATAATGCCCTTTGTTTGGCGTTGGTAAAGGAATCTACACAAAGTTGCGTTAAAGGTATTTCGATAACAGTGATGTCATCCCTATTAAAATTTCTTTTCCAAGTAGAATCATATAAAAGGTAACCACCTTCTGAAATTTCCTCAACGTCTTGAGAATAAGTTTGGGGATTCATAGCAACAGCAATATCTACACCGCCTCTACTTCCTAAGTATCCTTTATTATTTACTCTGACTTCAAACCAAGTAGGCAAACCTTGGATATTTGAAGGAAAAATATTTTTTGGACTAATAGGTATGCCCATCCTAAAGATAGATTTAGCAAACATTTGGTTAGCACTTGCAGAACCTGTTCCATTTACATTTGCAAATTTAATGACAAAGTCATTAAGCGAATTAATGGGATCAACTTTTACAGGATTTTCCACTAAGCAACTTCCTTGGCTTTAACTCTACCTTTGTTCAAGTTATGCGCTTCGATATAATTATTTTTTTGAATGTCCCAGGCTCCAGTCGGACACCTTTCTGCACAAAGTCCACAATGAACGCACATGTCCTCATCTTTGATCATGACTCTTCCAGTGGCTAGTTTTCCTGAAACATAAAGATCCTGATCTAAATTCAAAGCCGGCACTCTAAGTTTTTCTCTAACCTTTTCTTCAGTATCATTTGTAGTGAATGTAATACAATCTGTAGGACATATATCAACACAAGCATCACACTCTATACAAAGCTTCTCTTGAAAAACTGTCTGCATATCGCAATTCAGACACCTCTGTGCCTCATCGAGTGCGAGTTTCTCATCAAAGCCTAACTCAACTTCCATTTTAAGATCATTAAGTGCTTGTTTTAAATCTGCATGAGGAACTTCCAGACGAGCTTCTTGTGAAACGTCGTTATCATACGACCATTCATGAATTCCCATTTTTTGACTTACTAAATTTGTAAGAGGTGGAGGCCTATCGAATAAATCAACTTCACTACAAAAATTATCTATGGAAATTGCAGCTTGATGGCCGTGCGCTACAGCCCATATGATATTTTCAGGACCCCAGGCAGCATCACCACCAAAAAAGACTTTTGGATGGGAAGACTGCATTGTAGTTTTGTCAACAATAGGACAATCCCATTCATTAAAATCAATTCCGATATTTTTTTCTATCCATGGAAAAGCATTATCTTGACCAATTGCCAAAAGAACGTCGTCGCACTCAATAATTATTTCTTCGCCAGTAGGAATCAGCTTTCTTTTGCCATCGGTATATTGAGCTTCCATTTTTTCAAATTTCATTCCCTTAAGCTTGCCTTCATCATCTAGTAAAAATTCTTTTGGAGAAGTGTTATCTAAAATAGGAATTCCCTCATCAATAGCTTCTTCTAACTCCCAATCAGATGCTTTCATGTCTGATTTTGGACTTCTAACAGTCACCTTAACGTCATCTGCTCCTAATCTAATGGCTGTCCTACAACAATCCATAGCAGTATTTCCACCACCAATGACAATTACTTTCTTACCTATTGATTTGGTATGTTCGAAAGCAATACTAGTTAACCAATCGATTCCAATATGAATATTTTCACTAGCTTCTTTTCTGCCAGGTATTTCAAGATCTTTACCCTTAGGAGCTCCTGTGCCAACGAATACAGCATCAAAAGAATCAATGACTTTTTCCAGGCTATCAATGTAAGAATTAGTTTTAAGTTCAGCTCCCATTTTTATTATTCTATAAACCTCTTCGTCTAATACTTCTGCAGGAAGCCTAAATGACGGAATATTAGTTCTCATTAATCCACCAGGTTTATTATCTTTCTCAAAAATAGTAACTTCATATCCGAGGGGTAATAAGTCTCTGGCCACTGTCAAGGAAGCAGGACCTGCACCAATAAGGCCAATTTTTTTACCATTTTTAACTTTTGGAATATCAGGGAGATAAGGATCAATGTCATTCTTATAATCATAAGTGACCCTCTTTAATCTACAGATAGCTACTGGCTTATCGTGAGTTCTCCCTCTACGACATGCAGGTTCACATGGCCTATCACATGTTCTTCCAAGTATTCCTGGAAATACGTTAGATTCCCAGTTAAGCATGTAAGCATCATCGTATTTTTTTTGAGCAATCAGACGAATATATTCAGGAACATTGGTGTGAGCAGGACATGCATATTGGCAATCAACTACCTTATGAAAATATTGCGGATCAGAAATATCAGTTTTTTGCATGTGCTCAGTTCCTCGAAGCACGATGCCTTTATCATCTGCATTAACTTTCCTTATTTGAAATTCAGTTTTGAATTCTTCAATAATTTTATCTCTAATAGGAATGGCCTTATCTAAATCTTTCTCACCAGTAGTTCTTCTTAGATCATAGCCTAATTCACTTCTTAGAGACAAAGGTACAGCAAGTTTCACCCACCATACATTGTTTCTTTTAAATAAATATTTTTTATCAGACATTTAAAGTGTACCTTATCTTCATCTCACAGCGCTATTTATAAAGAATTATAGTATTTTTGATTAAAAGGTACAATACTAAGTAATATGTTTATGAAATGTTAGCTTTTAATTAAATGTACCTTTTTAGATTATTGTTTTCGTGGTACCATTCACGCGAAAATTTGATGAAATGAATACTTATTATTTTGATTATGCTTCTACTACTCCAGTTGATTCATTGGTGGTAGATAAAATGAAAGAATGTTTATCAGTCGACGGAGCCTTTGGTAACTCTGGATCTAGATCACATGTTTTTGGCTGGAAAGCTGAAGAATTGGTTGAGGAGGCTCGAGGAAATGTTGCTAATTTAATTAACTGTGATCCCAGAGAAATAATTTGGACTTCTGGAGCTACTGAATCAGATAACTTAGCAATCAAAGGTGCAGCATATTTTTACTCTGATAAAGGCAAACACATTATTACTTCTAAAATTGAACACAAAGCCGTTTTAGATGTATGTAGACAACTTGAAAGCGAATCTTATGAAGTTACTTATTTAGAGCCAAACAATGACGGAATTATTACGCCTGAGTCTGTTGAGGCGGCTCTAAGAGAGGATACCGTTTTAGTTTCTTTGATGCACATCAATAATGAAATAGGCGTTATAAACGACATTGAGGCCATAGGAAAAATTGTAAAACAAAATGGGAGTATTTTTCACGTTGATGCAGCTCAAAGCGCAGGGAAGATTCCAATTGATATTGAGAATTTAGAAGTTGATTTAATGTCATTTTCTGCTCATAAAATATATGGTCCTAAGGGGATTGGAGCGTTATACATCAGAAGGAAGCCTAGGGTACGTCTGCAACCTTTATTCCATGGTGGGGGCCAAGAAAGAGGTATTAGGGCAGGAACTCTCCCAACTCATCAGATTGTTGGAATGGGCGAAGCTTTTAAGCTTGCCAAAGAAAAAATGTCAGAAGATTTTAAAAATCTTTCTAAATACAGAGATATTTTATGGAACGGATTAAAAGACATGGAAGAAGTTTATATAAATGGAGCGATTGATAATACATTTCCAGGTATTTTTAATATGTCATTTAACTTTGTTGAAGGCGAGTCTCTAATAATGGCATTAAAAAATATTGCAGTTTCATCTGGCTCTGCTTGTACTTCTGCCAGTCTTGAACCTTCTTATGTTTTAAGAGCCTTAGGAAGAAAAGATGAACTTGCTCATAGCTCGATACGATTCTCTTTTGGAAGGTTCACAAAAGAACAAGAGGTCAAAGAGACTGTAGAGCTTGTGAAAGATTCTGTTAACAAACTTAGAGAAATCTCTCCGCTATGGGAAATGTATCAAGATGGCGTAGATTTAGATAAAATAGAGTGGGCATAATTTGAAAATTTTAACTGCGAGGAACTAATGGCTTATTCACAGAAAGTAGTAGATAAATTCGAACAAACACTAAAAAACCCCAAAGAAGCAAGTGTGGGAAGATGGAAGCCTGGAGACAAAGACTTTCACAGAGTTGGTACAGGCATAGTTGGCGCTCCTGCTTGTGGAGACGTGATGAAGCTTCAAATTAAATGTGAAAACATAGATGGTACTAATAAAATTGTTGATGCCAAGTTCAAGACTTATGGTTGTGGTTCAGCGATTGCCTCAAGCGGAGAGCTTATTGATATGCTTAAAGGAAAAACTCTAGAAGAGGCTCAAAACATCTCAAATCAAGAAATCGTGGATATTCTTGAATTACCCGCTATAAAAATTCATTGTAGTGTCCTTGCTGAAGAAGCTATCCATAGGGCGATAGATGACTTCAAAAGCAGAAGAAATAATGACTAATGCCAAAAATCAAAGTATTGCCGCATGCTGAAATATGTCCTCAAGGCGCAGAATTTGAAGCAGAGTCAGGTATCTCTGTTTGTGAAAATCTTCTTAATCAAGATATAGATCTAGAACATGCTTGTGAACTCTCATGTGCTTGTACTACTTGTCATGTTGTCTTTACAGAAGGTTTTAATTCCTTAAATGATTCTTCAGATGATGAGGAGGATCTATTAGATAAAGCCTGGGGTTTGGAGCCAAGATCAAGATTAAGTTGTCAGACAATAGTAGAAGACACTGATTTGGAAATTCAAATTCCTAAATACACAATAAATATGGTTTCTGAAAATCACCCAAAGTCTACTAAGACCTCAACTAAAGAAATTTCTTCAAAAGATTTTGATATTTCTAATACTGCTGCCAATCATTTAACTGAAATGATCAAAGCAAATAATTCATATGGCGTTCGAATATCTTTAAAAGATTCGGGCTGCTCAGGCTTTGCGTATCAACTTGATTTAATTGATGAAAAAGACAAAAACGATCTCGCCGGTCTAGTAAATGGAGTAAATTTATTTATTCACGATAAGAGTTTTGTATTTCTTAAAGGCACTAAACTTGATTTCGTTAAAAAAAACTTAAACCAAGAACTGGTTTTTTTGAATCCAAACGTTTCAGCTGAATGCGGTTGCGGTGAAAGTTTTAATTTTGACAACGAGCTTGTAAAAGATTTATCTAACAACTAAATACAATGGATTGGTCAGATACCTATGACATCGTAGATAGTCTCTGTGAAAAATATCCAAATGAAGAGCCTGAAAAGTTGCTTTTTTTGGATCTAATGAATATGGTTACGTCTCTTGAAGGGTTTGAAGGAAAGAAAGAGAACTGTAACGAAAGAATTTTGGAAGCCATTCAGGCTATCTGGATAGAGGAGAAAGATTAATGTCAGAAAAAACCTTATGCATAATTAAACCAGATGCAGTGGAAAATAATTTTGTAGATCAAATAAATGAAATGATTGAATCAAAGGGATTGAGTATTTTAAAAAGCAAAAAAACTAATATTTCTTCTGAAATTGCTAAGCAATTTTATGCAGAGCATTCGGAAAAACCATTTTTCAATGAACTTGTGGATTTTATAACCTCAGGACCTGCGGTTGTCCAAATTCTTGAAGGTGATGCATGCATAACAAGCTACAGAAGTTTAATGGGGGCAACCAATCCGGAAGAAGCTGAAGAGGGAACTATTAGAAAGAAATTTGCTGAGTCAATTTCTAAAAATGCGGTACATGGTTCAGACTCACCAGAATCTGCAGACAGAGAAATTGAAATAATGTCTGCTTTGTTTTAGTTTAAGGTTATGGAAAGCTGGAACGAACAGCTAAAGACTAAAATTCTTGAATCTGAATTTTCGATAAAAGAAATATCAGATAAAACAAAAATTCCCACAAAATTCATTGAGGCAATTCAGAAAGCTGATGTTAAGAGTCTCCCAGCTTAAATTCTTGCCAAATCTCAAATTAGATTCAAAGTTTAATTTTCAAAATCTCTTGAATAATTTAAATGTTCCGAGCGTCAGTAACTCTTACCTTAAATATGGAGGTATTTTATTTATTTCTATTATTTTATTGTTCTTGATGTTTGATATTACAGACGATGAGGAAATTTATTTATTAGACAATCTAGAAAAGGAGAACGACTCAGAATCCTTGGAAATTGAAAATCAAGATTTTTTGCTCAGTTCTTCTGAAGAAGTATTATTAAATGAGAACCCAATTAATAATGACTCATTTTCAAATGGGGAAATCATAGATGATGTGAGTCCAAAAGATTTAATCAGAAAGATTGAAATTATTATTGAAGGAGAAAGTTGGGTAGTAGTTTTTGATAAAAATGAAAGGCTTCTATATGAATTGATGCAAACTGGAAGTTATGAGCTTTCAGGAATATCTCCGCTGAGGTTTAAAATAGGCTATGCTCCTGCAACAAATTTATATATCGATGATCAAAAAATTAGTTTTTCTAGAGCAATTAAGGGTGCAAGCAACTATGCTCATTTTTGGGTAAACGAGGTAAATAAAGTTGAGTCAATTAGAGATTAAACGAAGAAAAAGCAGACTGATTCACGTTGGAAACGTTCCTGTTGGAGGAGACTCAGATATAACAGTTCAGAGTATGACTAATACTTTAACAACTGATACAAAAAAAACTTTAGAACAAATCAAAGAGCTAGAAAAAGTTGGAGCAGATTTAATAAGAGTTTCTGTTCCTGACGAAGATTCTGTAAAAGCCTTTGGAAAAATAAAAGAACAAGCGAATGTTCCATTGATTGCTGATATTCACTTTGATTACAAGATTGCCATTCAGGTAGCGGAACAAGGTGCAGATTGTTTGAGAATAAATCCTGGAAATATTGGTAACGAAAAAAAAGTAAAAGAAGTTATTGCGTGTGCATCTCATCATAATATTCCGATTAGGATCGGAGTAAATGCAGGCTCTCTTGAAAAAAAGTTGCAAAAAAAATACGGAGAACCAAATGCTGATGCATTAGTGGAATCGGCTATGAATCATGTAAATATTTTAAAGAAACAAAATTTTGAAAATTTTAAACTCAGCATCAAAGCCTCTGATATCTTTATGATGACAGAAAGTTACAGAAAAATTAGTTCCTTGATCGACCAACCTCTACATTTAGGCTTGACGGAAGCCGGCGGACAAAGGAGTGGAACTATCAAATCATCTATAGCAATTGGACAACTTCTTTCAGAAGGTATTGGCGATACTATAAGAGTATCTTTAGCATCAAACCCATGCGAAGAAATCAAAGTTGGATTCGATATTTTACGGTCATTAAAATTAAGAAAGAAGGGTATAAATTTCATCGCATGTCCAAGTTGCGCAAGACAAAACTTTGATGTCATAAAAACCATGAATGAACTTGAATCTAGACTTGAAGATGTAACAGAAAATATAGATGTTGCGGTTATTGGTTGTTATGTAAATGGACCTGGAGAATCTAAAGCAGCAGATGTTGGTTTAACTGGAGCTTCACCAAATAATCTTGTATACGTAGATGGAAAGGCAGATCATAAACTCTCAAATAAAGACCTCGTCGACTCTCTTGAGAAATTAATAAGGAAGAAAGCAAAAAAAGTTAAACAATCCAAAAGTAAGCTTTCCATTAAAGAGGTCTAAAAATCATGAAAAAGATTTCAAAGTTGCGAGGAATGCAAGATACAGATCCTTTTGAAACAACCAAAATTAATTTTGTGGAAAACAGCTTTAACGAAATTTCCAAAAGTTATGGCTATCAAGAGGTGAGATTCCCAATCATAGAAAGCACAGATTTATTCAAAAGATCCGTTGGAGATCAATCGGATATTGTTAATAAAGAAATGTTTACTTTTGAAAGTAAAAGTGGGAAATCGATGACGCTGAGACCAGAAGGTACAGCTGGATGTATGCGAATGGCTATAGAGACTGGATTACTTGATGCTGGCCAACAAAGATTGTCTTATAAAGGTCCAATGTTCCGATACGAACGTCCACAAAAAGGCCGATCTCGCCAATTTCAACAACTTAGTTTGGAGGCATATGGTTTCAATGATTATTCTATCGATTTAGAAATGCTCGAGATATCAAATATTCTTTTTGAAGAACTCTCAGTAAAAAAAGAAATGACCTTGGAGATTAATTCTATTGGCTCCCAAAAAGATCAACAAGAATATTCCCAAAAGTTAAAAGATTATTTTTCAAAATATAAAAAAGATCTAGATGAGGATAGTCTAAAAAGACTAGAAAAAAATCCCTTGAGAATTTTAGATTCAAAAAATAAAGATTTAGAAAACCTCATTCAAGAGGCCCCAAAGATAGATCAATCAATTTCAAAGGAATCTCAAGATAAATTTTCTTTAATAAAAAACTATCTAGAGGATTTAGAAATTCAATACAAAGAAAATCCCCTTTTGGTCAGAGGATTGGATTATTACAACGATTTAGTTTTTGAATGGAAATCAAATTCAATTGGGTCTCAAGATACCATTTGTGGAGGAGGAAGATATGATTCTTTATCTAAAATTATTGGCGGAAGAGAGACCAATGCTATTGGCTTATCAATAGGCCTTGAAAGACTATGTTTGTTAATTGAAGATTCAACTATAAAAGATACAAAATCATTACTAATAGTATCTCTTGAAGACTCTTTTTTTCTAGATGGAATGAAACTAGCTTCGTCTCTAAGAAAGAAATTACAAAACTTTTCAATTCAATTTTCTGGAAAAGAAAAAAATTTAAAAGCCCTCTTAAAAAAAGCAAACAAAAAAAATACTGATTTCATGGTTATAATTGGCCGGGAAGAGATTAAAAATAATTCCTTTACCTTAAAAAAACTTTCAATGAATCAAGAAATGAAAATCGATAATTTTGATTCTTTATTAAAAAATCTGAAATAAATTAAATGAATTTTCTTAATAAAATCTATGCATGGATTCTTAAAAATTATATTAAGGTAATTTCATTTCTTCTTGTTATAGGTTTAGCCTATGGCACATATCTTTATTTCTATTTTATTGCTCAAAAAAAAGATCAAGAGGCAGGAGATTTATTTCTAAACTTTTATAATTCTTATTCGACCTCAGACTTCAATGAGCAAGAATATGAAATTTCTATAGATGAAATTTCTAAAA
>LUMI01001116.1_pt1 | contig 11443 bp, 8 predicted proteins | sample 729681 | NCBI WGS metagenome assembly LUMI01 (sample SAMN03860267, study PRJNA289734) | marine metagenome | biome: seawater column; feature: ocean; material: water; isolation source: Red Sea water column Station 34 - depth 10m | place: Saudi Arabia: Red Sea | collected 2011-10-15 | depth 10 m
GCTGGTCAAATATCAGGAGTGTCACCACAAAGAGAAGGTGCAGTTCAACAATATGAGTATGTAGGAAATGTGCAACGTAGTGTTGTACAATCTTCTATGGCTACACAAGGTTGGTTTTTTCAACATACAGAGGTTAAAAAAGGCGTTTTAGAGCGTTTATGTAATCTTATGAAGATTTGTTGGTCAGAAGGTAAAAAAGCTTCTTACATCTTAGGAGATGGTGGTTTTAAATTTTTATCTGTCTTACCTGAAATAGCGCTTAATGATTATGGAGTATTTTTGGGTGATGCTGGTAAAGATGATGCTATGAAGCAAATGGTTCAACAAATGTCGCAATCTGCATTACAAAGTGGTACTCTTACAATGTTAGATGCAATTAAAGTTCTTAAAGCAGAAAGTCTTAATGAAGCTGAAACTATTTTAGAAAGAGGTATGGACACAATGAAAAAAATGCAAGAAGCACAACAACAACAAGCTATGCAACAGCAACAAGCGTCTATGCAACAAGCTCAACAAGCTCAACAACTTGAACAAGAACGTAAAGATAAAGAGCTACAAAATAAAGTTAATATAGCACATATAGAAGCAGACAGTAGAGTTCAAGTTGCAGAAATAAATAATGATGCAAAACTTAAGTCTGACAACTTAAAAGAAAAAACAAAACTTAATGTTGAGGCAGTTAGAGGGGAAATGAATAAACAACAAACTGAAGCTCAACAAAATTAAATTATTAAATTAATTATATTTGTAAAATTAAAATTAAAGCAAAATGGCAGAGGAAAGCAATTTAATTGAGCAGGCATCTAACACAGAAAATGGTTTTGATGCAAATGCATTTATTAGTTCAGAAACAGCAAAAGAAATAGACAGTATTGAAGAGAGTACACCTGAACAAGAGGTACAAACAGAAGATACCAATCAACAAGAAGCTGAAGCGTCAGGACAAACTGATGAAACAGAAGAAAGCTCTAATGAGGATTTTAACTGGGACAGCATTGAAGTTGAGTCGAAGTCTGAAGAAAACAATACAGATGAAAAGCCAAAAGACGAAGACTGGGATTCAGTAGAGTCTAATTCTGGTTCTTTCGATTGGAATGAGCTTGGCACTGAGTTAAATATAAATGCAAGCTCTAAAGAAGAATTTGTACAGCAAGTTAAAAATATGATTGAAAATCCTGTACAGGATAATGACACTATTGAAAACTTGCAAGAATATTTAAAAGGGTCTGATGAGGAGTTGGTAATTGCAGATATGAAAGCAAGCAACTATGATGAAGACTATGTAGCAGATACAATAGCAAGACTTAAAGATTCAGGATTGCTTAAAAGAGAAGCTACACAAATAAGAATGCAGTTGCAAAACTACATTCAAAAAGAAAGAACGAAGCTTAGAGAAAATCAAGCTAATGAAGAAAGAGAAGCTCAACAACAACAGGTTGAGGCAAGAAAAGGTTTACAAAAACACATTAAATCAAAAGATGAATTTTTTGGTGGTAAAGTAAGCGAACAAGAAAAGAGAAACTTATATAACTATATTACAACTGGAGATTTTTCTCAAGAAATATTTGATACTCATGCCAATGTTGCGGAGGCTGCATTTCTTTGGAAAAACAAAGACAAGATTTTCAAGATGATTAAAACGCAAGGCGTTGAACAAGGAAAGTCTAAAATTCTAGAAGGAATTACATCTCCAAGCAAGAATACAAGAAGTTCAAATTCATTTACAAAAAAATCAGATGGATTTGACCCAAATGCTTTCTTACGTAAATAGTAGTATAATTTTTATAAACTATTATTTAATTAAAAAATTTTAAAAAATGAAGGTATATAGTGCAAAGTACGACCCGTCGTACAACACAGCTGACAACTCGCTTGTCAATAATATGCTAAAGTACCCTGAGATTGCGAAAAAGATTATTGAATTATATCCTCGTTACTCTATGACGTACTTACTAGAACGATTAGGATTCGGAGCTAGTGAAAAAGTAATCGGTGCAAACGCTTTCGAATGGAAAGTTATGGGTCGTTACAAAAAACCTGCAATTATTGCAGATTCAGATGATACTACAGACAGAGCTGTAGGTGCTGAAATTACAGTAAATGTAAAAACAGACAGAAGTTCAACTAATGATTTTCACTGCCACTTACATGCTGGCGACATTGTAAAAATGGATGCTACTGGTGGTGTTGCAAGAGTTGTTTCTGTTGGTTCAGAAGTTATTACTTCTGGTGGAACTTGTCCTGTTACTTTAAAAGTAATTAAAGGGTATACTGCTACTTTATCTAGTGGTGGTGTTTTAGGTGTAATTGGTTCTGCTTTTGGTCAAGGTTCTCTTGGTGATGAAGTAGGTGAACTTTACGCTTACCCAGAAACTCACCGTAATCACTTAACTCTTTCAAGAAGAAAGTGTAAAATTAATGGTATTGACTTACATGATGTTACTTGGGTAGAGCACAATGGTCACAGACTATGGTACTTTACTAAAGAGCAACAATTAACTGACCAGTTCATGTATGAACTAGAGTTAAACCGATGGTTTGGTAAGTCATCTATGAATGACTCTTTAACTTTCCCTGGAGATGCTGGTTCTGTTGCATCAGGATTAGATTCATCTGTACCTGTTATGGGAGATGGTATTTTAGCTCAAATTGATGGTTCTCATCAGTTTACTTATTCAATGACTGGTTCAAGTGATTTAACAGAAGCTACTTTATTAGAAGCTATTGCTACTTTATCATTGAATACTTTATCTGCTACAGGTAATGAGTTTGTATGCTTTACAGGTATGCAAGGTATGGTTCAGTTCCAAAAAGCTATGCGTGCATTTATCGGTCAAACTGGTGCAACTAATGGTGGTGCTATTATGGTTGATAAAGCTGGTCAAGATGTAGAAGTAGGAGCTAACTTTACTTCTTACAATGTTTTAGGTAACAAAATTAGTGTTGTTCACAACCCTTGTTTTGATGACCCTAATATGGGTAATATTTCGCTTTCATCAAACTTGATGGACTCACAAGCAGCAGGTCAACTATCTGGATTGATGGTATTTATGGACATGTCTTCACAAGATGGTGTAGCCAATGTTGAGCTTATTGCTAAAGGTGCTGAAGGATATAACAGAAACTATGTTAAGAAATATGTTCCTGGTATGATTAATCCTAATGACCCAACATCTATGATGGCTGCTAATGGTAATGATACTTTCGAATGTCACATCCTTTCTGAGTCTGGTGTAATTGTTCGTAACCCATTATCTTGTGGTATTTTAAAACCAACAGGTTTAGTTATATAATTTTTAAAACTTAGAAAAAATGGCAATAGACGGAAATGTTCGCTACGAAAAAGATGAGAACGGAGATTACTTAACAGTACGTTCTACATCATTACTAGATATAGTTAGCCCAAGCTTTATATCAAATAATATTACATTATTACAAAGTCAGACTGGTGCTGCTATATTTGTTCCTACTACAGGAGCTGATTCAACTATTACTTTACCAACTGCTAAAAAAGGTCTACAGTATAGTTTAGTGTGTGCTGCCGATAATGGTGCTCATACAATTACTATAGCTGGTACTTTTAAAGGTTCGGTATTATCTGCTAGTTCAGTAGCTACTGCAACAGGTTCAGATTTAGTAATTGCTGCAAGTAAATTTAAAATTGGTGATAAAATTAATTTAATTTGTGATGGTACAAATTGGTTAGTTTCAGGTCAATTACTTACTGCAACTGCGGTATCAGTATCGTAAATAATATTCATCCCCTCTTCGGAGGGGGTGTTTTTTAACTTAAAATAAATAAAAATGGAAGCAAAAAACATGATTATCTACACTCACAAGACTAAAACTAAATTGGCAAGTTTACATTTAGGTAGTGAGTATTTAGACGCAAAAGGAGTAAAAAAAGAATTGAAAGACATAAATGGCTTGGTCGTTAAGCATGTAATTAACGGACCATCTTTTGTTTTAAATAAAGAAATGCCTAATGATGTTTTATTAGATGAATGGCTTAGAACTCATCCTAATATTATAGGTGAGTTTTATAGAGAAGATGTTGTTGAGAAAGAAAAAATACAAACAGAAAAAACATTAAATGCTGCACAAGCAATAATAGAAGCAGCAAAAATGAATGTTAAGTCTGTTATTGATTTTGCAAAACTTAACAAGATGAACCTAAATTCTGATACAGAAGTGTTAAGAGCTAAAATTATAGAGCTAGCTCAAAGTAATCCATCTAAGTTTATGGACATACACTTTGACCCAGAGAAAGACTACAGAGTATTTATTGTAGATGCCCTAAAGTCAAAAAATCTTACATATAAAAATAGTACTTTTATGTACGGAAAAGAGGCTATTGGTACAAACGAAGAACAAGTTATTGTTTGGTTAAAAGAAAACAAAGATATTTTTGCTTTAATCAAACACGAACTACGCGGAGAACAGCCTGTTAAAAAAGTTGTAAAACAAAAATAAATAAAGCATGCCATTAGATATTACAAATGATATTACAATGCAAAATCGTGTTCGAGAAATAATTGACCGTGAAGACACGGCTTTTATGGGCAATGGTAGTATTAATAATTTTGTATCTATGGCAACTGATGAATTTTTACAGCAGTATTACAGCATATTTGAAGTCAATCAAGATGCAAGAGATAAGCTTGAATCTTTAGTAAAAACAGAAAGTCAAATTTTTGGAACACCAACCTATGAAGTTTCTGTAAGTTCTTTAGCTGACACTTCAGATGATACATTAATTTATTATAGGTTGTTATCTGCTAGACTTACAGATTCACCTAATACAGCTGTTAAAATAATACAATTTTCGGATTATTCTGCATACACTAATGACCCGTTTAATAAAGCTGATGCAAATAATCCAATTATATATCAAGAGGGAGGCAAGTTGAAAGCTGTTGGTTTTATAACAGATACTTCTGTTGATTTGACCTACTTGCAGTATACAAGTACATTTACTGATTTAGCAGGTCATACATATGAAGAAATAGCTCAAATTGCCTCAAGAAAAATATTACAATCACTAGGAGACCCAAGATATGCATTAATGCAAGCGGAAATCTTAGAACGTAATACGGCACTTGGTGGCAAATAGAAGGTGCTTTTTGCTCCCCCTTGCTTCGAAAGAGCAGTTGTGGTGTTCGCTGCACTGCTCTTTCTTTTTAAAAAATTATTATGGCAACATTAAATGAAATAGCTTACAACATTAAAAACATCGTAGAAGGCGGTGTTGGTTCTGATGATGATACACGTTAAACGTGCAGAGCTTTTATTAAAGTATACAGACAATGGTCGTAAAACATCTGAAACTGTTTATCAAATAGACAAACTAACACCATCTGCTTTAGGAGTTGAATATAAGCCTGTTCTAGGCTTTAACGACAATAGAGCTATACGAAGCATTGCTTTTAGAGAAAGCATTGATATAGAAAGCCCTATGGAGCTTTTGCCTATAGTACAAGACCATGATAGGATGTTTATACAATCTTCTAGGTTTATAAGAAATGTATCTAAAAAATATGCATCTATACAAGACAATAAAATATTTGTATTTGAAGATGAAAGTCTAGTATCAGAAGGTATAATAGAGGTTAAAGCAATATATAGTAATCCAACAGATATAAGTACTTATGTAGATGATGATACGTCTGATTACCCTATACCAGATGAATTACTAAGTGTTTTAACGCAGGAAATAATTTCTAAAGAAGTTTCTTTATTGTATAATTTATCGGCTAATACACCAAATAATCAAACTGATGAAAGAACTAAATCTAAAAAAGTACAAAGATAAATATGTACAATTTAAAGATATATATCAATCAATCGGAAAAAAACTTAGATATAAAAATAAAAGAATAACATACTCAACATATTTTAAAATAATAACAGCATATTTAGAAGAATATATAAATGAAGTAGCTGTTAATAAAAAAGAAATAGAATTACCAGCATCACTTGGAAAAACTTATATAAAGAAAGAACAGCATAAAAGACCGTTCCATGTGATGATAGATATAAATGAATCAGAAAAAAAGGGAGAAATAGTTAAATATAAAATTCCTATATTATCTGATTACTATAATAAATTGGTTTGGGAAAGGGCATCTAAGTATAAAAGGTATAAAATATTACCTTTAAGAAAATTTAAAAGATTAATAAATCAGGTAAACGAATACTGATATGCAACCAAGAATAAGTGTAAAACAAGTAGTACAAGCTGTTATAAGAAACTTAGGTATACAAAATGCTGCATCTGAGTTTCACAACTTAGTTGAATGGGCATTTGAAGCTGAAAAGAAAATAGGAACATTTAAAACATTTGTTTGTAAAGAAGAAACTATTACAATATCAAATAAACAAGCTGCTCTACCTACTGATTTTTTAGAACTTATAGATGTAAAAAACTCTCATGATATTTACTATGAACAAGGTGAGATACCATTTCAAGAAAAATCAAGAGAATATAATACATATACTTATTATTATAAAAATGGTTTTTTAAGATTTCCATCTGCACATGATACAAGTGTTGATATAAAATATATTGCATTAGATACAGATGAAGAAGGTTATCCAACAATAGAAGCAAATCATGAAGATGCAGTATCTCATTATTTGATGTATAAATACAAAGCAAGAGATTATTACAATCAAAAGCTTCCTAAGTACATATATGATGATTTAAAGCGTGAGTGGGCAAGATTATGCGCACAAGCTAGAGGTAATGATAATATGCCTTCAAGAAATCAAATGCGTTCAATTTCTAAATACTGGAATACGTTAATACCATACGTACCTAAATACTAAAACATGGCAAAAACAGTACGTCAGCAATTAGCAGATTTAGTTTCTGGTAAAAAACCAAATGTTTTTTATAAAGGACTTAGTGCAGATACAGATGAACACCTCATAGGTAATGATGTTTATACATCTGCTATGAATGTAAGAATAAATAATAAACAATCTAATTTAGGTACAGTTCAAAATATATCACAACACAGTTTATTAAGTGCTGTTACTTTTAAAGGAGTATTAATAAAACCAAGTGTAATTCTTAAAGATGATAGATTTTTTGGACCAGATGATGCTGATGGTTTAGATTTACAAAATATTTTTATAAGTTTTTCAGGAACAAATATACCTCAAGTTACTGTTCCATTTACAGAAGCTGATTTATTTGGAACTTCTTTAGTTCATAGTTCTAATGCTGGAGATTATTCAGACGGTCAAGTAATTCAATATATATTTGAAACGTTATTAAATACACCTGCGTTTACAGATGTTTGTAGTGTTTCATTATTTTTTCAAGGAAATTTAAAAGGTTTATTATTTATTCCTAAAAATCAAGATGAAGAAATTACTGATGTAATTATGAATTCTGATTTTACTACTATAGGTGCTATTTGTAGTACGTCTAAAACATTTTACACAGCTGATAACCCTTTAACATTTAGTTTATTATCACTTGATTCTTTTGAAGATGGTATGTATGGTATTGGTTTTGCTGATGCCAGCATTCAAGCTGTTATTAAATTTAATGTTCATCCAAACGGTCTGCTTATAAGTAAAGATATTGTTATATCTGCTAATTTTGGTATAGAAAGCGAAACATCTAATTTAGTTACTGCTAAATCAGAAGAAAATGAAAACTTTAATAGAATATATTGGACGGATGGTGTAAATCCTATTAAGGTTATAAATGTAAGTGCTTCACCAGAAGAGTATCAAACTTTTAATGAAGTTTCTGATTTTAATTTATTTTCTAAATCACCACTTATACCAATGTCTGTTTTAAGTGTAAACGACGGTGGTTCTATAAATTGTGGTGCTTGGTCTTATATGTATAGATTAAAAACTTCAGATGGTAAAGCATCATCATATTCTCCTATAACAAATCCAATACCAATATATAAGTCAAGTAAACTAAATCAATATCATTTAATTTTAGGTGGTTTATTGTCAGATAACTCTGGAAAGACTGTTACTTTAGAAATACAAAATGTATCAGATGTTTATGATACAGTAGAATTAATTGGTATTCAGTATTTAGATGATTCAGGCAGTGCTGCATTTTTTAAATTAAAAGAAGAAGCTATAGATGGAACTACAATTTCTATTACACATACAGGTAATGAAAATACAACTGTGGTCACTGCAGCTGAAATTTTAACAAAACAAAATACTTGGGATGTTGCTCAAACAATAGCAGTAAAAGATAATAGACTTTTTGCTGCTAATTTAAAAAATCCTACAAGTGATATTGTATCTGATATAAATACTTTTAGGGTTAAATCTTATAAACATACAACTGGTGCTACAGGTTTTAATTTTGCGCCTGCTGCTGGTGGACAATATGCAACTTACTCTAATACATTTGTAAATCCAAATTTATATGATGATGGATTATATAAACAAGCTTCTTCAGATACAGCTTTATTTAGATATGCAGAAGGAAACGAAGATACAACTGATTTAAATTTTGGAGCAAGCTCAGATGGGTTTCATGATGATAATGTTAAAAATGGTGTTTATGTTACATTTAAAGTTAAAAAATTTAGTTTAAATAATATTACATACTGGCATGAGTTTGAAGGAAATAATGGTAATGCTATAGATGGTTATTGTGTACCCCCTTTTTATAAAGCGTTTCCTACTGGAGAAGATAATAGTTTTAATAATTATAAAAATTCAGTATTTGCTAACAAGTTTGTTGGCTACATGCGTGATGAAATATATAGATTTGGAATTCAATTTTATGATAAAAAAGGAAATCAAACATTTACATATCCTATTGGCGATATAAGATTTCCTGAAATTGAAAGCGATTTAAGGCATGTATCTACTATAGAAGGAAATTATGGTGTATCAAATCTTAATCTTTCAGACGGTCAGCCTTTACCAAATAAATATATTTTAATGGATGAACAAGGTAATGGTTATATCTTGTATCCACATTTTAAAATAAAACTTTCTCAATCTATTAGAGATAATATTTCTGGTTTTAATATAGTTAGAGCTGAAAGAAATGATAACGATAAAAGAGTTGTTTGCGCAGGTATGTTACATCAATGCCTGCAATATGCTCAGCATTCAGAGAATAAAGGTTTATCAGATAGAGTTGGATTAGATAAGATAAATATATTTACACAAGATGATTCAGAAACAAGTGGTGATTTTGCTTTTAGTCTTTCAGATAATGTACCAATATATACACTTGACACACCTGAAGTATTATTTAATAAATTAAGTTATTCTTTATCAGGAACTCAACATTTAAAAATATGTAATACATACTTATGTAAAACATATACTTCTGAAGATAAACCTACTAGTATAGGTGGTGTAATACAAGTAAATACTGATGCAGGTCAAGATGTGAGTTGGTTTAGAGATTCATCTAATACTAATTTATTTTATGCAGCACCATTTTTACCATCTGTTGAAATAGAACCTGATATAATTGATTTAAGACAAAATTCAGTTTTTTCATTATACTATTGTAGTGATGACACATCTTCACCATTTTTTAATTTTGCAAATATTGCTGCTCAGAAAAAAATAATAATGTATGGGCAAAATGTAGGAACAGATGAAGTTGTTGATGCAAGTTTATTAACGCATGATAAAGATTTTAGAAACTGTACTGAATCTTATAGTTCTTCTAATGAGTATAATTTTATTGATACAGATGGTGGGTTTATCAAAAATAATGATTCAAAAAGATTAAATGGAAATAAAACATTAATGATAAACATTAAAGATACTGAAGAGTTTAAATTTTCTGAAAGTGCATTATTTTCAGGATTGCCTCATATTAAAAATGAAAATTACTTTGCTGCAAAACCATATGTTAAAATTATAAAAGAACTTACAAATGAGTCAGGTCAATATGGCGGTAATTCAGACAGTGTATTTGTAAATCAAAGATGGATTTCTACAGGTTGTGGTTTATATGGTTCTGAAATTACAGATGGTATAATGAATCTAGATGTATTTGGTGGAGACACGTATATAAATATTTTAAGTATTAATAAATTTCATTATCCACAATATAATGATGGCTCAACAAAAAGAAATGGTCAGGGTGTTGTTTTTCCAGTAGAATCAACAGTTAATGTAGATATGAGGCAAGGTTCATTTTTTGGTACAAATAATTCTCATTTACAAATACAAGATGAATACAAACTTACACCTGCATATAATGCTCAAAATTCAATAAAAAGTTTTCCCGCTAAAGACCCTAAAATTAAGTCTGTACAAAATTTAAAAAATGTTATAGCAGCATCTAATATAAAAATTAATGGAACAAGAAGCGATGCTTTTAGTGCATTTGATGCTAATGAAAATTTTGAATTAAATGGCAACTATGGTAGTATAAATAATTTAAAAGTATTTAGAGATAGTATGTATGCTTTTCAACAAAAAGCAATTTCTGTTGTTTCTATTAATACAAGGGCATTAATACAATCTGAACAAGGAAGTAATATAGCTATACAATCTGCAGTTGGCACGGGTACTGTAATAGAAAGAAATGATTACATTTCTACAAAATTTGGTAGCCAGCATAGAATGAATGGTTATGTTACTGATTTAGGAATGTATTGGGTAGATGTTAACAATTCAACTATATGTTCTGTTAGTATTAAAAATCCTAATTATGTTTTTGATTTATTAGAAAAAACTAACAACACTTCTTTATATTCTGATATAACACACGATACTGTAAATGATAATCCATTAGATGCAAGATTTAATTCTAATACCAACCCTGGTGGTATAAGTATTTCATTTAACCCATACTATAATGAGTTAATATTTTCAATATCTTATTTAACAGAAAATGATACATCAATAAAATATCTATCATTAGCATATGATGAAGATGGTGAAATATTTACAAGTAAAAGAAGTTATTCTCCATATGTTAGTTGTGTTCACAATAATTTATTATTTAGTACTGGATATGAACATTTAACAACTGGTACTATGTTAGATGATTTAAGAAGTAAAATTTTCTATGAAGATGTAGATACAGATGAAGGTGGCAATAGTGGTGAACAATTTGGTGAAGGAAAATATAATCTTTTTTATGGAAACGATAATTCTGTAAAGCCGCATATTGAATTTGTATGTAATGAAGAAGTTGGTAGTTTAAAAACTTTTGACAAAGTTACTCTAATAACGCAACAAAATGTACTCAACGGAATTTTTACTAAATTTGTTTACACAACAAATATAGATACTTTAGAAGAAACATTTATAACCCAAGGTTTTGCAAAAACGTTAGGTGGTAAACATATCGTTCCTATTACTACAAATGAAACTGGTGATGTGGCTACAAAAAGATTTAAAGGTAATTATATAAAAATAAAAATAGAACAAGTAAATAATGTAGTAGAGCAAAAATTTGATTTATTTTCTG
>LUMI01001174.1_pt1 | contig 11416 bp, 13 predicted proteins | sample 729681 | NCBI WGS metagenome assembly LUMI01 (sample SAMN03860267, study PRJNA289734) | marine metagenome | biome: seawater column; feature: ocean; material: water; isolation source: Red Sea water column Station 34 - depth 10m | place: Saudi Arabia: Red Sea | collected 2011-10-15 | depth 10 m
AGACAAATTTGGTTCAATATATAGCTATTTTTATAAAAACAAAAATTATAAATTTAATGATTGTACAAACGCTCTAACTAAAGCATATGAGATACAAGGTTCTTTATGTTTAGGGACATCACTAAACAAACTAGGTTATGATCATGTTTTCTATGTAAAACTTGCTTCGGGTTCTGTCTTCTCTTATTTAGTGAATAATGGTGATACCAATGCTATAAGAAGAACAGTCAACAATATATTTTTAGATGGACCAAGCCTCAGGGCGTATAGACATTTTCCGAATGTTGGAAAAAGAAAAAGTTGGGCAGCTGCCGATGCCTCTAGAAGAGGAATCGAGCTTGCAATTATTAGCAACTACGAAGATGAAATTTATGAATCTGTTCAGAATGAAAATAATTGGGGATTTGAGTCCAGTTTCTTGGATAATTCAAAAATAGAGTTTGGAAAAGATCTTAATAATTGGGTTATACAAAATATATTGTTTAAAGTTTTATTTCCAGCTGAGTTTCATGGTCAGTCAGCAGTGGAAGCTGCAATTGAGCTCAGTGAGGAATTCAATAAAAATATAAATAAGTTTGAAAAAGTCAATATTTACACACATGAACCTGCAATGAGGATAATTTCAAACAAAGAGGTTTTAAAAAATTCTTCAGATAGAGACCACAGTATGGAATATATGGTTGCTGCTGCACTTCTTTACGGGGAATTAAAATATGAAATGTATGAAGAGAGTTTTGAAGGATTTGAAAATATTAATAATTTAAGAAAAAAGATTTTCGTCTCTGAACAACCTCAATTCACAAAAGACTATTACGAATTTTCTAAGAGACATATATCTAACTCCATTATTAAAAGATAAATTTCTCAGAAATGTGGAATCTTTATTTGACACAGAAGAAGCTTTAGAAGTGTGGGATAAAATTATAAATTTAGAAAAAGATGACGATTTAAATAAGTTTTTTAATATTCTTAATGAAGATGAATGAAATTTATTTATTAGTTGGAGGAGAGGCAACAAGACTTCAACCACTTTCTTCTGGCATACCAAAAGCTTTACTTACAATTAGAGGAGAAAGAATAATTGATAAAATTATTAAACAATTTTCAAATTTAGAAAATTTTAATTTTAATTTAATTTGCTCAATCAAACATGAAGAACATTGGATAAGTTACAAAACTAACCACAATAACAATATAAATCTTCATTTTGAAAAATCTAAGCTAGACACGGCCGGATACATCATTGAAAATTTGGATTCAATGCCAGATAGATTTTACTGTATGAATGGTGATTTATTATTAAATGTTGATTTATCCAATTTCATTGATGCATCTAGTCAATGCTCTAATTCACTTATTGGATCATTTGAAGTGGAAGACCCAACAAGATATGGCGTTTTAGACATAGACCAAGACAGTAAAGTAACTTTTGAAAGACAGGTATTTCCAGCACTATCTAAAACCGGTTTATTAAGTACATATACCGTTAAGGGAGATATGTTGGATGTTGGAACACTAGAATCATACATTTCTGCACATATTGTTGAAGGTGAAGAAAATTGGGTCTCCCCAAATAATGTACAAGTCAGCGAAAGTGCAATAGTAAAAAACAGTGTTATTTTGGATAACTGTATTATCGAAGATAATGTAACTATTTCTGATTCAATAATAAGTAGTGATTCAACTATTACTTCTGGCACTATTATTAACAAAGAAATTATAAGGAAATATTAAAAAATGAAAATACTAGTAACTGGAGGAGCTGGCTTTATAGGTTCTCATCTCGTTGAAGAGCTTCTTAGTAATGAAAATGAGATTTTAATCTTTGATAATTGTCTAACTGGTAAAAAAGAGAATTTAGAAATGACAGGTAATTTTAAATTCATAATTGATGATTTCGGTTCTGAAAACTCTTTAGAAGAAATTGAAAAATTTGATCCAGATGTATGCTTCCATTTAGCTGCACAGTCTTCAGTTGTTGTATCAGTTGAAAACCCAGCACTTGATTTTGAACACAATATTTTACAGCCAATAAAACTTATTCAAGTTCTTTTAAAATCTAACTGTAAAAAATTAGTGTTTACTTCATCTGGAGGAACAATCTTTGGTGAACCTTCTATAATTCCTACTTCTGAAGAAGATTATGCAGATGAGCCAGAGTCTCCGTATGGAGTTGCAAAAAAAAGATTAAATGAATTAATAAAGATAATGACAAATAATTCAAATCTAAAATATTCAATTTTAAATCTATCTAATGTTTATGGACCAAGGCAGGATCCCCATGGTGAGGCAGGAGTAGTATCAATATTTGCAAACAAATATTTAAATAATGAGGAACCGATTATCTATGGAGATGGTGAGCAGACCAGAGATTATGTATATGTAAAAGATGTTGTCAGTGCATTAATAAAAGCATCAAAAATTGATAAAAACCATTTTTTAAACATTGGAACTGGTGTAGAAACGTCAGTAAATAATCTTGCTAATTCAATGAAAAGACAGTTTAATTCTGAAATTAATCCTATTTATAAACCTGCAAGAGAAGGTGAATTAAATAGAAGTGTATTGAATAATACAAAAGCAAAAAAAGAATTAGATTGGAAACCAGAATACAACTTAGATGAAGGTATGAAACAAGTCTTTAACTGGTTGAAAGCTTAAAGAAAAAAGTCTTCATTATCTTCTCTTATCAATTCATTTGCATTTAGCTTAGAACTTTTATAGTCAACCCCCCTGATTATTGCTATTGGAATGTCAATAGTTTTCTTCATGACCAGCTCAGCAGCACTTGCTAACTCATCAATAACTGCTATTTCTGTAGCATTAAGTTCATTATCAAAACTATCTAATTTGCCAATATAACTATCTATAGGACTTATTCCCGATGAACCAATCGCAAAATTAACTTGACCTTTTCTCCACGCTCGACCAAACGTATCAGAAATTATTACAGCAATGGGTAAATTTGCTAATGATTCAAACTTTTTTCGAAATTTATCTGCTGATTTATTGGGGTCTTCAGGGAGCAGTAAAGCTGAATTTTTCTTTACATTTGATCTATCAATTCCAGCATTTGCACAAATAAATCCATGGTGTGTCTTTGCTATAACTAAATCTCCTCTTTTTCTTATAATTTTTTTCGATTCACTCTGCAACAACTCTTCAAAATCATAATTTGAGAGATCTCTTTCCATTCCTTCACTTTTTGACACAATTTTTTGAGTAACAATAAAAATGTCATTTTTTTCGATACCAATCTCACTTTTATTTAAAACATCGAATGTGATTTCAGCCAAATTATCATCAACTTTAATTTCTGGAATACCTTCTACAGGTATTATCCTTATCTCATTCATTCTGCAATATCCTATTAGCTAGATTTTTTGAGTCATTTTCATTTTTAAAAACAATTTGGTCTTCAAAGACGTTTGAAGAGTTGTCAGAATCTCCATGATGAACATAAAATTTATTAACTCGATTTTTATAATATTTTTTTAATCCCTTAATGTCTGGCTTGTACCCCATATCAATAAAATTTTGAACGGAAGGACCTTTAAGAGCCTTTTTGCCTACAAACGGACTAATAGCAATAACATTATTATGATCTTGTATCGATTGATTAATCCTATTTATGGAAAGGATAGGACCAATAGACAGGATTGGATTTGAGGGACCAACAATTAAAACATCACTTTGATTTATTAAGTTGATAACCTGATTTGAGGAACTTGCTTTTCTTGATCCTTCATAGACAACTTTACTCAATCGTGGTTTTGCTTTTTTTTCAACAAAATAATTTTGGAAATTTAGCTTATCACCTTTTTTTGTAATAAGTTTTGTACTTACTTTATCATCAGACATCGGAAGAATTTTACATTTGATATTAAATTTGTTTTTTATTATCTCTGTGATTTCAGTGAGTTGAAAACCATCGTTTAACATTTGGTTTCTAAACAAATTAAGAGCCAGGTCTTTGTCACCTATCATAAAATTTAAGTCATAAAACTTTTTTAATTCATCATTTACAGTGAATTTATCATCCAAGACACCCCAACCAAATTTCCCTTCTATGTTTGCTAAACCATAAATTACAGAATCAATGTCAGGCGAAAGAGCTACTCCATGTATATATTCATCATCACCAGTATTGACGATAATTGATAAGTCAATATTTTTTAACTTGCTCAACCCCTTTGCAAATTTAGCGCCTCCGACACCTCCACTTAAATAAACAACTTTTTTCATTTATAAGAACCTTAAATATATGACCTTTCAACTAACATTTTAGTAATGATAGACAAAGATATTCTAGATGGATTATCAGAACTTGATGAAGCAGATTTAAAGAGAGTTAAATTATTGGTGGACAATAAGTTAAATATTGAATCTGATGTAAAAGTTTCTTATAGGACAAAATCAATAAAGTGTGGAAAAGAGTCATGTAATTCATGTCCTCACGGTCCATATTGGTATGCAGAATGGACCGAAGAAGGAAAGAGAAAAACCAAATATTTAGGTAAAAATTTAACCGATGCTTAAAAATAATCTTTTTGTAAGAGTTGCCCTCGGTTCTTTGCTGTTAATATTTTTGCGAATTGAACTAGTTTTTTCAGATTTGCTTCCAACCGGTGGGGATATGGGAGCACATATCGTACCGACTAAGTTTTTTGTTACTGAGCTATTTAACAATTTTAAATTAAGTGGATGGTCACAAGACTGGTTTGCCGGTTACCCGATCTACTACTTTTATTTTCCACTTCCTCCTATCATTACTAGTCTCTTAAACTTTTTGTTTCCGTTTTCAATTTCTTTTAAAACCATGGTGCTAATTTCACAAGTTTTGTTAGTTGTTTCTATTGAATTTCTTATGCGTAAAAATTCAAAAGAGTTTTCTTTTTATGGATTTGGTGTTGGATTGTTATATTTGCTTACCGAATCATTCACAATTTTTGGTGGAAATTTGGCTTCATCACTTGCAGGACAGTATTCCTTTACTTATTCGATCGCTTTTGCAAATTTATCAATATTTTATCTAATGAAGTCAAACCATAGATATTCTATAGAAATTGCTTCATTGTTTATTGGCTTATCTGTACTTTCCCATTTAATTCCTTTCATAATTTATTTGCCAATATTTGCTTTTTATTTCTTAAAAAGTGACACAAAAATTTATAAAAAGATTGCAGCATTTATGTTTTTCTTATTTATTGCAATGAGATTTTCTATCTCATTATTTTTAAATTTAGAATTCACTACAAATATGACGTATACTCCTTATACCCAGATTTCAGACCTAGTAAAATCTGATATACTTCCATTTGTTATTGGTGCAATTATTTATCTCATTTCAAGCAATAGCAAAAGTTTTTTAAAAGAAGTTACTGGATTTGAAATGTACCTACTTACTGTTTCAATATATTTATTTTTTTATGGACCAGAAAGTGCACTTTGGAATGGCAGGATAGTTCCATTTTTCAATTTAGCTATCATAGTTCTGTTTTTTAAACTATTACATTATGATATTAAAAATTTAACAAAAAAAATACAGGGTAAATATCCTTTGACTATTTTTATTTTGTTTATCAACTCCTACTTTATGTATATGTATTACTCCAAATGGGGTAATACATATACATCAACAACTATAAGCGTAATTTTAATTGTTTTGTTTATGTTTTTAATTTCAATAAACTCTGAGAAATTATTAATTTACACAACTCTTGTTTCTCTTACTTTTGGAACTTTAAGCTACTTACCTCACTGGTTAAATTGGAACTTCAGTGGTTATGAGAGCAAAAATAACTGGTCAGATATTACCACTCTTTATGAAGGTTTAAACACACTTGAACCAGGCAGAATAATGTGGGAACCAAATTCTGATTTAAATAAATATGGTACTCCTATGGTGTTGATGACAATTCCCATGTTCACAGATCACGAAAGTGTCGAAGGCTTATATTTTGATTCAAGCATAACAACACCATTTCATTTTTTAACAGTTTCAGGTGTAGCTGAAAGGCCATCTAATCCAGTTGGGGGGTTGACGTATATCAATGGTGAATTCGATAAAGGTTTTAGATTAATGGAAGAAATGGGTGTAGATTATTTTATTGCATATACATCTTCAATTAAAGATAAAGCTGATAGGAATGAAAATTTTAATTTTTTATTCTCAAATGAAATTTTCAATGTTTACTCAATAAATACTAAGAAAGTTGAGCTCGTTGAAGATAACTTATATTTATTTGAAAGCCCTAATTTCTATGACCGCCTTCGGAATGCAGTTTTAAGGGAAGGAAGTGAACAAAGTTTTTTTGAAGCTTCTTTTGAGAGCTTTAAAAATGAATCAAATTTTAAAATAATTGAAAACTATGATATGGCCCTTGTGGATCCTGCTGATTTAAACACAGAGCTTTTAATTAGTGATTTAAATATTCAAAACGAACTAATAACTTTTACAACAAATAAACCAAATCAACTACATTTAATTAAAGTTTCATATTTTCCAAACTGGAAAATAAAAAATGGTTATGGGCCTTATAGAATCTCACCATCATTTATGGCAGTTATTCCAAAAGATGAACTTGTGGAAATTAATTTTGAGTCTAGTAATCTTGAAAAAGCTCTAAATTATATATCTATTTTTACTCTTTTTGGCGCTTTACTTATCACTTATACTTATAAAAAAAGATTTTTGAATGTTAAATAAATTAAAATCCTTGAAAATTTTCCAAAGCGACACTTCATTTATGCAGCTAATTAGAACTTATATTGTTGGTGCTATAAATTTGTTAATTGGTTTGTCTTTGACATATTTATTTCAATTTTTCATTCTTACTTTTATTGAGTTTCCTTTAAGAACTTACGCTACTAATGTATTTGCATTTTTTATTGGAGTGGTGATTTCATACTATTTATCAAGAAGAATAATTTTTAAATTTAGCTTTTTTGGAGGAAAGTTAAAAGAGTTTTTAAATTTTTCTTACACTAATTTGATAAGTTTATTTGCACCAAATTTAATTTGGTTTGTAATCAATTTCATCAATGATGATTTACAGAAAGATGAATTATGGTTTCTTGTAATTACAATTCTTATAAATGGAGGAATACTTCCAATCAAATATGTTATTAATAAATTTTTTGTTTTTAAAGATTCTTTATAAAAAATAATTCTTAATTTAATTAAGCTTTTTAAAGTTCTTGGGATTCTTTTATATATCAAGGAAACACTTGGTCTTATTTCGTTTACTTTTGCAGGTACTTCTTTTATTTTGCCACCGTTTTTTTCTATTCTTATTAACAATTCAGTATCAAATATGTCTTGTGTCGAAACAACCTTTGGAAGAAATTTTTCAATTTCCGATTTTTTAATTGCTTTCATACTTAAAGCTTCACTTAAAAAAGATTCTGAATAGTAATCAATATCAAATGATATAACCAAATCATTTTTTGCTATTTTAAATCCAGTTTTTAATGCATTTCCATAATTTGGCTCTGGATTCGATATAATTTTTATCTCTGGATGCTTATTAGTTAACTCTTCAGCAATTGCTTTTGTTTTATCAGTAGATCCATTTTCTGAAAAAATAATTTCAAAATCTATCTCCATTCTTTTACATAATGAAAAAATTGCATTAGTTGATTCTTCAAGTATTTCCTCTTCGTTGAAAATAGGTATTACAATTGAAAAATTCTTAAAGTTAAACTTTGATTCCATCAAGAGTACAATAATTGGGTAATGAGTAATAATCTAGATGTTATTTTTAAATCCTACGATATCAGAGGGGTCTTTGGGGAAACCTTAACTTTGCAAGATGCTTATAAAATTGGATATTCTTATGCAGAATTTGTTGATTCAAAATCAATTTTAATTGGTCACGATGGTCGTTTATCCAATATGGAAATGTTAAACGCAGTTGCATCTGGGATATCTAACTGTGGTAAGTCAGTTTTGTATGTTGGTCTTGTACCAACAGATGTAATTTATTCTTTATCAGGATTACTTGAATTACCTGGAGTTATAATCACTGCTTCTCACAACCCTAAAGAATACAATGGATTGAAACTTTGCAACTCAGGAGCAGTACCGATTGGAGAGCATTCAGGTCTTTTAGAAATAAAAAACAATATAAAAAATCTAGACTTTGATGAAATAAGCAATTTACATTTAGAAACAAACAATGAACTGGATTTATATTTTGAACATATACAGAAATTAGTAAAACCAGAAAAAGTAAATAGCCAAATAAAATTTGGGGTTGATGGAGGAAATGGAGCAATAGGCTCGATATTTGATGATTTATCAACAATTTATAACTTTGATTGTGAAAAGCTTTATATGGAAGTCGATGGAAATTTCCCAAATCATCCAGCTGATCCATCAAACATAGACAATTTGAAAGAGATAATAAAACTTGTTCAAGAAAAAAAATTAGACTTTGGAGTAGCTTTTGATGGAGATGCAGACAGAGCAGTTTTTATTGACGATACTGGAAAAGTTGTATCTGGAAGCATGATGACAACATTAATTGCAGACTATTTATCTGAAAAAAAAGATAACTTAAAAGTAGTGTATAACGTTAATGTTTCACCACATGCTTTATCAATTCTTGATTCAAAAAATATTTCTCTCCACAGGTGCAAGGTGGGTCATTCAAATATAAAAGCAATGATGAAAGAACTTGAAGCAGATTTTGGCGGTGAACATAGCGCTCATTTTTATTATAAAGATAATTATTATGCTGATTCAGCAATACTTACTCTCTTAATGTTTATGACCATTATTTCTGAGCGTGGAGATAAAGTTAGCACTATGATCGACAAGTACAATTTCCCTCCATCATCTGGAGAAGTCAACTTTGTAGTTGAAGATGTAGAAAGCTCTTTGGAGAAAATCAAAACTGTTTTTACTGGTGATTTTGATGAACTTGATGGTCTTTCATATTTTGATGAAAACTTTTGGTTTAATGTTCGAGGCTCGAATACTGAACCAAAATTAAGAGTAAATATAGAAGCTCCGTCTCAAAAAATACTTGATAAAGTTTTAGATAAAATTTCAACTACCATATAGATAATAATGATTGAACACGTACTTGATTTAGGTAATCAATTAAAAAAAGAGTTAGAAACTTCAACAGATTTTGTAATTGATTCATACAATGATTTATTAATTGTTGGTATGGGTGGTTCTGGAGTTGCGGGGGATGTTTTAAATAGAATTAGCAACAGAGCATAAACGACCATTTGTAAAAGTTCCACCAGGACTCCAACCTAGAGCTGCGTTTGGGTTAATGACAAAAGCCGTAATGCATTATGTCTCTTCTGATAAAGATGGAAAATATCTAGAGATGTGCAATCAAGCTGGTGACTATTTAAATAAGGCTCTAGCTAATCAATCACAAAACGAATTGTTAACACAAGCTTTAAATATCTCTAAAGAGATTAGTACTAAGACCTCTGTAATTTATGGAGGTACTCAGTTGACATATTTAGTTGCTCAACGATGGAAGACACAAATTAACGAGAATGCAAAATCAAAAGCATTTGTTGGATATATGCCTGAGGTGCATCACAATGAGATCCTTTCTTGGGATGCAAACAAAGAAGATTCCAAAATTAATTATCAGTTATTATTTTTAAGATCTTCTAAAGAAAATTCTCAAATTAGTAAGAGATTTGAATTAACAAAAGAAATTATTGGTGACAAGGTTGATATCTCTGAAATTGAGAATATAACCTCAAAAAATATCATTAGTGAATTATTTCATTTAACATTATTAGGTGATTTAGTGAGTGTTTATATGGCTGATAATTTGAATATTGACCCATATGACATCACATCAATTGAAAATTTAAAAAAAATGTTAAAAGGATAGGGAATATATGTCAACAATCAAAGATTCTAAATTAGCATCAGTTGGAAAAGATGAGGTCAATTGGGCCCAGAGACAAATGCAAGTACTGGAAGATATAAAACTTGATTTTGAAAAAAGAAAACCCTTAGATGGATTGAATATCGGTGCATGTATGCACGTAACTAAAGAAACCGCCAATTTAATGCTAACTCTACAGTCAGCAGGCGCAAATGTCGCATTGTGTGCTTCTAATCCTCTTTCTACTAAAGACTCTGTAGCAGCTTATCTTGTTGATAGTGGTGTTGAAGTTCATGCAATACATGGTGTAAGCAATGAAGATTTCTTCAAACATCTTAATTCTGTATTAGATACTAAACCAGACATCACAATGGATGATGGTGCTGATTTAGTATCTCTACTTCATACTGATAGAGCTGATTTGCCTGTAATGGGTTCAATGGAGGAAACTACAACAGGAGTTATAAGGCTTAAATCTATGGAAAAAAACAATAAGTTAAGATTTCCAGTTGTCGCTGTGAACGATTCAGACACTAAACACCTTTTTGATAACAGATTTGGTACTGGTCAAAGTGCTATGGATGGTGTTGTTAGGGCTACAGATTTACTTATCGCAGGACTAAATGTTGTAGTAATTGGATTTGGTGATTGCGGTAAAGGAGTTGCCGAAAGGGCTTACGGTATGGGAGCTAAAGTCACAGTTGTTGAACCAAACTCAGTAAGGGCTTTAGAAGCTCTTATGCATGGTTACGAAGTAAAATCTAGTGTTAATGCTGCAAAAATTGCTGATGTTATTGTGTCAGTTACTGGCAACATGCATGCTTTAGACAAACAGCATTTTGATGTCATGAAAGATGGAGTTGCACTTGCAAATGCTGGTCATTTTGATGTTGAGATAAATCTTAAAGCACTTAAGGAGCATAGTTCAAGCGTTGATAGAGTCAGAGATCATGTTGACAGCTATAAATATAATGATAAAGAAATTCTAGTTCTAGCTGAAGGAAGGCTAGTAAACCTAGCTGCTGCAACTGGTCACCCTGCATCAGTGATGGATATGTCTTTTGCTAACCAGGCTCTTGCAGCTGAGTGGATAAAAGACAACTATAAAACTCTTGAACCAAAAGTATATACATTACCTAAAGAAGTGGATTTAAAGATAGCTGCAACTAAATTAGGACTCATGGGTGGTGAGTTAGAGGTTCTTACTGAGGAACAAATTAAATATCTTGACTCATGGGAGCATGGCACTAGCTAAATTTGAGTATATTCAAAAAAGTCTTATCTGTTGGAAGTGGAAAGCTTGCTTCAGAACTAAACGATGTTGTTCAAGCTATCAATGATAAAGAAAACGAATTTGAATTATTTTCCGATGAAGAAATTAAGGTAAACTTTCAAGATTTATCAAAAAAACTTAATGGAGATCCTCAAAATATAGAAATAGAGGCTTTTGCTTATATTAGAGAAGCTGCAAAAAGAACACTTGGACAAAGGCATTATGATGTTCAGCTCTTTGGGGGATTGGTCTTACTAAGAAATAAAATAGC
>LUMI01000498.1_pt1 | contig 11368 bp, 12 predicted proteins | sample 729681 | NCBI WGS metagenome assembly LUMI01 (sample SAMN03860267, study PRJNA289734) | marine metagenome | biome: seawater column; feature: ocean; material: water; isolation source: Red Sea water column Station 34 - depth 10m | place: Saudi Arabia: Red Sea | collected 2011-10-15 | depth 10 m
GTCGCATCATTTACTTATGTGACTGCACAAATTAACGCTACAGGTACTATTGCATCTGTTGCACTTGATATTCCATTCCAATACGCAGTTTATGTTGGATTAGTAAGTATCTTACTATGTTCAATGTTAGGTGGTATGAGAGGAGTAACTTGGACACAGGTTGCGCAATATATTGTACTAATCATAGCTTACTTATTACCAGTATTCTGGATCAGTAACAAAATGGGTGCGGGTTTCTTCCCACACTTTATGTTAGCTGATGAAGTATCAAGAATTGCTGAATTAGAAGCTCAGTTTGGTTTTGTGAAAAACTCTGCTGAAAATCTAAAAGAGGTGCCAAAAGGTTTGGCTGGTATAACTAAAGCTCACTCAGCGGTGAATGCAACGCCTTGGGCGTTTATTTCATTAGCACTAGCGATGATGATGGGAACAGCTTCATTGCCTCACGTGATGATGAGATATTTCACTACTCCAAGTGTAAAAGCAGCTAGAAAATCAGTAGGTTGGTCTTTATTCTTTATCTTCCTACTTTATTCTTCTGCTCCAATGTTAGCGACACTATCTAAGTTGTCATTGATTGATCCAACATTACCAACAGGTATTATTGGTAAATCAATTACAGAAGTCCAAGCGATAGATTGGTATCAAAACTGGAACCAAGCAAACTTAATGTTTGTAAGCGACTTTAACGGAAATGGAACTCTTGAATTAAATGAGTTTTTCATGGGTGGTAAAGCCGTTGTGTTAGCAACTCCAGAAATAGCTGGATTACCATACTGCCATGTCAACAGCTGATGGTTTAATTCTAGCAATTGCAAACGCAATCTCACACGATGTTTATTATAAAATCATCGATCCAAAAGCTGAGACTGCTAAAAGACTAGTTGTTGCAAGGGTACTACTTGTAATAATTGGTTTTGCTGGAGCAACTATTGCGGCTCTTGAGATACAAGGTATCTTAGGTTCAGTCATCTGGGCTTTTGACTTTGCGATGTCAGGATTATTCTTCCCACTTGTACTCGGTGTATGGTGGAAGAGAGCTAACAAGGAAGGTGCTATAGCTGGTATGTTCTTAGGATTAGTTTCTGGTGCTGCTTACCTAGTTTGGGTAAGAACAGGTGGAAGTGGATTCCTAGGTATTACACAGTTAACATTTGGTATCTTTGGTTCAGCTGTCAGCTTAGTAGCTATGGTTGTTGTAAGTCTAATGACTTCAGCGCCAAACGCTGCAACGCAGAAAATGGTTGATGAGGTTCGAATACCATCAGGTAAATCGATCCTTGGCAAACAACACTAAATAATTATTTTAAGGGGCGATTAATTTCGCCCCTTTTAATTCAAGTCTTTTTCCAATATAAATTCTTAAATGTCGGCTAATTTTCACCCAATGGTGTACATTATTGATATTTTCCAAAAAGAAGACTCTCAATTTTTTTTCATGAAAGTATTCGTAAAATTTACCAATCCATTACTACGTATTTTTAAACCAATTACACCCGAATTTATTATTCAACCGATAGTTCCACTATATGTTGCTTGGTTTTTCTTTATGATAAGATTTTATTTAATGCCATGGATTTTGGGATATTCTGTCATGGGAATGTTATCTTTTCCTTTGGAAAGTGAAATTTCTAGACAAATTTATCAATTTTTTAATTCAATTAAATTTTAAAAATTGGTACTAGTAATTTAGTTATCAATGAAAAAAATACAAATATCACCGTCAATCTTATCTGCTGATTTTAGTCAATTAGGAAACGAAATAAAACGTTTGGAAGACGCTGGGGCCGATATGATTCATGTAGATGTGATGGATGGGCATTTTGTTCCAAATTTAACCATCGGACCTCCAGTTATAAAAGCATTAAAAAAACAATCATCAATGATATTTGATGTCCATTTAATGATTTCTCCAGTACACAAATATATCGATGCATATTCTGATGCAGGTGCAGATATTATTACTATTCATCCAGAAGCTACAGACGATCTAAGTTCATCTATTTCAAAGATAAAACAATTAAATAAAAAGGTCGGAGTATCTTTAAATCCTGAAACTAAAGTTGATGTAATTAGAGAACACTTGAACGAAATTGACTTAGTTTTAATAATGAGTGTTAACCCCGGTTTTGGTGGTCAAAAATTTATGCCAGAAGTTTTAGTAAAAATTAAAGAGCTAAAAGAAATACAGAAAACTCAAAATCTCAATTTTGATATTGAAATTGATGGAGGTATCAATTTTGACAATTCAAAAGAGGCAATAGAAGCAGGAGCAAATATACTCGTTTCTGGAACAACAATTTTTAAAAGTAATAATGGAGATATAAAAAAGAATATTGAATTATTAAAATCAAAATAATTTCATGATTTACATAAATCGGTTTTTTTTTAATATTTTCGATAAAATAAGAGAATTATATTTAAATTCTAGTCTGTACGATAAAAAAATTTCAAAAACTTATTATCAAAATTTGATTTATAAGCCTAGTCCTCATTTACTTTCATCCTTAATTAAATATCAAAAAAAAAAATTTAGGATTGAAGATTTTGCATTAAATGAAATTTGGGATAATAAAGAAATAACCAAAAAAAACTTAAGAAAACTTAATAATTTTTATTGGCTTTTTAGTTTAGATCTTAAGTCTTCAAAAAAAAATACCCAATCAGTTATAAAAAACTGGATGACTTTAAATCATAAATACAATGCAAAAAGTTGGAATTTCGATTTAACTGCAAAAAGAATTATTGCTTGGTTATCTAGTCATAATCTCACTTATGAAGATGGTAACGGACAATATAAAATTGATTTCAACACTATGGTACAAAAACAAGCAAATCACCTCATAAATGAAATTAATAAATCAAAATTTGTTGAAGATAAATTGATAGGTTGTGCATCTATTATATTAGTTGGTCTTTGTTATCAGGATGAAAAAAAGTATTTGCCATATGGTTTAAATTTACTAAAAAAAATATCTAAAATTACTCTTGATAATTCTGGTTTTCCTAAATCAAGGAGTATTAAACAATTAATATTTTATTTGAAATATTATATTTTAATCAGAGAGTGGTTTAAAGAATCTCAAATTAATATTCCAGAACATATCAATGAAACAATCTACTATCTTGGACAAGGTTACGCTTTTGTTTGGCAAAATCTAAAAAGTGATATTCTTTATAACGGTAATAACATCTCAGATAATAATAATTTTGATAATTATCTTCAAAGACTAGGTTATAAATTCAAAAATGACAATCAAGATTATGGTGGATATATAATTTTGAGAAATAAAAAGATGTGTCTCACTATGGATGCTGGTCCTTCACCAAATTCATTTTTTTCTAAAGATTATCAATCTGGAGCTTTATCTTTTGAAATAATTTCTAATGGAAAAAAATTAATTAGCAATTGTGGCTATCATAGTGAAACAAATATAAAACTAAATCATTTATCAAGATCAACTGCCGCTCAGAATACCTTAGTAATCGATGATAATTCTTCCTGCAAATTTACAAACAGTGATAAATCTTTTTTTGTTACCAGGGGTTTAAAAATTACAAAAAGAGAGACTATTTTTGAAAAAAACTATTGGAAAATAAATGCTTCTCATGATGGATACCAAAAAAAATATAATACTATTCATGAAAGAAATATAGAATTTTATCCTGGAGAAGAAACTTTCGTTGGTTGTGATAAAATTCTAAAAAAGATTAATAAAAATTATAAATTTGATATTCGATTTCATGTAGAACCTGACGTAAAATTAATGAAAACTCAGGATGGTAAATCAATATTAATTGAATTGGAGGATGAGGGTTGGAAATTTACTTGTGATAATTATGATATAAATATTGATAATGGTTTATATTTCGGTAATAAAAATTCATATATTGATAATCAAAATATATTTATTTCTGGAATTTCAAATAACCAGACCGAAGATATTAAATGGCAAATAAAAAAAATATAGTAAGAAGAATAAAATCAGCTGTAATATCTGTTTCAGATAAATCAAACTTAAAACCATTATTACAAACTTTAAACAGGTATAATGTTAAACTGATTAGTTCAGGGGGTACATTTAAGGCAATTAGAAAATTAGGCTATCGATGCCTTGAAGTTTCTGATTATACTGGTTTTAATGAAATTCTTGATGGACGTGTTAAAACACTACATCCTAAAATTCATGCGGGAATCTTAAATAAAAGAAACAATAATTCTCATAAAAGAGAAATAAAAAAAAATAATTTTCAAAATATTGATTTAGTTATAGTCAACTTTTATCCATTTGAAAAAACTTTAAACACAACAAAAAATCATAATAAAATAATTGAAAAAATTGATATTGGTGGTCCTGCCTTAGTTAGAAGTGCTGCAAAAAATTACAATGACGTTGCAGTAATAACATCCACCAATCAATATTCAGCATTGATTGATCAGTTAAAAAGATTTAAGGGTGCAACAAAATTAGAATTTAGAAAAAAATTATCTCAATCAGCCTTTAATGAAACAGCATATTATGACTCCGTAATTTCAGATTACTTCAATTCAGTCACAAGTGAAAATTTTACAGAGAAAAAAATTATTTACGGAAACTTAATTGAGAGATTAAGATATGGAGAAAATCCACACCAAATATCTGCTATTTACTCTAAAAATAAAGATTTCAAATTAAGAAAAATTCATGGAAAACAATTAAGCTATAACAATTACAATGATATTTTTGCTGCTTTAACGATATCCAAAAGTCTACCAAAAAATATAGGCACTGTAATTATCAAACATGCTAACCCTTGTGGAGTTTCTATTTTAAAGGATAGAGTAAGCAGTTATAAATCTGCATTTGAATGTGATCCTGTGAGCGCATTTGGAGGTATTGTCTCTTGTAATTTTAAGATTAATAAAAGCTTAGCTGTTGAGTTAAACAAAACTTTTTTAGAAGTAATTATTGCTAATGGTTTTGAAACAAGCGCTCTTAAATTATTAAAATCTAAAAAGAATGTTAGAATTATAGATTCAACAAACTTTAATTTTGATGATGTTCTTCAAATTAACTCTGTATCAAACTCAATGTTAATTCAATCTCAAGATGACCTTGTTTTTAAAAAAAAAGATTTCAAAGTTGTTTCAAAGAAAAAACCAAACAAAATACAATTTGAAAATTTATTATTTGCATTCAATATTTCACGTCATGTTAAATCCAATGCTATTGTGCTCGTTGGTGATAAAACAACAGTTGGTATCGGATCTGGACAACCTAGTAGGCTTGATAGCTGTCAAATTGCAATAAATAAAATGAGAAAGTTCAAAAAAAATGAAAAAGAAATTGTTGCCGCATCTGATGCTTTTTTTCCATTTGTTGATGGTATTGAAAAATTAATTCAATCCGGTGTTTCTGCTGTAATCCAACCTAGAGGATCAATCAGAGATAAAGAAATTATAAAGTTTGCAGATAAAACTAATACTATTTTAATTTTTTCTAAAACAAGACATTTTAGACATTAAATCTTGTCAATCTTTGAAGCTAAGATGAAATCGTTTTCTGATAATCCCTCAATTGCATGGGTTGAGATGTTTATTTTCGCATAACCCCATCCAAATAAAATTTCAGGGTGATGGCCTTCCTCTTCTGATATTCTACCTACTTCATTTACAAATTTTTGACTCTCAACAAAGTTTTTAAATGTAAATTTTTTTTCTAAAAAATGTATATTTTTCTCATTTTTAATAACATCCCATCCATCAATTTTTTTTTGATATTTATGTATTTCACTTATATCAAGCGCAGGTACACCACCTTCACAAGGAACACATTTTTTATCGAATAGTTCACTCATTTAATTTACATCCTCATCTAATTAAATTTTTTATTATATTACTTAAAAATGGAGCGGGCAAAGGGGATCGAACCCTCGACCTTCTCGTTGGCAACGAGACGCTCTACCACTGAGCTACGCCCGCAAAAGAAATTAATATAGTGTGTCGTTTTTTTTAATTCAAGTAATATTAATTATGGTATGTTTTTTTCATGAAAAAAGAAGATTTACCAAAAACAATACCAGTTTTTCCATTAAGTAACTTTATCATTTTTCCAAGAACTACTGTTCCATTAAATATATTTGAGCCAAGATATGTCGATATGATTAATGATAGTATGAAGTCAAACAAGCTTATTGGGATGATACAACCTAAAAATTCAAAAGAAAGTGAAGTTAACCCTGAATTATATGACATTGGGTGTATGGGCAAAATTACAAGCTTTAGAGAAAATGATAACGGTCAATTTTTGATAGAACTTAAGGGTATAATCAGATTTAAAAAAACAGATGAAGTAAAATCAAATAAAAAATACAGAGAATGCAATGTAGATTTTAATAATTTTTATGATGATCTAAGTTATCAAAGTGAAAATCTACAATTTTCTGATTTAAAATTGATATTTAAAGACTTAAAAAATCTTTTTGAAAAAAGAGGATTTATTATTAATTGGAAAGGATTAGAGAAACAAAGTTTAGATGAAACAATAAACGCTCTAGCGATGGCATCTCCTTTTACGCTAGAAGAAAAACAAATCTTATTAGAGGCCAAAAATTTAGAGCTTAGAAAAACTAAAATTTCAGAAATCTTAACTACATATTCTTTTGATAATTATAATAATACAACCGTTCAATAAAACTAAATTTCAAAACCTCTATTAGCTATATTTTTAAAAGATCTATTTAGGAATTTATTTCTTCCTATAAATCTCACTGATTTGCTAAGGATATTATTATTCATCTTGCTTTCAAAATTAAAAAATTCGTAAACAAAATCAATTCCGCTAGAGAAAAGATAGTTTTTATGTTTAGTCATATTTTGAAATTCTTCACAAATTGAATTATCTATCTCTAATCCATTCTTTAACTTAAGTTCAATTAAATTACCCAAATCTCGAATATCTCTTAAAGTCATATTGAAACCCTGGCCAGCCAAAGGATGAAGGCGATGTAATACATCACCAAAAGCCAGAATATTTTTATAATAATAAGTTCTCAAATTCGAAGCTTTCAACTCAAAAAAGTTGCAAATACCAAAATTTGTAATTGAATATTTGGTATTATATTTTTTAATTAATTCTTTTAAATTAATATTTTTTTTACCTTTAATTGAATAAACAATAGAAGTTTCTATTTCTGATAATGGTAAAAATGCCAATGGTCCATTTTTCGTAAATATTTGAGATGCTGTATTATTCTGAATTTTTTCGTGTTTTAAAATTGTAGTATACGCAAGACTATCATATTTTTTTTTCAAACTTCTTGCAAAAAACTTCTTTGTAAAATAGTTATCATTTTCACAATTGATTATTAACTTATATTTTTTCAAATTTGAAAAATTGTAATCAAAATTTTGTTTAAATTTACATAACTTATCTTTTTTTAAACTTTTGAGTAATTTACTTTGTAATTGATAATTTCTAATTATTGCAAAAACAGTTTTATTATTATTTTCAAAATTTAAAATTTTTTCATTTCTTAGATTGTCTGAATAAATTTCAATTTTTTTTATATCCCAAAATAATTTTTTAATATCTAATATTTCTTTATTAAAATACATCAGATTATCATTAGATATACCAATGGTTCGACTCCTATTAAAATCTGATTTTTTTTTATTTAAAAAAATATCAATAGATAATCCTTTTTTAACTAAAGATTTTGCTAAACTTAATCCAGTTAATCCACCACCTAGAATACAAAGTTTCATATTAATTTTTAATTTTAACAATAAAAATTAGATGATACAAAGTGGTAAATTTGATTCATCTGATATGGATATAAAAAAACTATCAAACACAGCTCTAACATTCATTACAAATAGATTAATTGAAATTTTTGGTATTTGTGTTCTTTTAATGGGGTTTTTAATTTTAATTGCCTTAATTTCATACTCTCCAGAAGACCCAAATTTTATTTTCCCAGATAATACTATTATAAAAAATGTTTTAGGTTATCAGGGGAGTGTTACTTCAGACTTTATTTTACAATCTATAGGCTTAATAGGTTACTTATTACCCGTCACTTATATCTTTACAGGTTTAAACATTTTTAGAAAAAAAGAAATTTTAGTTATCATAGAAAACACTTTTTTTGTAACAATTTATGTATTATTTGGATCTTTATTTTTTTCAAAATTTTACTCTGAAAATTTTACACTTTATATTAATGGTAGTGGTGGTTTTGTTGGAAATTACCTATCAGAAAACTTTTTAATTAATTTATTAAATAGATATGATGATTTTTCATTTTATTTACTTCTAATACTCACTCTATTATTTTTCATTTTAAGTATAAATTTTAATTTAAAAAATTTTATTTCGAGTGTAAAAAAAATATTAAATTATTTATTTAATAAAAACTCTAAAAGTTATACAAATAAAGATGAACTTATAGACGAATTTATTCCTCAAGATGAAATAAAAGACATAATACAAGAAAATTTACCGTTTATTAAAGCTGAAAATAATAGGTCTACAAAAACGAAATTTTCTCTGCCCTCAATTAATTTGTTAAAAACTCCAACCAAAAAAGAAAGAGAAAGTCTTAATAAAAATGAAAATAATAATCCAGAATTTTTAGAAAAAATTCTCTTAGATTTTGGTGTTAATGGAAAGATTAAAAAGGTTAGTCACGGCCCAGTGGTTACTCTAAATGAATTTGAACCTGCAGCGGGTATCAAAGTTTCTAAAATAATTAATCTATCTGATGATATTGCAAGAAATACAAGTTCAGAGTCAGCACGTATAGCAACCATTCCAGGAAGTAATACCATAGGTATAGAACTTCCAAATTCTCATAGAGAAAATGTGTATCTAAGCGAAATTTTAGATAATTCAAATTTTAAAAAGAAAGAAATCAAATTACCTATTGCTCTAGGAAAAAATATTTCTGGCACTCCAATAATCGGAGACTTATCTGCAATGCCTCATTTGCTTATTGCTGGTACTACAGGATCTGGAAAATCTGTTTGTATCAATACAATTATTTTGTCTCTTCTTTACAAGCATACTCCTGAAAGATGTAAATTTATTTTAATTGATCCTAAGATGTTAGAGCTTTCTACTTATGAAGGTATCCCACATCTACTTTGCCCAGTCATTACTGAGGCTAAAAAGGCCGCCTCTGTTCTTGGTTGGGTGGTTAAAGAAATGGAAAGCAGATATAGACTGATGACCAAAGAAGGTGTCAGAAATATTGATGGCTACAATTCAAAACATAAGCTTCCAATGCCCTACATAGTGGTGGTAGTTGATGAGATGTCTGATTTAATGTTAGTCGCAGGAAAAGAAATTGAAAATTATATTCAAAAATTGTCACAAATGGCTAGAGCTGCTGGTATTCATATTATTATGGCCACTCAAAGACCTAGTGTTGATGTGATAACAGGAACCATCAAAGCAAATTTTCCAACCCGAATTTCTTTTCAAGTCACCTCTAAAATAGATAGTAGAACAATTTTAGGCGAACAGGGAGCTGAGCAATTGTTAGGAAAAGGTGATATGCTATATATGTCATCCGCAAATAGAATTGTAAGAATTCATGCTCCATTTGTCTCAGACACAGAAATAGAAAAAATTAACAATTTTTTAAGATCTCAAGCAGAGCCTGATTATGTCGATGAAATACTTAATTTTGCTGATGAAAAAGAATTGAATGAATCAAAAAATCAAGGTGAAAAAGACGAATTATATCAAACTGCTATTGAAATAATTAAAACAGAAGGAAAAGCTTCAACTTCATTTTTACAAAGAAAACTTCAAATTGGATATAATCGAGCTGCAAGAATAATTGATATGATGGAGTCCGAGGGAATAGTGAGTAAAGCAAATCACGTTGGGAAAAGAGATGTTCTTAAATGAAAAAATTTTTTATTATCCTAGTTTTTTTTTCAATAATTTCCAATGTTTCAGCATCGATAAAAGAAAATATAATTAAAAAATTTACAGATATTAAAAATGTATCATTTGATTTTGAACAAAATATTAATGGTAAGATTGAAAATGGTAATTGTATAATTGAGTATCCAAAAAAAATTTATTGTAAATATAATTTAAGTAATCAGAAGGTTTTAGTTGCAAATGGAAAATCATTAGTTATCAAAACATTAAGTAGTTATTACTTTTATCCACTTGAAAAAACTCCTCTGGATACAATTCTCAATAAAGAATATTTATTAAAAAAAATAAAAAGTTTAGATCAAAGGGAAATAAGTGATGATTTCATAAACTTTAATTTTACAGAAAATGAAAATGAGATAAATCTATTTTTTGATAAGAAAACTTATAACTTAATTGGATGGCAAACAGTAGATATTTATCAAAATGTAAGTATTACCTATCTTTCTTCCATTAAAAGAAATCAAAAATTAAAAAAGGAAATATTTAAACTTCCACAACAAAACTAGCTTAAATTACGACTGTTTCAGTTTTAAAAACTTTCATACCTCGTGCAATATAATTATTTAATGCATTTTTGTGATCTAATGAACACGTATGGACCCAAACTCTTTTGGGTTTTTCTTTAAAAGAATTTTTAATAGCTGCTGATAATAGATATGAACCTAATTTTTTATTTTGATATTCTTCCAATAAACCCAGATAAGCAATCTCAACTTCATTTTTATCTGTGTGTAAAATTAATTCAAAATAACCTGCTAATTCATCCCCTTCTTTTAATATATATGTCTTAACTTTTTTGTCAGAAACATATTCCAGCCATTGTTTTTCACTCCACACTAATCGGTCTACCCAATGATGACTTTTACCAATATTTTTATAAAAAAATTTATTTAACTGAAAATCAACCGGATCGACTAAATTTATTGAGTAGTGGTCTGATAAATTTGAAGAGTCTTTTAAATCTTCCAAATAAGATATTTCTAAATAATTTCTTTCAACCTTCTTATTCACTGCACCATCTTACCAACTGGTTCGCCACCGAATAAATGGAAATGAAGATGAGGCACTTCTTGACCACCATGTTCATTTATATTTGCTAAAGCTCTATATCCTTTACCCGTATCGACTGAAATACCAAGTTTCTTTGCTACTATATTGATACCTTTTAACAATCCCACCATCTCATCTGGTGAAGCTTTATTACTGAAATCATCTAAATCTATATATTTTCCTTTTGGAATTACAAGTGCGTGAATTTTTTTTTGAGGATTTATATCGTGAAAAGATAATACAAACTCATCTTCATAAATTTTTTTACAAGGAATTTCACCTCTTATAATTTTTGCAAAAATATTGTTTTCATCATACTTCATTCTAAAACTTTTAACTCCTCATTTATGCTAATTATTTTACCACCTTTAATATTAGCA
>LUMI01002569.1_pt1 | contig 11366 bp, 12 predicted proteins | sample 729681 | NCBI WGS metagenome assembly LUMI01 (sample SAMN03860267, study PRJNA289734) | marine metagenome | biome: seawater column; feature: ocean; material: water; isolation source: Red Sea water column Station 34 - depth 10m | place: Saudi Arabia: Red Sea | collected 2011-10-15 | depth 10 m
TTGAAGATAAAAAAGCAAACATTATTAAAGTAAGTGAAAAACAATATAATGATCTAAAAGAAGTAATTTATAAACCACTAGAGAATTATACGGTTGGTAGAAATGAAATAACTGGAGGCACAGTTTCACCAAGTTATATCTCACCGATACAAGGTTTACAAAGACTTCAAAAAATCATGGATGAATATTGCGGTGGTATCACCAATAACTACATGACAAATGACAATCTCCTTAAAAAAGCTTTAGAATTACTAGATTGGCTTCAGGAAGACTTGGAAAACGTAGGAGCTGAGGATTACCATCAGTTAATGAGAGCATGGGAGTTAAAACACAGAACTTTGACATCTCAGTGTGTTACAGAACATACTTTATATAGAGAGGAAACTCGTTGGCCAGGGTACTATTATAGAGGCGATCATATGAAACTTGATGATGAAAATTGGCATTGTTTAACTGTTTCAAGACGTGATCCAGAGTCTGGTAAGTTCACTATGGAAAAAAAACCTGTCTATCACATAGTCGACGATAAAGAGAAGAAAAAAGCATCTTAAGTCCTAACAATTATAAATATGAGTTTCACATCAAAATCAGATGAACAGATAATAGAAATTGCCAATCCAATTTGGCAAAATTTGATTAAGTCTTCAAATATGAAGGATTATGGCGGTTTTACCAGAGATTTTTCATCTCAAATGCTTTATGGAGCAAATGAAGTGGAGCTCGGGAAGCAATGGGCCAGCAACAAATTAATATGTAGTTTGTCTGATGATTATAAGGCTTTTGGCTGCCTTAGAAGAGGATTACACGTGACAGTTCTTTTTAAACAGAAGAGCACCACTGAAGAAGGAGAGTTCCTTGGAAGACTAGTTCTTGGAGAAGAGGGTGACTCAGTCAAAGTTTTTGGTGCAACGATTTTTTAAATAAGACTTGATAAATATTCTTTCTGGGTGTACTTGATAAGTATGCTTGAAAATTTAAATAAAAACCTAAACATCTTCAAGCTTATAAAAAACTCTAAAATATTTTCATATATAAATGCTAAGTTTGTACTCTACATGGGTTTAGCAGCATATTGGGTAGTAATTCTTTCGAGTACATTTTTTGGAATTTAATAATCAAATAGTTGACTTCAAATATTTTCGGGATAATTAACAGTCATGGAATTCTTTCTTCCAATAGCAGAAGTCTACGTAAGCCTGCCATTCATATTTATATTAAGCTTAGCAGTTGGAATTTTATCAGGTCTTTTTGGTGTCGGTGGTGGATTTTTAATGACGCCTTTTTTAATTTTTTTGGGAATTCCACCAGCTTATGCGGTACCAAATGAGGCTAACAATATTTTAGGAACTTCTATATCAGGATCAACCACACATTATCTTAAAGGAACATTAGACTATAAAATGGGTTTGATGATAGTAGTTGGAGGAGTAGTGGGTACAGCTTTAGGAATTTATACTTTTAGTTATTTTCAAGATATCGGCAAAATTAATATCGTAATATCTCTTGCGTATATGTATATACTTGCAATCATTGGTACAATGATGCTTGTCCAGGGTGTCACTGAGATAGATAGAGCACGAAAAAAAATTGTAGTTAAGAAAAAATTACATGATCATTATTGGTTTCACGGCTTACCATTTAGAATGAGATTTAAGAAATCAAAACTTTATGAAAGCGCATTTACTCCAATAGTGATTGGTTTTTTGGTAGGTTTTATTGCAGCAATACTAGGTGTTGGTGGAGCTTTTATTTTAGTTCCTGCAATGATTTATATAATTGGAATGCCTACAAAATTAATTCCTGGGACATCTTTATTTGTAACAATTTTTGTAAGCGCGATAGTTACTGTATTGCATGCATTTAACTATGGAACTATTGATCTTATATTAGTTACAGTTTTAATTTTAGGTTCGATATTAGGTGTACAAATTGGACAAAAACTTGGAGAAAGAGTTGATAGTTCACAATTTAAAACTATTTTAGCAGTCTTATTACTGTTAGTAGGTGTCGCAATTGCTTATGATACTTTTTTTGCAGCAGAAAATGTATCAGAAATATATAAAAATTCTAAATCCTCACTAGGACCTGTTTCAGAATTTGTAAGAGACTATAAAAATCCACCCATAAACGTAAGACAAAAACATATTCAACAGCATTTAGATGAACAGGTAAAATATGATAAAATGATTCAGCTTTTAGATTCTATAAATAATAAGCTCAACTGATTTTATTTATATTTTACAATTTTAAGCGCTTCTATAAAGTTTGGTCATTACGAACTCTTTATGACCGAGTGCCTCTGCGCAAGTTAACCTACCATTAGCAACTTTAAGAGTTGCTTTTATTAATTCATCACCTGCTTGATCAAGATTCATCTCTCTAGAAAGTATTTTAGATACATCAAGATCAATGTGTTCACTCATAGTTTTAGCAGTTAATGGATTTGCAGTTAATTTAATAACCGGTTCTATTGGATTTCCAATTATATTTCCTTGTCCAGTTGGAAATAAATGAATATTAAATCCGCCTGCTGCTTGAAGAGTGACACACTCAGCAGCTGCTGAGGACGTATCCATAAAATACAATCCTTTTCCCTTACTCGGTTCTTCGGCAGGTTCAAGAACATCAATGAATTCTCTTGATCCAATTTTTTGAAAATTTCCAAAAGCCTTTTCTTCAATTGTAGTCAATCCTCCTGCAATATTTCCTGCAGTTGGTTGGCTTTCAGATAAATCGTTAGTTGCTTCTTTTAAAATGAAATCGTTATATGAACTCCAAGTTTTCATAAATTTGTCTTGAGCTTCTTTAGTTTTACCTCTTTTAGCACAAACGTTTTCAGCACCCGTTAACTCAGATGTTTCTCCAAAACAAAGATGAACACCTAAAGGCTCAAGTTTATCCATTAAATTTCCAACTGTAGGATTTGATGCTAACCCTGACGTCGTATCAGATTCTCCACACTTTACAGAAATCCACAAATCACTTATTGGACATTCCTCTCTTTGTTTTTCAGAGGCCCACATTGAAAATTCTTGAGCTTTTTTTGAAACTTTTGCGATTGTATCAATATCTCCAACACCCTCGATACTAAATCCTTCTACAGGCTTTCCAGTTTTTGCAATGGCATCTACAATTCTTTTAGTCCATTTAGGCTCTATACCTATAACTATGACAGCTGCAACGTTAGGATTTTTACCTGTTCCAATCATTGTTCTAAAATGTAATTCAAGATCAGCACCAAATTGTAACCTTCCATAAGAATGAGGTAAAGCAATAGTCCCTTTAATATTATTAGATACGGCTTCTGCACATGCATTTGAAATATCATCAACTGGAAGAATAATTACATGATTTCTTGTGCCCGCTCTTCCATTTTCTCTTTTGTAACCTAAAAAACTTTTTGGAATATCCATTTTTACCACTTTTTTGTTTTTACATTATGCACATGAACATGGTCACCTTTTTTTATTGACTTAACTACTTTACCAATATCATGTCCATATTTTATAATTGTGTCACCTTCTTTAAAATCTTGCAAAGCAATTTTATGTCCAAGGGGAATTTCTGCTTCGGATTTAATGTTATTTGAGGCGTCATTTTCCATGATCCAACAACCACAATCTTGGCCTTTAGTTACCTTTTCAACAACTATTACCCCAACATTGTCTTTTTTATCGTGAATTATTATGTCTGTTTTAGCCATTGTGACGATTTCTTAGTAGAAACTTTTGAAGAATTTATATATTAATCGATCGATTGCAAACAAAATTTATTGAGTTTTTTTATGACTAAAATGACAACGGAAGAAGCTTTTATTAAAGTTCTTCAAATGCATGGAATTGAACACGCCTTCGGAATTATAGGTTCTGCTTTTATGCCTATTTCAGATTTATTTCCAAAAGCTGGTATAACATTCTGGGATGTAGCTCATGAGACGAACGGCGGATTAATTGCTGATGGTTACACAAGAGCTACTGGAAAAATGTCGATGGTGATAGCCCAAAATGGTCCAGGTATAACTGGATTAGTAACTCCGATTAAAACCGCTTACTGGAACCACACACCCTTATTAGTGGTTACACCACAAGCTGCAAACAAAACTATGGGTCAAGGAGGTTTTCAAGAAGTTGAACAAATGAATTTATTTAAAGATATGGTTTGTTATCAAGAAGAAGTAAGAGACCCATCTAGAATGGCTGAAGTTCTTAATAGAGTTATTGAAAAAGCATTTAGAGGCTCTGCACCTGCGCAAATAAATGTTCCAAGAGATTATTGGACGCAAGTTATAGACATTGAATTGCCACCTATTGTTAGATTTGAAAGACAGGGTTTCCAGGAAGCCACCCTTTAGCTGTTGGACCCTTAGGATACAATGGATCTAAAGCTGCCATGGAATTAATATCTAAAGCAGATGTAGTACTAGCACTTGGTACCAGACTTAATCCTTTTTCAACATTACCAGGATATGGAATTGATTATTGGCCAAAAAAGGCAACAATAATTCAAGTGGATATGAATCCTGACAGAATTGGTCTTACTAAAAAAGTTTCAGTTGGAATTTGTGGAGATGCAAAACAAGTAGCTCAACAGATTTTAGATAAACTTACTTCAGACGCAGGAAATATTGGCAGAGAAGAGAGAAAAAATTTAATTCATAAAACTAAATCTGCATGGTTACAAACTTTATCTGGTTTAGATCATGAGGAGGACGATCCTGGCACAGTTTGGAACAAAGAAGCAAGGGAAAGAGATAAAGATAGAATGTCCCCAAGACAAGCATGGAGAGCAATTCAAGACGCTTTACCTCAAGACGCAATTATCTCTAGCGATATAGGTAACAATTGCGCAATAGGAAATGCTTACCCAACTTTCGAAAAACCAAGAAAATATTTGGCACCTGGTTTATTCGGTCCTTGTGGATATGGTTTTCCAGCCATACTAGGCGCAAAAATCGGCTGTCCTGATATTCCGGTGGTAGGATTTGCAGGTGATGGAGCTTTTGGAATTAGTATGAACGAAATGAGCTCATGTGCAAGAGAAGAATGGCCAGCTATCACAATGGTAATTTTTAGAAATTATCAATGGGGTGCCGAAAAAAGAAATTCAATACTTTGGTTTGATGATAATTTTGTTGGAACAGAACTTGATCCTGAATTAAGTTATGCAAAAGTTGCTAATGCTTGTGGATTAAAAGGAGTAACTTGTAAAACAATGGAAGAGACAACCAAAGCAATTAAACAATCTTGCGAAGATCAAAAAAAAGGTATTACAACTTTTATTGAAATAATTTTAAATCAAGAGCTTGGTGAACCTTTTAGAAGAGATGCTATGAAAAAACCTGTTAAAGTTGCTGGCATTAAAAAAGAGGACATGAAGAAACAACCCTCTTTAATTTCTTAACTAATTTAAGTTTTTATCTTATAACTGCTTTAACAGAACCTAGTTTATCAACTTTACCAGTATAAAGACCCTTACCTTTAATTGGAACTACACCAACCGAAGAACCAGTAAAAACCCAAAAATCTTTATTTAAATTTATTTTATCTTTTTTAACTTTATTCAAAACAAATCTCAAAGAGTTCAATGGGTTTATATAGACTGTATTAGTATTACCACTTACGCTTTGATTAATTTTTTTATTTGAAATATTAGTTTTCAAATTCCCAATGTTTATTCTTTTATATTTCTTTTTAGCACCTATTAGAAATTTTACATTTGCACCAAAATCACTGCATAAGTCACCAAAAGAAGTAATTCCTTTTTTTCTTTGTCTATAACCAACCACCTCAATACATGGCGCCATGTGAGAAATATATTTCGATATGTTTTTCATGGTAATTACACCTTTAGATAAAAAAAAAGATTTTTTAACTTTATAACAAACTTCAAGTTCTATACCTAAAGTTGCTTTATTTATTTTAACACTTTTACCACTACTTAAAAAATTTCTTTTATAAACTGTTGCGTAAAAAGGCTCCTTTTCTTTTAACTTTTTAATTAAAGGAATACCTGTGCCAGCAGCTTTAAAACCAATTACAGGCAATTTAATTTTGCTTTCACAAAGTTTTCTCAATTTTTGTGCTTCTTTTATTTTTTTTGTATATTTATTAGGGATTGCTTTTATTAGTCTATTTTTCAAAAACGCAGTTACAAGTTTATTTGAGATTTTTTCTAAATTATTTTGTTTCATAATTTTATATCTATAATTGTTGAGGGATCTAACTTAATCCCAAACCAATTTAGCCTAATGTCTAAATGAGGTCCAGTTGATCTTCCGCTAGAACCTACAGTACCGATTATATCACCTTGTTTTACAATATCACCTTCTTCTACAAATATTTTATCCATGTGCATATATAATGTAGAAATTCCATGTCCGTGATCAAAAATAAGCGTTGCCCCAGTGTAATATAAATCATTTTCAGCAAGTGTGACTACTCCATTAGCCATCGCTTTTATTGGAGTTCCAAGTTTACCTGCAAAATCTATTCCATAGTGTGGAGACCTAGGTTTACCGTTAAGAATCCTTTGACTACCATAAATTCCTGTTATTATTGCATCATCTAAGGGAGCAATAAATTTATTTTTGAAAAATTTCAAATTTGAATTTATTTCTCTAGCTCTAACAATTAATTTATTTTCTTTTTTAATCCTTGCATAAACTTCTTTAGGAGGTGTGACTTTCTTAGGCTCAAGACCATCAATTCTTTGAATTTTGTATTCTCTTTTAATTACCTTTTTAACTATTTTAGTCTTATTACCATTAAATGTTTTGACGATCACTACATCATTTTTTCTATCTCTATCAAGTCCAAAAACAAAATCACCATCTTCAGTAACTTTTATTTCTTTATCATCAATTTTAATTTTGGCTCCAGGATCTGTTTTTCCTAAAATAAAGTGACCTTGGATAAATTTACCATTGAATTCAATTGATTTTGCTTCAAATGAAAAAATGAAAACAAATAATAAAATATATTTTACTATTTTGCTGTCCATCCACCATCTACCAATAAAGATGTGCCAGTAATCATTAGCTAAATCTATTGACATTCCTTTAGTTAATCCTTCTAAACCAAATTTATTCATATTATAAACACTTCTAATTGGTCCACCCACATGCCCCATTTGTGAAGACATATTAATTATAACTCCCCCAGTTTTTTTTCTTGTTTTTAATTCAATCATCTTTAATGCGCTTAGCTGAGCTATATTAAATGAAGCTATAGTGTTAACTTTTACCAAATACTCCATGTTACTTTTTTTAACTTTAGTAAAATGTTCTGGAATATTTGTTCCCGCATTATTGACAACAACATCTATTCTTTTTTGAGAATTAATAACTTTTTTAATTTGTTCATATTTTGTAACATCACATACAAAATATTTACAATTTACTCTAAATTTTTTAATAATTTTTGACACTTCTTTTAAATCTTTCTCAGTCCTGCTAATTATTATTAGATTTGTTCCGGCTTCAGCTAAAGCAATTGCGCAGGCTCTCCCCAAACCTTTACCGGCGCCTGTAACAAGAGCTGTTTTGTTTTTTAAGTTATATTTTTTTAGGTACATCAAATAATTAAAATTTTTAGGTCAGTATAAATCAAATCTATTGCAACTACCAGTATTGCTAATAAACCAACCCAACCAATCCATTTATACTTTTTTATCCATCCAGATATTAAAGTAGCAGCAGTTGCCATTAAAACTATTGATAAGACTAAACCAAAAACCAAAAGTCCGTAGTGATCTTTTGCTGCTCCAGCTACACCAAGCACGTTATCTAAACTCATTGTAAAATCTGCAATTAATACAGTTGATATAGCTTTTATAAAACTAGACTTATCTATTTTTATCTTACTATTTGGTTCACTATTAGAATTTTTTAGAATATCTTTATAAAGTTTATAGCAAATATATAATAACGCTAAACCACCAATCAATCTTAGACCAGTTATTTGTAACAAGTATGCAGTTAAAAGAGTTAGTATTATTCTTAATACAACAGCTCCACCAATTCCCCAAAAAATAATTTTTTTTCTCTCATCGGCTGGAAATTGAGATGCAACCATACCAATTATTATTGCATTATCACCCGCTAAAACTAAATCGATAAAAACTATTTGTGTAAAAATTATTATTTCTTCATTCATTGCAGATTGTCTTCTAATATCATGTCAGATGCTTTCTCTGCAATCATTATAGTTGGTGCGTTTGTATTTCCTGATGTAATATTAGGCATAATTGATGCATCAACTACTCTTAAATTTTCAACTCCATGAACTTTAAGTCTATCGTTTACAACTGAATTTTCATCTTGACCCATTTTGCAAGTGCCAACAGGATGAAAAATTGTTTGTGCATAGTCACTACCAGCTTTAACTAGCTCCTCATCATTTTTAATGTGAGCACCAGGACGGTATTCCTCTGGTTCATATTTTTTAAATGTTTCAGTATCTAGCATTATTTTTCTTACAAGCTTTAATCCTTGTGCAGCAACATACCTATCATCATCAGTTGATAAATAATTCATCTTAATCTTTGGATTATCTTTAATATTTTTACTTACAATATTAATTTCTCCTCTACTTGTTGGTCTAATATTAGCAACTGTTGGTGTAATTCCGTCAAAATCATGGAGTTTAGTTGCTCCTAAAATATCTGTACTAATGGGCTGTACATGGAATTGTAGATTTGGAGTTTCTCTAGAACTATCACTTTTAGCAAAACCACATACCTGACTTGCTCCCATAGTCATTGGTCCACTTTGATTAAAGATATATTCTAATCCAATTAAAAATTTTCCAAAAAGACTATTAATTTTCTTATTTAACGATTTTAAATTTTTAACTTTATATACTGGTCTAAACATTAAGTGGTCTTGTAAATTTTTACCAACTCCTTTAAGATTTTTTATTATATCTATCCCAATTTTACTTAATTTATCACCATCGCCAATTCCAGAGACTTGCAAGATATGAGGCGATCCAATTGAGCCCGCACATAATATAACCTCTTTATTGGCAGAAATTTTACTCAAATTTTCTCCAAGAAAGTATTCAATACCTGAAGCTTTTTTACCTTCAAAATTAATCCTTTGAACATGAGCATTAGTTATTATTTTTAAATTTGATCTTTTTTTTGCAGGATTTAAGTAACCTTTTGCTGCACTATATCTTAATTTCAATCCTAATTTATTAAAAGTTGTAGTAAATTGAAAAAAACCAACGCCAAAATTATCACCTGTATTAAAATCATTTACCTTAGGAATACCTTTTTCTTCTGCTGCATTTATAAATTCATCAAGCATTTTTAATTTAATTTTTTTATTTGCAACCATGATTGGACCTTCATCACTATGAAATTTGCCTTTGCCTAGCTCATTGTTTTCTGATTTTATAAAGTACGGTAATACATCATCCCATCCCCAACCTTTGTTACCTTGCTGACGCCAATTATCGTAATCATTACTTTGACCCCTTATCCACAACAAACCATTTATTGATGAACTGCCTCCTAATGTTTTACCTCTAGGATATCTTATAGACCTGTTATTCATCGTCTCATCTTTTTCCGTACGAAAACACCAATCTACTTTTGGATTATGCATTGTCTTATAATAACCAACGGGTATATGTATCCATGGATAATTATCTTTTCCACCAGCCTCTAACAGTAAAACTTTATTTTTAGGATTTTCTGATAATCGATTAGCTAAAACACAACCAGCTGAGCCTGCTCCAATAATAATGTAATCAAAATTTTCCATAATCACTTTGGGTTTATTTTTATACTGAATCTCTCATTTTTACTAGGTTTATTGAGATATTTGGTTCTTGTATCGTTATAAGATTTTTGTCAGAATTAGTTTTTTAAAAATAACTTAAGAGAGGGAAATTATGAAAAAAATTATTTCAATCTTGTTTACCGCTTTTTTAGTTTTTGGTTTTGTATCAAACGCTAGCGCTAAAACATTGAAATGTCAGACCGTTCTTAATACTAAAGCAGATGAAGTAAAAATGCTTAAAGACTTCACTGATACTGTAACAGCTTTAACTGATGGATCTTTAAAATTTGAAATTTTACCAGCAGGAGCAGTTGTTGGAGTTAAAGAAACTTTAGATGCGGTTGACAAAGGTTTAATTGACTGTGGATTTGCTTGGACACACTATTGGTCAGGTGATCACCCAGCAGCTATGTTATTTGGTTCACCTGTAGCAGGAGGTGGAGTAGGTATAGATAACTTAGCATTTCTATCATGGTTCCAATACGGTGGTGGTAAAGAACTTTACGACCAATTATGGAAAGAAATGGGAAGAGACATAAAAGGATTTATGCTTCAACCAGTTGGACCAGAAGCTTTAGGTTGGTTTCCAAAACCAATTAAAGATATGGCTGACTTTAGAAAATATAACAGCACTTGAAGCAGGTACTATTGATGCAGCTGAGTGGTGTTGTCCAAAACCAGATTTAACGTTTGGTTTTCAAAAAGTCTTAAAACATTACTACTTACAAGGATTACACCAAGTTGTAGTTAATGCTGACTTTTACATAACTGGAAAAACTTATAATGCAATGACAGCTCACGAGAAAAAATCTCTTGAAGTTGCTGCTAATGCATCACTAGCAAAATCTTTAAGCTACAGAATTTACGAAAACGGTAAAGCTTTACAAGAGCTTACTACTAAGCATGGGGTTAAATTAGAAGACACTCCATCTGATTATTTCGTAGAATATATGGCTGCAGCAAAAGCTACTTTAAATAAAAATGCTGAGAAAAACGCATTTTTCAAAAAAGTATATGACTCTATGAAAGAGTTTGCTGATGTTGCTGTTCCTTTCTGGAGCGGTGCTCAAATGTCAAATGCTAAGCTTGGAATGGCTCACGCAGCGACATTGAAGTAAAAAAGTAATAACTTTTAAATTTAATAAGAGCGGACTTTACAGTCCGCTCTTTTTGTTTAAAATTCCTTTATGTCAGACAAACAATCAAACTTTGATATATCAGATGAAATGATTGCTGAGAGGCGAGGGACCTCTAATAAAATGCCTGAAGATATGCCATCATGGATGGCAAATACAATAACAAAAATTGATAAATTTAGTAAAATCGTTGGAAATATAGTTTGTTGGATCTTAATCCCATTGATTTTCGCAATGACTTATGAAGTTATTGCTCGAAAATTATTTTTAGCTCCTACAATTTGGGCTTACGATATAAGTAGATTTCTTTATGGTGCATTATTTATGTTGGGTGCAGCTTATGCTCTATCAAAAGGAGTTCATATAAGAGCAGATTTTTTATATAGAAATTTTAAAACTAAGACACAAGGTTTAATAGATTTTTGGTTATATATTTTATTTTA
>LUMI01000727.1_pt1 | contig 11356 bp, 13 predicted proteins | sample 729681 | NCBI WGS metagenome assembly LUMI01 (sample SAMN03860267, study PRJNA289734) | marine metagenome | biome: seawater column; feature: ocean; material: water; isolation source: Red Sea water column Station 34 - depth 10m | place: Saudi Arabia: Red Sea | collected 2011-10-15 | depth 10 m
TTCCATTGGTCTGAATGGAGGCTACACATTTTAAGTCCATGACTCGTCACTTTAAGACACCCCACGTGGAGGCAAACTGAAAAATGGCCAACCACAAAGATTATTTAATCCGTTTTCTCCAGGTTTTACGCGAGATCTGCAGCAGAGGAATTGCGCCTACCGTGTCCTATGACAAAAGGGACGACATCTGGAACATTCATGATGAAACACCGGTTCAGGCCGATTTTGTCAATGCATGTCAGTTGAGAATCACTTTTAAGCCTGGAGAAATTCATTTTGAAGTCAGCCGGCTGATGAAGGATGATTCAAAAATGATTAAACAAAACGGAGAGATTCCACTTGAAGGTGATTTGAAAGTTGAATTCATCGGCGCCTACCTCGATGATTTGAAGGAATACGGGATTCATGAACATTAGCGGGTTCATGATCTTTTCTTCTGCACCAAAGCTTCTAAAAAAATTTTCATAATTATCATTCCGTAATGAAAATTAAGGAATACCGTGTTTTTGTGGTTGAGAATCCTCCTCCGCATTACGGCGGGGCTTATTGGACTTTTGTCAAACTGATTACTGATTCCAAGATTGAAGGCATCGGGGAAGTCTATTCCCTGCCATTTCATCCAAGCGTGGTGGAAAAAATGATTTCCGACATCTGTGAACGGTACGTCATTGGTCACGATCCTTTCAAAATAGAACAACTGTGGCGAAGGGTTTATTCAAGCGGTTACAGCCAACGTTCTGATCTTTCATTGATGGGAATTCTGAGTGGAATCGAAACTGCCTGCTGGGACATCAACGGGAAGGCATTGGAAAAGCCGGTTTATGAACTTCTGGGAGGGTTGGTCCATCCTAAACTGCGAACCTATACTTACCTCTATCCGGATCATCACGATGAGGATCGACTCTATAACTATCCCGAAGCAGACGAAAAACGGAACGTCTATAATGATCCTGACCTTGCTGCAGAAGCTGCTGCCAAATATGCCGACCAGGGTTTTACTGCGTTAAAATTTGATCCGGTCGGTCCTTATTCAGTTTATGACCCCAGAATGCTTTCACTGGAATCGATGGACAGAGCTGAACGTTTTGTGCGACAAATCCGAGAAGCGGTGGGGAATCGATGTGACCTTCTGTTCGGCACCCATGGGCAGATGACACCAGAAAGTGCGATCCGTCTTGCAAAAAAAATCGAACCCTATGATCCGCTTTGGTTCGAAGAACCGGTTCCACCGGAAAACCTGGAGGCAATGAAGCGTGTTGCCGAATCAACATCCATCCCAGTCGCCACCGGGGAACGGCTTGCAACCAAATATGAATTCGCCCAGGTGCTTCAAAAACAGGCAGCAGGAATCCTTCAGATGGCGCTTGGCCGGGTCGGTGGCTTGTTGGAGGCAAAAAAAATCGCAGGTATGGCGGAAGCTCATTACGCCTTGATTGCACCCCACCTTTATTGCGGTCCCGTCGAGGGTGCCGCGAATATCCACCTAGATGCCTGCAGCCCCAATTTCCTCATTCAGGAAGGAATCGAAAAGTGGGATGGATTTCACGCGAAAATCCTGAAAAAACCGATCCAATGGGAGGAGGGTTATGTCATCCCCCCTTCAGAACCAGGACTGGGGATTGAGCTGAATGAGGAGGTTGCTCTTCAGCATCCTTATTCAGGAAAGGGACTTCACCTGGAAATGCATCCCGATCCGGTTTTGCTCTAGGCTTTTTAACGGTTTGCTTTCTGAAATCGTTTTCTTCGTTTTTTGAGAATTTCTCCTCTTTCCCTGTTAGATTTTTGCAGCAACTCCATATCGGTCAGGCTGAAGACCAGAAGGTCTTTTCCCTCCCCCATGCATGCAGCCGCCATCACCAGGTTTTGCTTGACCAATCCTCGATGAAATTGCCTGGCGGTTTCATCCAGGGAAAAGGTCTCACGAATCATCAATACCAACATCTTTTGAGCTTCTGAACATTCGTCAGCAACCTGATATTTGCTTGTGGCCCAGATCGATATGATTTTTCCTGTAAGCGGAGTGATCTGAAGGAAATGATGATTGAATACCGAAACCGGAAACTCCCTTCGTGACGGTTCAAACCCGAAAAGTCTACTCCCATCCGGAGCTTTTAGGATTTCGGTAATACCTTCCCGGGAAATAGTATTTCCAAGTTTCTGGCCGAAAAGTTCCCTCGGCAAGACCGTGGCTTCCAGTGGGTTTGAAAAAATGTATGAAAATACACAAAAAAGAATATAACTTTGTACCACTCTAGATGGCGATGTCATGACCATCCATTTCTAGATCATTCCTTTTAATCCTTCGGTCATTTATCCATTAGCAAATCCCAGCATCAACTTATCACTGGAAGTTCTTCAGGAGCCCTTCGGGTTAAAAGTTGAGGACCTTCTTCACGAATGACCAGATTTTCTTCGTGGACCATGATTTTGTTCTCTCCGAACTGCATCCCGGGTTCTAATGTCAGCACCATTCCATTTTCTAGAACCGTATTATCAAATACCGCATTTGAAGGCCACTCGGTCAGTTGCATGCCGAGTCCATGCCCCATCCGCCCGACTTGACCTCCTTTTGCTCCGTTGGTCTCCAAGACACGATTCATAGCTCTGAAAACATCCGCAGCTGTATTTCCTGGAACTGCAGCTTCAAGACCCGCATCGGTGGCCTGATAAACCACCCGGTAGGCATTTCGGACATCATCATCTGCTTTTTGGAGGGCATAGTTCCGGTCGAAATCACAAAAATATCCGTCGAAAGTACAGCCTGTGTCTAGAATCAGGACATCACCGGAAATCAAATTTTTATCCTTCGGAGGTGAGATGATATCCGAATATCCTCCCATACCAGCCCCGCCGACAAGGTAGGAAACGTCATCCACACCCTCCTTGAGGCATTCGATTTTGAAACGCCGGAAGACATCGATTTCCGTTTGCTCTTCCAAAAGCCATTCCGGAAGTGTTTCAAAAACATGGGAAACAAGTTGACAGACATGGGAAATCTTTTCGATTTCCAGCTCTGATTTGACCATTCTTAATTTTTGGATTAAGGGTGTCGCATCATTAAATTCATAACCTTTCAAACGTTCCTGGAGCATCTTGAAATCCTGAAAGGGCATCCGGAGAGTGGATTCGGGCCCCATGGGCAAACCAATCTTTTTGGAACCTCCGGACAACTCCTCGAGAGTTTCTTGAAGCAAGCTGATTCCATCATCATCGGGATGCGGAGAACTCCAGGTTCTAATATCTTCAATCCAGGTCCGTTCCATACAGTCCGCCCCAATTTCCGGGATCACTGCCACCGGATTTCCTTTGCGGGGCAGGCAGAGAAACCAAGGCCGGGTCGGGCTCTGCCAGAACTGAGTCAAAAAACCTGTGAAATAACGCACTTCTGCTTCTGTACAAAAAAACATAACATCGAGGTCTTTTTCGGACATCAACCTTTGGGCTTTTTCGAGTCGTTGTTCAAACTCGATTTGGGGAAATCCTCTTTCAGGTATCATGGCGAATTCACTTTTCTTGTTTCGATTGCTGGTATTTCATCACGGATCTGATTATATTCAGCATCATCTGGAACGCAAAGAAAGATTCAAACCGAATCCTCATCATCGATTTAAATATCATGGAACAGTTTTCTTTGACTGATCGAACAGCATTAGTGACCGGCGGGGCAAGTGGTATCGGACACGCTGCCGCCCAAAGATTTTTGGAAGCCGGGGCAAAGGTGGTCATTGGAGATCTCAACCGGGACGAGTCCCGCAAAGCTGTTCAGTCCATGGGAGACAAAGGCTTTGAACTCGAAAGCCTTGAAATGGATGTTTCTGATGAAGACTCGATCATCAATGTTTTCAATGTCGTTCGTAAAACCCATGGTTCGATTGATGTCCTGGTCAACAGCGCTGGAACGGGTGCACGCATGGATGCCACCGAACTTCCCCTCAAACTTTGGCAGAAAGTGATGGATGTTAACCTGACCGGGTGCTTTCTCTGTTCCCGGGAAGCCGCAGGGTCGATGCTCGAACAGGGAAGCGGAAGCATTGTTAATGTTGCATCGATCATGGGACTCGTCGGTGGAGGAATCTATCCCAATCCTGCTTATCAGACCAGTAAGGGCGGAGTGGTCAACCTGACCAGAACTCTGGCACTGGACTGGGCAAAACTAGGTATCCGCGTGAATGCAGTCGCTCCTGCTTTTCTCAGAACTCCTCTCACTCAAGGGCTTCTGGAAGAACCTGGAATGGAACAAAAACTACTTGAACGAACCCCGATGGGTAGACTGGTGGAAGCGTCCGAAGTTGCAGATGCCATTCTCTTTCTTGCCAGCGATGCCTCATCAATGATCACTGGACATACTTTGCCGGTCGACGGCGGCTGGGTCGCACAATAACAAGAAAATTAATTTAAGGATGCAAGGAACCCTTCAGCAGCAAAGCATCGAGGTCGAAGATGCCCTGGCGGTTCAGGAATTGTTTTTTCAAAACGAATGGACCGATGGACTCCCGGTTGTTCCCCCGACGAAAGATAAAATCGAAACCATGCTTGAGACTGTGCCGATGGATCCGCAAACCATCATCGGTACGATTCCGGAAAGAGGCTCTGTTTTTACCCTCGAAGTGGCAGCCATCAATGCGGTGATGGCAGGATGCCTTCCGGAGTATTTCCCTGTGGTGGTAACCGCATTATCCGCCATCAGCGATCCGGCTTTTGGTCTGCATGGACCTTCTGCAAGTACACACGGACCTGCGATCCTGATCATCGTTAACGGACCTGTTGCCAAATCCATCGGTTTGAATCATGGCCAGAACCTGTTCGGACCAGGGGTACGATCCAACTCCACCATCGGAAGAGCAATTCGACTGATACTCATGAATGCAGGCGGAACCAGGGAGTTCGACCGTTCAACCCTTGGGCACGGTGGAAAATTCAGTTACTGCATTGCGGAAAATGAAACCACGGAATGGCAGCCTTTGCATATTCAGAAGGGATTTTCTCAAGAAACCAGTACCGTCACCGTATTTGCAGGAGAAGCTCCGAACCAATTCCAAAACCATACTGCCCAAAAAGCTGAGAGTATCCTTTTAACCCTCGCTGACAGGATGGCTGCTTTGGGAACCTTCAACATCAACGGACACAGTGAAATGGCTGTTGTTCTTTGCCCGGAACACTATCAGACCTGTCAAAGCCAGGGCTGGGATAAAAAGAAGATCCAGGAATTTCTCCAGAAGCATGCATTTCGGACCAGGGCAGAATTGATCCGCGGAGGAATCCTAGAAGAAGAGGTTCAACCCGAAGATGAGAAAACCAAGATATACGCCGTAGAGTCTCCTGACGACATTTTGCTGGTTGTAGGAGGAGGAGATGCCGGCAGGTTTTCCGCCTGTATTCCCGGCTGGGGGAGCCTCCATTATTGCCGTTCAGTGACCAAACCCCTGAATCAGGCCACCTGTGATACCTGAGGCTGGTAGCTTGGCTGATCGTGTATCGGCCCCAACTTTTTCAAAAAAACAATAACATGAGCATTACCGTCTACAATCCAAGTTCCAAACCGGCGCCTGAAGTGTTGAAGACTGCGACCAGGAAGACGACTCTCAAAGGAGGGATCCTGGGAATCATCGACAACAGTAAACCCAATTCCGATACCGTGCTAAAAAGGGTGGCAGATCAACTCAAAGCCAGGTTCGAGGTGAATGAAGTCATCTGGTCAAGAAAACCTACCGCATCGCTTCCGATCACCGATGATGAAATCCAGAAACTGGCAAAAAAATGTAACTTTGTCCTTGCCGGGGTTGGGGATTGAGGATCCTGCAGTTCGAGCAGTTTGCTCGATGGGATTTTGTTCGAAAAACTAGGAACTCCGGCAGCGGTGATCTGTACCGAACCTTTTATCCGTTCTGCGGAAAATATGTCCGTAGCCCATGGATTCAAAAGCTACCCATTCGCGGTGATGCCTCACCCGATTGGTTCCACCGACATCAAAACCTTGAATCAATGGGCGGATGATGTTTTTGATGAGGTAGCATCCCTCCTCACCGCTCCTCAGGGCTCCGACTGAGTATCGTTATGTCAGTCATTTCAAAAATCGAAACTGGATGCTACAGGGTTCCACTTCCCGTGGTTCTTTCCGACAGTACCCATGGAGACCTGACCCATTTTGAATTGATTCTGGTTCAGATCGAAGATGCTGAAGGCTCAAAAGGCGTCGGCTATACCTATACCGTCGGAAGCGGAGGTGAAGCAGTAAGAGTCTTGGTAGAGCATTACCTGAAACCCCTGCTTCTGGGTCAGGATCCCTCCTTCATTGAAAAACTTTGGGAACGGATGTGGTGGGGACTTCATTACGGAGGACGTGGAGGTACGGTCTCCCTTGCCATTTCCGCGGTGGACATTGCCTTGTGGGACCTTGCAAGCTGCAAGGTTTCGATGCCGCTTTGGAAATTTCTTGGGGGTTATGACCCGATCGTTCCATGCTACGCGGGCGGAATCGATCTTGAGTTCACCGATGAGCAATTGCTGAAACAGGCTGACGGATTCCTGGAACAAGGTTTCCGGGCAATCAAAATGAAAATCGGCAGGAAACATCTTTCTGAGGATCTCAAACGGGTCAAAGCCATGAGGAGACACCTGGGATCAGACTTTCCCTTGATGGCCGATGCCAACATGGGCTGGTCTGTGGATCAGGCGATCCGTGCCTGCCGAGCCTTGGCAGAATTCGAACTGGTCTGGATCGAAGAACCCTGCATTCCAGATGATGTTGCAGGACATGCCCGGATCGTCCGGGAAGGGGGGCAGCCGATTGCGACTGGAGAAAACCTGCACTCACTTTATGAATTCCAGCAGATGATCACTGCCGGAGGAGTCACCTTCCCGGAACCGGATGTCAGCAACTGTGGTGGAATCACCGTTTTCATGAAAATAGCTCATCTTGCCGAGTCCTTTAATCTTCCGGTTACCTCTCACGGGGTACATGATCTCACGGTCCATTTGCTGGCCGCATTGCCCAACCGTTCCTACCTGGAAATCCATGGATTTGGACTGGACCGCTATATTCAGGAACCGGTCCAACTTTGTGATGGAAATGCCATTGCTCCCGATAGGCCGGGTCATGGAGTCGAATTTAATTTGGAAAAACTTGCGGAACTATCCGTTTGAAATCTTCATTCATCTAAAAAACAGGACACATCATGCTTGATGCCCATTTCGCCCTTCAAGACCAGAAACTGCTTGGAGATCTGAGTCAACTCGAAGTTTTTGTCAACGGTTCGTTCTGTCGTGCGGAGGACGCGAAAATTTCCGTATGGGATCACGGACTGCTTTATGGAGATGGAATTTTTGAGGGGATCCGCGCTTATCAGGGCGGGGTTTTCAAACTGAATGCACATTTGGAAAGACTGTTCGAATCTGCCAAGGCCATCGGTATGACCCTGCCTTACGGTTTAAAGGAATTGAGTGAAGTGGTTCTGGAAACCCTGAAACGTAACCAACTCCAGGATGCCCACGTCAGGGTTCTGGTCACCCGAGGCATTGGGAAACCAGGGGTTTCCCCGGTCAGTTGTGTCCAGCCCGGACTGGTGATCATGGCCTATCCCTTTCCCCCGTTGCTGGGAGAAAAACCGGCAAGGCTCATCACTTCCAGTGTCCAGCGCAAAGCACCGCATTCGGTGGATGCTAGGGTCAAGTCATTGAATTATCTCGATAATGTTCTGGCCAAACTCCAGGCCATCTGTGCCGGCATGGATGACGCGATCATGCTCGACAGCACAGGATGCATAGCGGAAACCACCGGTGCCAATGTCTTTGCCGTCATCAGGGGAAGCATCCATACCCCGACTTTGACGGCGGCACTGCCCGGCATCACCCGACACACCGTCATCCAACTGGCGAAAGAGGAGGGCTACTCTGTTACGGAAAGACCAATGACTCTGGGAGACCTTTATGTCGCGGATGAAGTTTTCCTTACCGGAACGGCAACAGAAATTGCTGTCGTCGGAGAGATCGATGGAAGAAAAATCGGAGAAGAAAAAGCAGGGCCGGTAACTTCTAAGTTAATCAGAATATACCAGGATCTGGTGATCTCAGGTCCGGATGTGACTCGTATCGTTTAAAAATTAAACTTTTCGAGAACGAACATGAAACAAAAATTATTTTTGCTTTTTATGTAGTTAAAATGCAGCTTACAGCCATGCAGCAAAATGATGCATCAAACCTGGGGATCGAAGTCACCTTCCGCTTCGCCTCCCCCTCCAATAGGCGTTACACCGGTCCCCTAGAGCGATTCATTCGTTTGGTAAAAAATCCATCCTACAAACATCTATTGAATCATCTTGATGTGAATTTTATGGATCCGATTATCGAGAACGGAATGGCAATTCAGGATGTGATTCTGACGACTTCCACCGGTAAGAGAATCGGTTACCGCTTCAGGCTTTCACTCCAGCAAAATGAGCAGTATAAGGATTGCTGGATGACTGATGCAGTAACTCCATTTCAAGTTCCAGAAGTCTCTGCATGATGAACTCAGTTATTTTCTGACTTTCACTTCTTCACCTGTTACTTCGGGTTCATCATCTTCGATTTCGCTCGGGAACCCGGGAGCAAGCAGTTTTTCACCACATCGTTCTTCCAGCCTTCGGACAATATTCGGTGACCATTCCCGGTCACCGTAGCGTTTTTGGCCATCTTTGAAGATTTCGAGCAGAAGCGGTGAAATTTCCAGGGGAACCTGGTTGCGATCCGCAATTTCCTGGAAAATCCCGACATCCTTGACCACCAGATCCATCGTGAAATTAATGTCCCTGCTTCCATTCAGAATAACCTGACTTTCGGTTTCATGAACAAAGGAATTTCCTGAAGAAATCCGGATTGCCTCATAGGTCGTGTTGAGATCCATTCCTGCTTTTTTCGCCGTCATCAACGCTTCCCCGAGCGAGGCAAGATGCACTGATGCGAGGTAGTTGGTCACGACCCATCGCCTGAAACAAAGGTATGGCCCTCTCAAAAGTACTCCGTTCAGAGCCGACAAAAATTGATATGTTTCCTGTCGCCGCACGATGACATCCTCCGGATACAGGGCAGTCCATCGGCTCCCCTCCTTTCTCTGAAACACGTTGCCCAAGCCGTTTCACCTCTTTTTCATCGGTGGTGGACATTTCCGCCCAAATCATTCCGGGACGCATATTTTCAAGAATCCCGTCTGCCTCCTCCATTACCTTCGCCGAAGCTTCAGGGCTTGGAAGGCAGGTGATCACCACATCCACCTCCCGAGTCATCGAACCGGTGGATTCCCACCAGATGGCACCTTGATCCAAAAGCGGTTTTGCGGTGTCTTGATCCAGGTCCCGCACATGGAGTTCGAAACCATTTCTGAGGAGGCTTCCCGCCAATTTTCCTCCAACATTACCTAATCCGATAAATCCGATTTTCATTGATTTGCCCAAGTTAAAAAAAGTTTAATTGTTCAAAAACACTTCACCCGCTTCGGAAGAACAAAAGCAGGACGATTCCTCCGATGATGAAAACCATCCCTCCGATTTCCAGGCGAGTTACTTTTTCACGAAAGACCAGGATGGAAAAGACCAAACTGAAGACCAGCTCAACCTGCCCCAGGGTTCTGACATAGGATGCATTTTCGATGGTAAAGGCAGTAAACCAGCCGATCGAACCCAGGATTGAAACCAGAGAAACCATTCCGGCTTTTTTCCAATGCCGGAACAATTTGGAGATCTCTCCGGGTTCCCTGAATCGAAGATAGAGACAAAGCAGAAGGGTTTGTAAAGTGGTGGAAAAAGCAACCGATGTGGCCGCTTTGACAAAATTATTTTCTCCCTCCAACGCCAGTGATGCACCACGAAAAAGAACCACCGAAGCGCCAAGAAAAAATCCGCTGGCAAGGCCCAACAGGGTGCTTTTTTCGGTGATATCCCGAAGGAGATTCGAAAAACTCAATCCTGCCTTGCCTGCAGAAAGCATAAGAACCCCGAAAACACTGAGGATGATCGCAACAATCGCAGTCAGACTAAGACGGTCTCCCAGCAGTATGAAACCCAAGAGGGCAATCTGGGCAGTTTCAGTTTTGGAAAACGTATTGCCAACCGCAAAGTTCCTGAACGAAAATAACCATATCAGCAAAAAGGTGAAGAAAATTTGGGACAGCGATCCAAGGATCAGAAAAATCCAGAACTCTGTGTTCAATCCCGGCAGGGAAGCTTCGGAATATTCAAGGATTCCGACCAGATAAAGAATCGCAAGAGGCCATGCATAAAAAAATCGGGTGGTGGTTGCACCAACATCACTCAATTGCCCCTTGAGGTGTTTCTGCAGAGCAGACCGCAGATTCTGGAAAAACGCCGCGGCAATTGTGATGGGAATCCAGAGGGGCATGGAAAGGAAGGGAACTCCAGGAAAATCCTAAAACCCGGATGCTCAGGCGGAGATCGGTTTCAGGGTTTGCATCATCCAGGAGGCATAACCGGTCAGATTCCAGTCGGTATGATGCTGACCCATCAGTTGAATTCCTGTGGGCATTCCATCGATTCCCAGTAGAGGCAGGGTGATGCAGGGTAACCCCAGGGCTGAGGTAGCGGCATTAAAGGAAGGGTTGCCGGTTTTGTAAGCAAATTCGGGTTCACCTGAATCAACAAGATGTCCCAGCGAAGGAGCCGGGCCTGGGGAAGAAAGAGTGATCAGCCCCTCCGCCAGAGGAGACAAGGCTTGCAGGGCCTTCCGCATTTCGTCCCGTTTCTGCAATGCTTCCCGATAATCCTGCAGGCTCATTTCCTCTGCCAGATCAAGCCACTGCTTGAGGTCCTCACTGAGTAACCCTGTTGCCTGGTAATTCCGAAGCAGCCACCGCATTTCATAACTACAGATGATTCTGCAGAGAATGACACTGCCGAGAATGCTTGTTTCGAAATGTTCAACGGATTTATCATCACTGCGGTGGATGAGTTTTACCCCTTGAGCCTTCAGGGATTCGAGCAGTTCAAGGAATGCATCTTTCGTTTTTTCATCACAGTCGTCCCAGCCTTCGGTTTTCAGCACTATCAAACGCCGGGGTTTCTGCGGGTCACAGATTTTTTCCGGGCCATACAAACCCGGATAACCCGGGTCCGACCCGGCACGATTTGCGATCTGGTAGGCAACCGCCCACATGTCTGGAAGGGACGCGGCATGGACCCCGAGGTGAAGTTGGCTCAGGCTCAATCCTTCACCGTTGTGCAGGGCACCGATGGTCGGTTTAATGGCAAAGTTTCCGCAGTAGGAGGCGGGCCGGATGACAGAACCCACCACCTGGTTGCCCAATCCTGCAGGGATCATCCCCGCTCCCACCGCCGCGGAAGTCCCGCTGGAAGAACCTCCGGGAGTC
>LUMI01000596.1_pt1 | contig 11297 bp, 11 predicted proteins | sample 729681 | NCBI WGS metagenome assembly LUMI01 (sample SAMN03860267, study PRJNA289734) | marine metagenome | biome: seawater column; feature: ocean; material: water; isolation source: Red Sea water column Station 34 - depth 10m | place: Saudi Arabia: Red Sea | collected 2011-10-15 | depth 10 m
GTTCCACCCTTTTATCAAAGCGTAGCTGGATGGCTGAGGCATTTCCCTCTCGGTTGACTTTTTTGAAAAAACCGAAGTGGGTGGTGCCAAAAGGGTTCGGAAAATCATTTTCACTGGTCATGAAATAAACGGGCTTTGGTGTATTTCGAATGAAGGTTTCGACGTATTGTTTTTTCTTTCCTTCACTGATCAAGGGTGAAAAGAGGCGGTTCGGATAAACCAGTCCCTGCATGCTGAGCAGCGGGATGTCCTTTCGGAGACCTTCAGCAAAATGGAAATAACCCAGTGGTCCTGTTTCCGAATCACCATAAACGAACAGCACTGCATCAGGTTCCAACTCCTCAAAAACCATACGGGCATTCGTTTCCGCGAACTGGTCCCTGCTTCGGTTGTTGGCTTCTAAATTTTTCCCAAAAACAAAGATTGGGATCAGCATTGCCAAAACCGGAATTCGTCCAAAGACGGGGCTTATCTCAGAAACCTGTTTACGGATGTTCCCCCAGACCAAGCAAAATCCGCAGCCCATCCAGAAGGCAATCATCCCATAGGATACCAGAGGATAGGGACGAAAAACCGCAAGGTTGAGGAACTCGAAATCGAACCCAAGCAAGAAAATCAGAACAACGCTATGAGCCAGAAAAATCCATACTGATGCTGCCAATAAACCATATTTTTTTTCTTTCAAAAGCCAATAAAGTCCAAAAGCTGCCAGCAAAGCACCAACCGGGCTGACCTGTATCAAAGACTCTCCGAAAAAATGCTGGATGAATTCAAGGCGATCGCTCATACCCGCACTCGGGCTAACATCAACCCCGGCGTAACCCTTTCGGCTGAAATAGAACCAAAACTCCTTGAAGCTACTGATCGGTCCGTAAAACGCAGTCAATTCAGGTTGCTGGCTCCGCCATACCATCCAGGCATAAGGTACGGCAACAGAAGCATCAAAAATCCTGGGAAAGCCAAAACCACCAACGGCCAATGATTGGCCAGACCCAATCCAAAGAAGAGCGCAGCAAAAGCTAAATCAAAAAAAGATCCATTTTCCTTGTTTTTAAATCTCAGACAGAAATAGAGAACGGCAAAGCAAAGCAAAGCATTCAAACCATATACTTCGGCGATTATGGACTGGGACCAGAAATGTTCAGAAACACCGTAAGAAAGAGCTGCGATGAAAGAAAACCAGCGGGATACTCCTGCTTCGACCATCACCAGGTAGAGTACCCCGCAGGCCAAGGCACCAAGCAATCCACTCAGCAGGTGAATCCTGAATGCCGGGGATTCCAGGGGAAGAAAAGAAAAAAGGTGTCCTAAAAAAGTGAAGAGCGGGTAGCCCGGGGGATGCGCGACGCCGCCGTCGAGACTGGCCATGATAAACAGGCCGTCATCCTCAAGAGTGACAGTTTTTGGAGTTGTGAGCCCGTAAATTGAAAAGAGAATGAAAACAAGCGAAAGAACCACTGCCGCATTCCTTCGGCCCTCATCTGTCTTCATGCTACAAATCTGACTCCAGCATCGGGAGAAGGTGTTCGAGCACGTTTCTGGTCAGGATGCGGTGTCCTTCAGGATTGGGATGGATTCCATCATCAAGGTTGTGTTCCGGAACCGCACCAACATCCTTTAGCAGAAAGGGAATGATTCCCGTATCGTATTGTTCTGACAATTCAAAATAGGCTTTTTTGAATGAATCCGTGTAGTTTTTGCCATAATTCAATGGCATCTGCATTCCGGCAAGCAGGATCCGGATGTTCTTGCTTTGCGCCAATTCAATCGCACCCCCCAGGTTTTTCTTCATGTTTTCTACACTCAATCCTCTTAACCCGTCGTTTGCACCAAGAGCAAGAATCAAAATTTTGGGTTTCGCCCGCATATACCATTTCAGCCGGGAGACCGCGCTTGCACTGGTAGAACCACTGATGCCGGCATTGATCACTTGGATCCCAGAAAATCCTTTTTCCCGAAGAGCCTCTTCCAAAAGGTGAGGATAAGCCTCTTCTTTTTCCACGCCGTAGCCTTCGGTCAAGGAATCCCCCAAGGCCAGAATTTTCAGTTCTTGGGCTCCAAGAAAACCGTTGAAGGTAAAAACAAAAAAAAGGATTATCCAAAGAATTCCGTATTTCATTAATTGAGTATGCATCATGACTGGCTGTTGAACTGTTTGAGATTCTGGAAAAAATCGGAGCGGGATCGTTTTTTCATTTTTCCTTTCTGTTCCAGAGAAGCCTCTCCGATAACCGGTGTGGAAAAGAGTTTAGGATCCAATTCCATCAAAAATCTTGATGGCTCCTGAAGCAGAGTTTCCTGGTAACGTTTGCGGGTTTTGGCCATGGAAAAAACCAATTCCCGTTGAGCACGGGTAATTCCGACATAACACAACCTGCGTTCCTCCTCTTCCGCATCATCGTTCAGAGCCCTTGGATTGGGAAAAAGTCCTTCAGACATTCCGACCATGTAGACGTAAGGAAATTCCAAACCTTTGGCTGAATGAAGCGTCATCAGTGTCAGCGCCTGTGAAGTCGATCCATCCTGATCATCATTTTCTGAGAAAAGCATCATCCTTTCCAGATAATCTCCCAGTTGGTTTTCAGGATGATCTTCAGCATATCTTTGTGCTCCTCGCAAGAGTTCCTGGACCACCTGAATCCGCTTCTCACGGGATTTGACATCACCAGACTGTTGTTCCAAAAACCTGAGATACCCCAATTCATCCAGCAATTCCCGAAACACTTCTCCCAGATTTCCCTTCTCAAAACGGCCTTGAAAATCTCCCAGCAAAGCAGAGAAAACCTCCATCGAAGATGCAGCCTCAGCAGGAATCGAAGAATATTTTCGTGCCTGGGACATGATCTTCAGAACAGGTAAAGACGTTTCCGCAACACAGGCATTTAATTGCATCAATGATGTTTTCCCGATTCCTCTGCGGGGAGTGTTAATCACACGCTGGAGGCTCACCAGATCATTTGGATTTTGGATTAATTTCAGGTAGGCCAGGGCGTCCCGGATTTCCTTTCGTTCAAAAAAACTTTTCCCACCTACAACACGGTAGGGAAGTTTGGCTTCTCTGAGGGATTCTTCAAGAACCCTGGACTGGAAATTGGAACGGTAAAGGATGCAGTATTCCTCAAGTTTTCTGTTATGCCGCATGATGTCCAGCCTGATGCGCCGGACCACAGTCTCCGTTTCAAGAACCTCATCTTCCGCTTCGATCCATCCCAACAGTTCTCCACCAGGCTTTTCCGACCAGAGGGTTTTGGGCATTCGCTGCGAATTGTTCTCGATCAGGGCGTTCGCTGCCTTCAGAATCACCTCGGTGGATCGGTAATTCTGTTCCAGACGGACCACTTTCACATCTGGAAAATCCTTCTCAAACTGAAATAAATTCCCAGGCTCTGCTCCTCTCCAGCCGTAGATTGATTGGTCATCATCTCCAACAACACAGAGATTCCTGTGATCTCGGACCAGATGCTTGAGCAAACGATACTGGACCGAATTCGTATCCTGATATTCATCGACCATGACGTAGCGAAAACGATCCCGTATCTCCTGCATCTTGTCTGCATGGGATTCAAAAAGCTTAAGACAAAAATTCAGGATGTCTTCAAAATCCAGGGCATTGCATCCTTTCAGGGTTTCCTGATATTGGCGGTATAATTGACCCGCAAGGCGTGTTCTCGGCAGGGCATTGGGAACCAGCAACTCTTCCGGAGAAGTTCCTCGGGTTTTTGCATGATGAATCATTTGCTGGGCGGATTTCGGATCGATCAAGGGAGACTCCGAAATGCCTTCTTCATCCATCAGGTTCCGGATCAAGGCCAGTTGGTCCTGGGAGTCGTAAATGACGAAATTTTTATGGTATCCCAGCAGATCAATGGTCTCCCTGAGAATCCTCACTCCAAGTGAATGAAACGTACTTAAATGTACCCCCTTACCGGATTCTCCAAGCATCTGGGAAAGGCGTTCTTTCATTTCATTGGCAGCCTTATTGGTGAAGGTGACCGCAATGATGCGTGATGGAGGAACCTGTTCACGAATCAAATGGGCGATGCGGTGGACAATCACCCGAGTCTTCCCACTTCCGGCGCCAGCCAGAATCAACATCGGCCCCCGAGTCGTTTCAACGGCTTCACGCTGCTGAGGATTAAGCGAGGTTGAAGGATTCATCAAAAAATCTTTGTTGCAATTCCGTCTTTTCGTGATGGAAACATGCCATTATGATTTCCTGCTGAGAGCCTTTTCGGCAAGCCAATTTGAAACAAGCATAGGACCATCATGAGCCAAATGACTGTTGAGGAACTGAATGATCTGATCCGCAGGGAATTTCCTCAGAGCAATGCCATCCTGGAAACCATTTCGCCCAGACGTTGTCGTGTCAGGATTCCTATCAATTCATCCCATTTACGACCGGGTGGAACCGTATCCGGACCGACCATGATGAGCCTCGCGGACAATGCCATGTATCTTGCCCTTTTGGCCGAAATTGGACCGGTACTGCTTGCTGTGACCACCAACCTCAACATCCATTTTGTCCGGAAACCTGAAGCAGACCGTGATCTTTTGGGAGAATGCCATATCTTCAAGTTGGGGAAAAAACTGGCCGTTGGAGAGGTGAGAATTTTTTCTGAAGGAATCGATGACCTGGTCGCCCATGCCACCTGTACCTATTCGATTCCGGCAGGATAAAATTCGTTCCTGGATCAATTGAATCCTGACTGAAAGGAAGGAATAACGGACGTATGGTGAAAGAATGAATACAAATAATTCCTCTCGGGTGACGACTAAGGAAGCAGACATCACCACCCTGAAACTCGACGCAATCGTCAATGCTGCCAACGAAACCCTGCTTGGCGGAGGAGGAGTAGACGGTGCAATCCACAGTGCCGCAGGCCCGGAATTGTTGGAATCCTGCAAAAAAATCGGCGGCTGCCTGACCGGTGAAGCACGCATTACTCCGGGTTTCAGGTTGCCTTCTCGTTTTGTGATTCATACCGTGGGGCCCGTCTGGCACGGTGGAAACGATAGTGAACCCGAGTTGCTGGCTTCTTGTTACCGCAACAGTCTGGCTTTGGCAAGACAGCATCAGGTCCGGAGCATCGGATTTCCTTCAATCAGCACCGGGGTTTACAGATATCCAAAAAAAGAAGCGGCAAGGATTGCGGTCAGGGAGGTCAAACATTTCCTGGAAAACGATTCCGAACTGGAAACCGTTCAGTTCGTTTGTTTTTCGAAAACTGATCGAGAAATCTACCAAGAAATCCTGGAACAGGGCATTTAAAGTCCCAGGGATGATCACCTATGTCTTTTCTGCTGGCCAGCTTGATCCTGATCATTCCTCTGGTTGAAATCTGGATTTTGATCCAAATCGGGGTTGCTGCCAGCCTCAATGCTGTTTTTATTCTTTGTGTTATCAGTGCAGGAGCTGGATGGTGGTTGATGCGTGGAGAGGATTTTTCGATCTGGACCCTGATTGAAACCGAACTGCAAAACCGGCGATTGCCGACCGAAGAACTGCTGAGTGATTTTCTGACCTGGAGCTGCGGAATGGCCTTGGTGATCCCGGGATTTCTCAGTGACCTGCTAGCCTTAGCATTGCTGATCCCCATCATTAAGGAAGAATTGATAAGGCTGATGAGGAAAAAAATGCAGCAGAAAATTCATCCCTGAAATTCAGTCAAATTCTTTGACTCCTTCAATAAGAATGTTTCTTTTCTTGAGTTCTATTTACCCTCCTTTTTCAATCCATTTGCGATAACGAAATGATTAATTCAAAATCTTAGTTTAAATGATCAGTTCACAACTTTTTGCCGGAAGAAAATGTTCTCGATAACCCCTTCAGCACGTTTGCGCCCCTCTCCATTTTATGATTCGACTCTCAAGGAAGGAGTCAGGGAATTCACCACCTACAACAACATGTTGATGCCAACCGGTTACGGTGATCCCGAGGGGGAATACTGGCGTCTGATTAATGGGGTTTCCCAATGGGATGTCGCAGTAGAACGACAGGTGCAACTCAAAGGACCCGATGCAGGTAAACTGGCACAGATTCTAGCCCCCCGAGATCTGAGAAACTGCAAAACCGGGCAGGGGAAATACGTCCCGATCTGTAACCATGACGGGATCCTACTCAATGACCCGATCCTGCTTAAGGTAGACGAACAGTGTTATTGGCTCTCTATTGCTGATTCCAATATCTGGTTTTGGGCTAAAGCAGTTGCTTCAGAACGCCGTCTTGACGTGGAAGTAAGCGAACCTGATGTTTCACCGATGGCCATCCAGGGACCCAAAAGTGACGATGTTGTGGCATCGGTTTTCGGTGACTGGGTTAGGGAATTGAAATATTTCTGGTTCCGTGAATCCAGCATTGACGGCATCCCGGTGGTGGTGGCCCGCTCAGGATGGTCCAAACAGGGAGGATACGAGATCTACCTGCTGGACGGTTCCCAGGGAACCCGACTTTGGGATATCTTCAGGGAAGCCGGCAAACCTTGGGACATCGGCCCTGGAAATCCGAACCTCACGGAACGCATCGAAAGCGGATTGCTCTCCTGGGGGGGAGATACCGATGAACAAACCAATCCCTTTGAAGTCCGGATGGGGAAATACATGGACCTGGATCTTTCCGATGAGGTAATCGGAATTGAAGCCTTGCAGAAAATCCATGCTGAAGGCCCGCGCAGACATCAACTGGGGTTGATCATGGAAGAGGAAGAACCCATGCGTCCTGGCTTTGTCTGGAACGACATCATGTTCGAAGGGAATAAAATCGGAGATTTAACCAATAATGTCTGGTCCAGACGTCTGGAAAAAAATATTGGATTCGCCCTGGTTTCAACAAAATCCCAACCTGGAGACGAGGTCAGGGTCAACCGTGAAGGAAAGTCCATCAAGGGGAAATTGGTGGAACTGCCATTCCTCTGAACAAGATCATCTGAAGCGTTCGTGATCCATTTTTCAAAATCATCTTTCATAATTTCATACAGTTAAAAAATGTTCAGCGGTATCGTTCAAGGAACCCGAAAAATCATTGCTGTTGATGAAAACTCAGGCATCCGCAGGTTGGAAATCGATTTGACCGGATTGACAGAAAATCTCCAGAACGGAGCAAGTGTCTCGGTCAACGGCGTCTGTCTTACCGTTGTTGCAATCGAGAAGGAGCATGTTCGTTTTGATGTGATCCGGGAAACCCTGAATCGTTCCAATCTTGATGTCCTCAAAACCGGAGACCCGGTCAACATCGAACGATCTCTAAAACTTGAAGACGAGATTGGCGGGCATCAGGTTTCCGGACACGTCGATACCACCGGAAAAATCAGTAAAATCTTGAAGTCTGAGAACAATCTTGACCTGAAAATTTCCTGTGCTTCGGAATGGACCCGTTTCCTCGTTCCAAAAGGATGGATTGCCCTGGATGGAATCAGCCTTACCGTGGTTGATGTAGGAGAAGATTGGTTCACGGTTTCCCTGATCCCGGAAACCTTGAAACGCACCATCATCGGCAACAAACACGAAGGGGACCCGGTTAATCTGGAATTTGACCAAAACACCAAAATCATCGTCAAAACCCTGGATTCGATGCTTCCAGAAATTGAAAAAAGACTTCGGAAATCCCTGATTCAGGATCTTTGAATCCTTTGCTTTCACCCATGGAAAAACAAAGATCTTAGAAAAAGGAAAAAATGTGTTCCAAATTCCATGAGTTCGTCGTATATTGACCGCAAATTACTGAAAGATAAGTTTTAATAAATGAATCCATTAAAATTTGGAAAATCACATAATTTTAATGATTTCATCCCATCCGTGTAACATTTCTCAAATCGGAATCTAAACATGGCTGATAAAATCAAGGAAAACAAAGATACTCCAAATATCAATCACATTGCTTTTCAGAATCAATTGCGCGGAATCGTTGATGATATCAAGGCGCATCAGAGCAACTCCCCGCTCAAAAAAATGTTCGGGAAGAAAAACGTCAACCCTCATGTCAACGGGAGTGTGATTGCCGAAGCGGTTCCGGATAACAAAGAAGCAGCCAAGTTGGTCGATAAACTCCATAAGGAACCAAGTGATTCGGTGTCAAGATTACAACTGGTCAACACCGTGATGGGTGCAAGCAGTGCACATTCGCTTGCAACCAATCGTGACATGATGCTCCAAGCCGCAATTCCCATCTACCTTGGAGACGTCACCCAAACCTACCTGATGGTGGTGGTGCATGCCTACAAAAACTATCACGAAAAACTCATGAATCTGCATAAGCAGAACATGATGTCCATTCGTTCGAGTGTTTTGAAAAACGTCAATATGAGTGGGATCGACGTCAGTGATGAAGACCAGGATGACACCAACATCAAGAATACCGAGTCGATGATGACTGAGATCCAGGTTTCCGAGGCTCTCATCGAAAGAACCGATGAGATCCTCAACAACATCAAAACCAAAATGAGCACTTCCCTCTCACGTGAAGAAATCGAGGAAGTTTCTTCGACTGGAAAAGCAGCGGCTTCGTTCTTTGGGGGGGGAGGTGATGATTCCCAAAATACCCAGAAGCAGAACATGGTGATCAGCAAATCGGTCCAGGTGCTTTCGATGCTTTCACCTGTTCCTTTGCTCCAGGGGGCGGGGCTTGATCTGGCCAAAACCCTTCAGTCGGTAGACAACAAGATCCCTTACCCCTTGGTGATGGAGGGTCGTGTTCACCAGCAGGTGCTCAAATATTTCCTGCTCCGTATTGAAAGCGGGGACCGGACCGCACGAGACAATATGGCACCAACATACAACAAAGCACTGGTTTCATTCAGAAAAGCGATGAAGCTTGTCTCCAAAACAGCTCCTAAAAAGGCAGATCTGCCGGTTTTGACCGAGTTTGCAAACCTGACTTTCTACGGTTTCATCCATCGTGATCTGATGCGTTTTACAAAAGATGGAGTGTTGGGTCTCGTCAAACTTGGCAAGGAAGCAGCCGATGCAGCGGTCACCGTCGATGAAAGCTTTGCGCCGCTTCAGAAACGGATTGAAAAATCGTTGAATCAACTCGATGCGGCAAGACAGGCCCAAGCAGAGGCCTGAAGTCTGTTCGGCAAGGCTCGTTTTTTTGTGAACGAGCCATTCCATTCCACTCTCTAAACTTCGGAAGTGGTCCGACATGAAAGGGCTGCTTCAACAATTCCAAGCCACGATTGAACGTGAATCCCTGCTTCCTTCGGGAAGTAAGCTGATTCTATGCGTCAGTGGAGGTTCTGATTCAATTGCACTCCTGCATCTTTGCCACCAACTGAACCGGCTCTTTCGCTGGCAATTACATATCCTCCATTTCCACCATGGGCTTCGTGAGGAATCGGATGAAGAAGCCCGTTTTGTCCGAAATCTCAGTCAACGTCTGAACCTTGAATTTCACCTGAGAACAACCCGGGATTTTCAATCTGAAACCTCAGGATTACAGGAAAAAGCAAGGAACTGGCGTCGGGCTGAAGCATTGAAACTGAGGGAGGAAATCAGAGCAGATTCCATTCTCACCGCACACCATGCGGAAGATCAGTTGGAAACCTGGCTCCTGAAATGGCTCCGGGGGGCACACCTTTCAGGGTTGCAGGGGATGTCCCGATCCGACCCACCCTTTATCAGACCTCTTCTCGATTTCCGGAAAGAAGTATTGAGTGATTTTCTTAAGGAAAATGGTTTCGAGTGGAGAGAAGATGCTTCCAATCAGGATTCCAAATACATGAGGAACCGGGTCAGGAATGAACTCCTTCCTTTGTTGAGAACCCTTTCACGGGAGGGAATCGAAAGCCGGATCCGTGACCTGGACAATCAGAGCCGACTGCTCCAAAAAGAATTGGAATCCCAGTATCAGAATTGGTTGGAGAAAACTGGACCTGTTTCAGAACTTCCGATATCAGTAATCGAATCTGAATCTGAATTTTTGCAACAGGAAATCCTGGTCCGCTTCATTACCGGGAAAACTGGAATTGCCTTGTCCTATCGACAACTGGAAAAAATTTGTGCTCTTGTAAGGGGAAAACTTTCTTTGAAAGATAAATAGAGAATTAGGATGCAAGTTCTGATTCCAAATCACCTAATTTAGCACCGCCAGCCATTAGTCTTTTAATATCATCTCCACCCAATTCTTCAGACAGCCCACTTCCAATAACCTCTCCTAAACTCAGGAAAGTGTAACGATCCGCAATCAGTTGAGCATGGATCTCATTGTGAGTTATCAAAATAATCGCAATGTTGCCCAATTCCTGAACTTTTTTTATCGTCTTCAGAACTTCCATCTGCTGTTTTTGCCCTAAAGCCGATGTCGGCTCATCAAGAATAAGTATTTTTGCTCCAAAATAAATAGCTCTGGCAATGGCCAGAGTCTGACGTTGGCCCCCTGACATGGTCCCAACAGGTTGATTAGGATTTGAGATATTGATCCCTATCTTTGCCATCTCAGCAATGGTGATTGTATTCATCTCATCCATCTGCATCAGACCAAAAGGACCTGGACCCTTTTTAATTTCTCTTCCCAGGAAAAAATTCCTTGTTACCGAGGTTAATGCATTTAATGCTAAATCTTGATAGACCGTTCCAATGCCAGCATCTGATGCTTCTCGGGGAGATTCAAAATTTACTGAATTCCCATCGACCCTGATTTCTCCGCTTGTTGCAGGATGCACTCCAGACAAGACTTTAATTAAAGTCGATTTCCCTGCACCATTGTCGCCCAACAAAGCATGAACCTCACCCGGATAGACATCCAACGACACGCCATTTAAAGCAGTAAATGCCCCGAATTTCTTAACGAGATCCTTGATTTCAATCAGGGGTTGTATGCTATTGTCCACGTTTAGATACTTCCGATTATTCTTTTCCGTATATTTTCATTAGTCAGTGCAGCGATAACTAAAACTGCACCAAGAAAAACTCTGTAAAATGAACCATCGATCCCGGGGATATAGAAAAAAGCTTCTTTGGCAATACCAAATATGATTGTTCCTAAAATAATACCCAGGACACTCCCAAAGCCACCCGTTAAAACCACCCCTCCAATAACTGCAGCAGCAATCGCTTCAAGTTCTTTCAGGTTTCCTTTAGCTGTATCAGCTGTATTCACCTCAAAAACCTGGCATGCAGCAAACATTGTGGCGCAAAATGCTGTGAACACGAATAATGAGATCTTGACTTTATTTGTGGGGACTCCGTTCGCTTTCGCGGCACTTAAATTTCCACCGGTAGAATAAATCCAGTTTCCTGCCTGGGTTTTACTGAGGATAAAATAGCAAGCGATTGCAATGATAAACCAAATCATTACACAGGAA